>Ga0164241_10001272_pt1 | contig 32499 bp, 29 predicted proteins | sample OricomyardsoilBY_FD_108780 | JGI IMG/M metagenome (GOLD analysis project Ga0164241, IMG submission 108780) | Backyard soil microbial communities from Emeryville, California, USA - Original compost - Back yard soil (BY) | ecosystem: Environmental > Terrestrial > Soil > Unclassified | place: USA... | reverse complement strand
ATCATCGGCGGCGTCACCAGGGTGATCCCGCTGACCGGCGTCACCCTGCCCTTCATCAGCTACGGCGGCAGCTCGATCGTCGCCAACTTCGTGCTGCTGGCGCTGCTGCTGCTGATCTCCGACCGCGCCCGCCGCGAAGCGCTCGAGCCGGGCGGCCGGGCCCTGTCCCTGGGTGGAGGCTCGTGAACCGCCAGATCGTCAAATTGTTCGGCTTCATCGTCGTCCTCTTCGCGATCCTGGTCGGCTTCACGTCCTACTGGGCGGTCTTCGACGCCGAGGCGCTGAAGGAAGAGCAGGCGAACAAGCGGCCGCTGCTGGAGCAGCAGCAGATTCGCCGCGGCCGCGTCCTCGCCGCCGACGGCACCGTGATCGCCAAATCGGTGGCGAAGGGCAAGGGCGACAGCCGGCGCTTCGTGCGCCGCTATCCAGAAGGGGCGCTCTACGGGCACCCGATCGGCTACAGCTTCGTGCGCTACGGCGACAGCGAGTTCGAGCAGTTCCACAACGACCAGCTGGTCGGCGAAGAATCGGAATTCGCGTCGATCCTCGACGAGCTCCTCGGCCACACGCAGGAAGGCAACGACATCGTCACCAACCTCGATCCGGTGGCGCAGCAGACGGCGCTGTCGGATCTCGAAGCGGCCGGCTTCGGTGCCGTCGTCGCGATCGAGCCGAGCACGGGCGAGGTCAAGGTGATGGCCTCGAACAAGCCCTACGACCCCAACCGGGTGCCCTACGAATTCAGCAAGCTGAGCAGCAATGAAATCGAACGCCCGCTGTATAACCGGGCTACCCAGGGCCAGTATCCGCCGGGCTCGACCTTCAAGGTCGTGACCGCCGCCGCCGGGCTGGAGAGCGACGTGATCACCCCGGAGACGACGATCGACGCGCCGGGGACGCTGGAGGTCGAAGGGCAGCCGCTCAACAACGACTTCAGCGAGGACTTCGGCCCGATCGCCCTCGACACGGCACTGACCAACTCGGTCAACACCTGGTTCGGCCAGCTCGGCCAGCAGCTCGGCAACGACCAGCTGTTCGAGACGATGGAAAAGTTCGGCTTCAACTCGACCCCGCCGATCGACCTGCCCGAAGACCAGGTCGAAGAGAGCGGCGTCTTCGGCGCAGACGGGGAACCGCTGACCGCGCGCGACCCGGTCGACCTGGCCCGGGTCGCGATCGGCCAGGAGCGGCTGCTGGCGACGCCCCTGCAGATGGCGATGGTCGCGGCGGCGGTCGCCAACGGCGGCAGGCTGATGAAGCCGCAGATCTGGAACCGGGTGATCGACCCCGACGGGCGCGTCGCCGACCGCCTCGATCCCTCCGAGTACAGCCGCCCGCTCAGCGCCGAGAGTGCGGCAGAGCTGACCACGGCGATGGAAGGGGTGGTGACCGAAGGGACCGGCACCAACGCGGCGATCCCCGGGGTCGCGGTCGCCGGCAAGACCGGCACCGCGGAAACCCCCGGCAACAAGGCCTGCGGCGGTGGCATCGACGAGAACCAGGCCTGGTTCATCGGCTTCGCCCCGGCCGACGATCCGCAGATCGCGATCGCCGCCTCGGTCGAGTGCACGACCCAGTTCGGCAACGACGTCGCCGCGCCGATCTTCAGCGACGTCGCGGAAGCGATCCTGAATGGCGAATGACGTGACCCAACCACCCAAAGGAGGACGGAGTGCCTGACGTGAGCGAGGGCAGTGTTGTCGACGGGCGCTACCGGGTTCTGCGCCGGCTCGGGACCGGCGGCATGGCCGACGTCTGGCTGGCGGAGGACACGCACCTTCAGCGCCAGGTCGCGCTCAAGGTCCTGCACCGGCGCTTCGCCCAGGACCGCGAGTTCGTCCAGCGCTTCCAGCGCGAGGCCGAGGCGGCGGCGGGCCTGCAGCACCCCAACATCGTCTCCGTCTTCGACCGCGGCGAGTTCGAGGGCACCTACTACATCGCCATGCAGTACATCGACGGGCCGACCCTGAAGCAGCTGATCGACCGCGGCCTCACCCCGGAGCAGGCGGTGGCAGAGATCCGCCAGGTGCTGGAGGCGGCCCGCTTCGCCCACCGCAACGGCATCGTCCACCGCGACCTCAAGCCCCAGAACGTGATCGTCGACGGCGAGGGCAAAGCGGTGGTGACCGACTTCGGCATCGCCCGCGCCGGGGTCTCGGAGATCACTCAGACCGGCTCGGTGATGGGGACGCCGCACTACCTCTCCCCGGAGCAGGCGCAGGGCTTCGACGTCACCGCCGTCTCCGACCTCTACTCGATCGGGGTGATCCTCTACGAGGCGCTGACCGGGCGCGTCCCCTTCGAGGCCGACTCGGCGGTGGCGGTGGCGATGAAACAGGTCTCGCAGACGCCGCAGCGCCCGAGCTCGATCAACCACCGCGTCTCCCCGGCCCTCGACGCCGCGACGATGCGGGCGCTGGAGAAGGACCCCGGCGAGCGCTTCCAGAGCGCCGACGCCTTCATCGCCGCCCTCGACGCCGCCCTCAAGGACCCCGGCAGCGGCAGCGGCGGCACCGCCGCCTTCGCCGCGCTGCCGCCGGTGGTCGCGACCCCGGAGGAGGCCGAGGCGGAGGAGCACGACCCCGAGCAGGAGGCGCGCAAGCGCCGCCGTCGCTGGATCGCCGCGGCGCTCGCCGCTGTGCTGATCGGCGCCCTGGTCGGTCTGGCCCTGACCCGCGACACCGACACCGAAGTGCCGGGCGTGACCGGCAACCAGCTCAACGTCGCGATCGCCCTGCTCCAGCAGGACGGCTTCTCGGTCGGCGAGGTCAAGCGGGTCGAGCGCGAAGCGCCGGCGAACACCGTGCTCGAGCAGGACCCGGCCGCCTCGCCGCCGGGGGACGAGGCTGCGCTCGACTGCTCGTTCCTGACCTTCTTCTGCTCGAAGCCGGCGGTGACGCTGACCGTCAGCGACGGGCCCGGCAGCAGCAAGGTGCCGGCGACCGCGGGGCTCGCGCGCGAAGAGGCGAGCGAAAAGCTCGAAGCCGCCGGTTTCGACGTCGAGGTTGAAACCGCCAGCTCCGACTCGGTCGAAGAGGATCTGGTGATCCACTCCGAACCCTCGGCGGGCCAGACCGCGACCAACGGCTCCGCCGTCACCCTGGTCGTCTCCGCCGGCCCGAAGCTGGCCAAGGTGCCGGTCCTGGTCGGCAGCCAGCGCCGCCTCGCGGTGCAGCAGATTCGCGGCCGCGGCCTCACTCCCAGCGTCAGCGAAGAAGAAAGCTCCGCGCCCGCGGGTGAGGTGATCTCGCAGTCGCCCAGCGCCGGCAGCGAGGTCGAACAGGGCTCGACCGTCGCGGTCGTCGTCTCCGCCGGCAAAGAGCAGGCAAAGGTGCCGAACGTGATCGGCAGGCTCCGCTCCGAAGCGGTGCAGGCGATCCGCGACGCCGACCTCGAACCGACGGTCGAAGAAGAGGAAACCGAAGTCGCCGGCAAAGTCGGCCGCGCGATCGACCAGTTCCCGCCGCCGGGGTCCGAGCTCGAACCGGGCGACACGGTCACCGTGGTCGTCGGCAAGCAGGCAGCCGCCGCGCCGGAAGAAGAAGAACCGTGAGGGTCGCGGTCCTCAGCGGCGGTCGCTCCTCCGAGCACGACGTCTCCCTCCGCTCCGGCGCCTCGGTCGCCCGCGGCCTCGCGCAGGCCGGTCACGAGGTGGTGGCGGTGACGATCGAGCGTGACGGCCGCTGGCTCGGCGACGGCGCCGCGGTGACGCTGACTCCGGCCGCCGGCCTGCTCGGGGCAGACGCTGTCTTCCCGGCCCTGCACGGCGCCTTCGGCGAGGACGGCAGCGTCCAGGGCCTGCTGGAGCTGCTCGACGTCCCCTACGTCGGCTCCGACGTGCTCGCCTCTGCCATCTGCATGGACAAGCTGACCCTGAAGCGGCTGTTCGCCGAGCGCGGCGTTCCCCAGGTCGAGTTCGCCGCCCATGGCGAGGAGGGCTGGCGGCAGCGCTGCGAGGCGATGGGCCTGCCGCTCTGGGTGAAGCCGTCGCGGATGGGCTCCAGCGTCGGCATCAGCCGGGTCACCGACCTGGCCGAGCTCGACGCCGCGGTCGAGCGGGCGCGCCGCCACGACCCGCGGGTGATCGTCGAGGCCTCGGCCGCCGGTCGCGAGATCGAGTGCTCGGTCCTCGGCAACGAGTCGCCCCGGACCTCGCCCCCGGGCGAGATCGTCGCCCAGGCCGAGTGGTACGACTTCGAGGCGAAGTACGAGCAGGGCGGGATGGAGCTGCGGGTGCCGGCGCCGATCTCCGCCGCCGCGGCCCAGCGCGTGCGCGAGCTGGCCGCCTCGACCTTCGCCCTCGCCGGCTGCTCCGGCCTCGCCCGCTGCGACTTCTTCGTCGAGCCCGGCGGCGAGGTCCTGGTCAACGAGATCAACACCATGCCCGGCTTCACCGAGACCAGCGTCTACGCCAAGCTGTTCGAGGCCGACGGGCTCGCCTACGCCGACCTCTGCGACCGCCTGGTCGAGCTCGCGGTCGAGCGCCACCGGCGCGACCGCTCGCACGAGTTCTAGAAGCGGCCCCGGCTCATTCGATCAGCTTCACGTCGTCGATCTCGAGCCGGTAGCGGCCGGTTTGGTCAAGCGACGGGGCGGCCTTGGTGAACCAGATCAGGAAGTACCTGGAGGGCACGGGGACGTTGAGGGCGATCTCGGCGCGCTCGCCGGCTTCGCTCACTTCGCCGACCGGTTCGCCCCATTCGGCGAGTTCTTCCGGCGGGCCCGCGGCGACGGCGTAGATCCGCGCGTCCCAGCCGGGGGCGCCGTCGACGACCATCTCCGCGGGGGTGACCGGTGACTTCGCGGTGACGTAGAGGCCGACGCCGGGGTCGGGCCCGCTCTTGGTCCCGGCGAAGTCGGCGGTGTCGTAGTGCTCGCTGCTCCAGGCGGTCCCGGTGGGGTTGCCGTCGACCGCGAGGCTGACCGATTCGGGGTCCTCTTCGCCGTCACCCTGGGGGTCGAAGTCGGTGGCGGAGGAGAGCGCGACGACCGCTCCCTTGTCCTTGAGGGCGCCGCCGCCCCCACCGCCGGAGCCGATGAACTGGATCGCCGCCAGCACCCCGGCGGCGACCAGAACCAGCAGCGCGATCGCCCCCCAGGACCAGCGGTGGCGGCTGGAGAGCTTGCGCTTGGGCGGCGGCACCGCGTCGAGGACGCTGGTCGCCTCGCCGGTGGTCGACCCCGCCCGCGCCGCCTCGACCTCGAGCGCGGTCGAGAGGTCGTCGATCATCTCGCCGACCTCCTGGTAGCGCTGGGCCGGGTCCTTGGCCGTCGCCCGCTCGACCACCAGCGCCGCCGCGGCGGAGATCTCGGGCCGGCGCTGCTGCACGTCGGGCAGCTCCTCGTTGACGTGTTTCATCGCCACCCCGACCTGGCTGTCGGCGTGGAACGGGACCTGCCCGATCAGCATCTCGTAGAGGACCACCCCGAGCGAGTAGATGTCGGAGCGGGGGTCGACCCCGTGCCCCATCGCCTGCTCGGGGGCGACGTAGTCGGTGGTGCCGAGGACGCGGCCGGTGGCGGTCATCCCGTCCTGCTCGAGCTGGCGGGAGATCCCGAAGTCGGTCAGCTTGGCCCGGCCCTCGGCGTCGATGAGGACGTTCTGCGGCTTGATGTCGCGGTGGACCATGTTGCGGGCGTGGGCGACGGTCAGCCCGCGGGCGATCTCGATCGCGTAGGCCAGCGCCTCCTGGGTGTCGAGGGCGCCGAGCCGCGCGATCCGCTGCTTCAGCGTCTCCCCTTCGACGTACTCGAAGACGATGTAGGGGTGGCCGCCGTCCTCGCCGGCGTCGATCACCGCGACCACGTTGGGGTGGGAGAGCTTGGCCACCGCCCGGGCCTCCTGGCGGAAGCGCTCGAGCTGGTCGGGCTGCTCGGACATCTCACGGTGCATGACCTTGACCGCGACGGCGCGGTCGAGGGTCGAGTCGCGGGCCAGGTAGACGGTCGACATGCCGCCGCTGCCGAGTTTGGCCTCCAGCTTGTAGCGGCCCGAGAGCACGGTGCCGATCATCTGCGAGCTGGTTGAGCGGGGGTCCATCAAGAGATGCGAACGTTATGCGGGATTGGGCCGGTTCTCCATGCGATTCTCTACAAGTTCGCTACGGCCGCGATCCCGCCTGCCCGTGGTTGTCTTCGCTCAGACGCGGCGGATCTGCTTCGGCCCCGGCGTCGCCGTGCCGATCCGCTTGGCGCCGGGATAGTGGGAGCGCAGCAGCGCCAGCGCTGCGGCTTCCTCGCTCGCCGGGACGACGACGCAGAAGCCGCAGCCCATGTTGAAGACGTCGTACATCTCCTCCTCGGAGACGCCGCCGCGCTCCTGGATCAGCGCGAAGATCGGCGGTACCGGCAGCGGCTCGTCGATCTCGTAGGCGCAGTCGGCGGCAAGGCGGAGCAGGTTGCCGAGGCCGCCCGAGGTGATGTGGGCGAGGCCGCGGACCTCGACCGCGGAGCGCAGCAGCTCGACGATCGGCTTGACGTAGATCTCGGTCGGCTCCAGCAGGACGTCGCCGAGCGGCCGGCCCAGCCGCTCGTCGCCGAGCGCGATCCCCGCGAGCGCGGCGCGGGCGAGGGTGTAGCCGTTGGAGTGGATGCCGGAGGAGGGCAGGCCGACGATCGCGTCGCCCGGCCGCACCGCCGATCCGTCGACGATCGCGTCGATGGCGACGGTGCCGAAGCAGGCGCCGGAGACGTCGACGCTGGAGACGAGGTCGCCGAGCTGGGCCAGCTCGCCGCCGGGGATCTCGACCCCGGCCAGCTCCGCGCCGCGGGCGAGGCCGACGCCGATTTCTTCGCAGACCGCCGGGTCGGCCTGCTGCACGGCGATGTAGTCGAGCATCGCCAGCGGCTCGGCGCCGAGGCAGATCACGTCGTTGACGTTCATCGCCACGCAGTCGATCCCGACCGTGTCGAAGCGTCCCAGCTCCTCGGCGACCAGCAGCTTGGTGCCGACGCCGTCGGTGGAGAGCGCGATCCCACTGTTCTCGCCGATCTCGATCACGCTCGCGTAGTGCCCTGGCAGCGGCACCTGCAGCGAGGGCCGGTCGAGCTTGATCGCCCCCAGCGCACGGACCAGCCCGGCGACCGCGGAGTCCGCCGCCCCCTGGTCGACCCCGGCTTTGGCGTAGGCGTCGCTCACGCGCTCAAGTCTTTCAGTCTCTGAGGTTGTAGGTCGTTATCCAAATCCATCCAAATTTGTCCAAGAATTTGGATGAACTCCAAATCAATTCCAAGTTATTCCAAAATTTGGAATTGGAATCAGCGCCTCAGTTTCGCGAGCACCGCCACTGCCAATCCCGCTCTATAAGCCGCGTACGGCCACAACGCCCGGTCGCGCTCGACCAGGCCGATCAGGCGCTGGGAGGCGAGGGTCGAAGCGAAGGAGGCGGCGACGCCGACGGCCAGGGTGCGGCGCAGCTCCGGGGTGGTGCCGCGGCGAGCGAGGCGGGCGCCCTTGAGGCCGGTGGCGCCGACGATGATCGGCAGCGCGATCGTGCGCGAGAGCAGGTTCGCCTGGTCGCGGGAGAAGCGGCGCCAGCGGGCGGCGGCGAGGGTGACGCCGTTGCGGGAGACGCCGGGTGCCAGCGCCGCCGCCTGGGCGAGGCCCAGCGCCAGGCCGTCGGCCGCGGTCGCCTCGCCACGGCCGCGGTGCTGCGGTCGGGTGTCGGCGGCCAGCATCGCCGCGGCGCCGGCGAGCAGGCCGTAGGCGGTCGCCCGCGGGCCGCCGAGACGGCGCTCGATCGGGCGCTCCAGGGTGTAGCCGACGACCGCCGCCGGCAGGAAGGAGAGGCCGAGCAGCAGCGCCCGGCGGCCGTCGAAGCCGCGCATCTCCTCGAGGATCAGCCGCCGCTGGCCGAGCAGCAGGGCCGCCGCGGCGCCGGCGTGCAGCGCGACCTCGAAGCTCTTGCGCAGCTCCGGGTCGATCGTCTCCCAGTCCCAGCCGGCCAGCCAGGGGACGAGGACGATGTGGGCGGAGCTGGAGACCGGCAGCAGCTCGGCCGGGCCCTGGACGATGCCCAGCGCCACCGCGCGCCGAGTCGGTAGCCGCCCCTCGCCCGCTGCGCTCAAGCGCCGCTGGTGCCGGTCGGCTCCGCCGCCGAGCTCGGCTCACCCGCGTCGGCGTCGGGCCCACCGCCGCGGCGACGCTTGACGATCAGGTAGACGACGAGCACGACCGCCGCCAGCACGACCAGGTAGTCGAGGTAGTGCAGGTGGCCGCGCCACTCTTCCCAGTTGTCGCCGACGGCTTGGCCGACCAGCGCCAGCATCAGCACCCAGGGGATGCAGCCGAGCAGGGTGAGCACGGTGAAGCGCCAGAACGGCATTTTCGCCACCCCCGCCGGCAGCGAGATGAAGGTGCGGACGATCGGCAGCATCCGCGAGAAGAAGACGATCGCGTCGCCGTAGCGCTCGAACAGGTCGTCGGCCCATTTCAGGTGCTTGGGGCTGATGTGGATCAGCTTGTTTTTTTCCAGCAGGTCGATCCGCCCGTAGTAGCCGACCGCGTAGGCGACCCAGGAGCCGACCAGGTTGCCGAGCACGCCGGCGGCGACGACCCCGAACAGGGTCAGTTCCCCGGCGGCGACGCTGGAGCCGGCGAAGAGCATGATCGCCTCGCTCGGCACCGGCAGGCAGGCGGACTCCAAAGCCATCAGCACGAAGACCGCCGGCAGGCCGGTGGCGCTGATGAAGTCGGTCCCCCAGTTGACGATGGGGTCGAGGAAGAAGTCGGTGACGCTGGCGAGGAAGAAGACGTGCATCGAGCGGCACATCGTAGGGAAGAAGGCCCGGTTCGCACCGTCTAGCCCTAAACTGACCCCCTCTGATGAGCCGGTTGAACCACCCCGTCTACCGCAATCGGATCCTGCAGGTGGCGGCCGATGCGGCGCTCGTCGCGCTGGCCTACTTCCTCGCCTTCCAGCTGCGCTTCCTCGACGAGCCGCGGGGGCTGCCGCACCGCTACGAGGTGCTCTTCGCCCAGTCGGTCGGCTTCGTCGTCGTCGGCAAGCTGATCGTCTTCGCGGCCTTCGGGCTCTACCAAAAGTGGTGGCGCTACGTCAGCGGTCGCGACTTCCTGCTGATCTTCCGCGCCGTCGCCGTCGCCAGCGCAATTCTGGTCGTCGTCTTCGCCGTCGCCAAGCCCTTCGCCCACACGCTGCCGCGCTCGGTCGAGGTCACCGACTTCGTGCTGACGATGCTGCTGATCGCCGGCGCCCGGCTGGCGGTGCGGCTGATCGTCGAGCGGCCCTCGCGCGGTGCCCGCCTGCCCAAGCACGAGGTGCTGGTGGTCGGCGCCGGCTCCGGCGGCCAGATGGTCGTGCGCGAGCTGCAGCTCAACCCCAACCTCGGCGCCACCGCGATCGGCTTCGTCGACGACGACCCGCGCAAGCGGGGGATGCGGATGCTGGGCCTGAAGGTGCTGGGCTCGACCAAGGAGATCGCCAGGATCCTCGACGAGACCGAGCCCGACGAGGTCGTGATCGCGATCCCCTCGGCGCCGGGGCAGCTGCGCGGCCAGGTCGTCGCCGCCTGCCGCGGCCGCGAGATCCGGGTCCGCACCCTGCCGACCGTGTTCGAGCTGCTGCGCGGCGGCGTCCAGCTCAACAAGCAGCTGCGCGAGGTCCAGGTCGAGGACGTGCTCGGGCGCGAGCCGATCGTGGTCGAGCTCGACCGGGTCGGTGCCTACCTGCGCGATCGCATCGTCCTCGTCACCGGCGCCGGCGGCTCGATCGGCTCCGAGCTCTGCCGCCAGATCGCCCGGGTCGAACCGCGGCTGCTGGTGATGCTCGACCACGCCGAGGACAACCTCTTCGAGATCGACCGCGAGATGGTCGAGCTGCGTCACTTCACCAACGTCGAGTCGGTGCTGGCCGACTGCAAGGAGCCGCACCGGATGCTGGAGGTGATGCAGCGCTTCAAGCCCAGCGTCGTCTTCCACGCCGCCGCCTACAAGCACGTGCCGTTGATGGAGGCCAACCCGCTGGAGGCGGTCCGCAACAACGCGATCGCGACCCGGGTCACGGCCGAGACCGCGGCCGCCTCCGAAGTCGAGCGCTTCGTCCTGATCTCGACCGACAAGGCGGTCAACCCGAAGACGGTGATGGGGGCGTCGAAGGCGATGGCCGAGTTCATCGTCGAGTCGGCCGGCCACAAGCACCCGGGCACCCGCTTCGCCTCGGTCCGCTTCGGCAACGTCCTTGCCTCCTCCGGCAGCGTCGTCCCGATCTTCCGCAACCAGATCGAGCGCGGCGGCCCGGTCACCGTCACCCACCCGGAGATGACGCGCTACTTCATGACGATCCCGGAGGCGGTGCAGCTGGTGATCCGCGCCGGCGACATCGGCGCCGGCAAGGGCGAGGTCTTCGTCCTCGACATGGGCGAGCCGGTGAAGATCCTCGACCTCGCCCACAACATGATCCGCCTCGCCGGCTACGAGCCCGAGCAGGACGTCGCGGTCGAGTTCACGCAGCCGCGGCCCGGCGAGAAGCTGCACGAGGAGCTCTTCGGCGCGGTCGAGCAGCTGCAGCCGACGGCGGCGAAGCGGATCAACCGGGCGGTCCGGGACCTGCCCCTGGACTCCGCCTGGGTCGACTCCACCCTGAACTCGCTCGAACACCTGGTGATGGCCGGCGACGAGGCGAATCTGGCCGAGCGGGTGGTCGAGATGATCGCCTCGCCGGGCGGCGATGCAGCGGCAGTCGGCCCCGGCAAGTAGCCTCTCGCAGCTTGCTAAAGGTCATCGAACAGATCGGCGCCTTCGCCGGCCTGGCCGCTTTCTTGGGCCTCGCGCTGCTCGCCCTGCTCTCGTTCACGCAGGGCCGGGACATCCGCCGCCTGCGCGAGTGGGCCGGCTCGGCGCCCGAGCGCGACACCGAGCGCAAGGAGACGACCTCGGCGATCGCCGCCCAGCGGGCGGAGGAGCTGCGCCAGCTGGAGCAGGCCCGCACCGCCGAGCACGAGGCGGTCGGCCACCGCGAGGAGCGCCGTCGGCGACGTGAGGCCGGGCTGCCGGAGGAGACCCGCCGCGAGCGCCTCAGCGGGGGCCTCTCGCGGTTCGGCGAGCGCCTTGCCGAACCGCGCTGGCTGGTCGCGATCTTCATCGTCGTGGTGCTGGTCGGCGGCGGCATCGCCTACGCGCTGCTCAGCGGTTCCGACGAGGGCGGCGGTGGCGGCAAGGGCGGCAAGCAGGCCGTGGCGAAGACGAAGCCGAGCGAAGTCGAGGTGACGGTCCTCAACGGCACCGCCGTCCCCGGCCTTGCCGCCAGCTACGGCGACAAGGTCGAGGGCAAGGGCTTCAAGCTCGGCGCCGTCACCAACAGCAGCTCCAGCTTCGCTGACAGCGTCGTCATGTTCACCCGTGGGCACAAGCCGGAAGCCAGGGTCGTGGCCAGGCAGCTCGGCATCTCGGAGCTGGAGCTGATGAGCGGGGAAATCGAATCCGCCTCGGCCGGGGCGAACGTCGCGGTCATCGTCGGCGAGGACAATGCCGCGGCGGCGGGTTAACGCGGCCGCACTGGTCTTCGCGCTTCTCGTCCTCGCAACGGTTGCCGCCTTCGCCTGGGCGCAGCGGCTCAAGCGCGACCCGCTGGTGCTGGACCGGGTCACCTTCATCGGGGCGCCGCGGCTCAACCCCAAGACCCCGCCGGTCCCGAGCTTCACCCCGAACGGGGACTGCCGCTTCGACCAGGTGCGGATCCGCTTCCGCGTCACCCAGTCCGACCACGCCACCGTCCAGGTCATCGAGCCGGGCGGCATGGTCGTCGCCACGCTCGCCCGCGACCGCTTCCTCAAGCGCTACCACTTCTTTACCTTCTACTGGGACGGCCGCCAGCTCGGCGGTGGCATCGCGCCGCCGGGGCGCTACAAGCTGCGGGTCAAGCTGCTGGGCCAGGAGCGGGTGCTGGTGCCGCCGGGAGTGATCCGCCTGCACCGCTCCACCGCCACCGGCCGCTCCTTCTGCCGGCCGGATCCGGGGCGCGCGCCTTGAGCGACTTCCTCGCGGCCGCGGGCCTGCTTGCCGCGGCCGCTGCCTGCGCCGCCTCGATCCTGTTGCCCCCGGGCCGCCTGCGGGCGCTGGCGATGCTGGTCGCCTTCGGCCTCTTCCCGACCCTGATCCTCGGCGACCAGTGGCACACCCACCAGATCGTCGACCTGCGCCACGACGACGCCCGCATCGCCGCCCTGCTCGCCGGCGGCGCGTTCGCGGTCGGCCTGCTCGCCTACGCCTTCCGCCGCTGGCCGGTTCTGCTGCCGCTGGCGATCGTCGCCGTGCTTCCCTTCCGGGTGCCGCTGCACGCAGGCGGCGACACCGCCAACCTGCTGGTGCCGCTCTACCTGGTCATCGCCGGCGGGGTCCTCGCCACCCTCGTCCGCGACTGGTCCTCGCCTCCCAGCTCCTGGACGCCGCGCCCGCTGGCCTGGCTGCTGGCCTCCTTCGTCGTCCTCTACGCGCTCCAGACCCTCTACTCGGGCGACTTCTCGGAGGGGCTGCAGAACGTCTGCTTCTGCCTCGTGCCGTTCACGGTGGCCTACCGGCTGCTGCGCGAGGTCGAGTGGGACCGCCGCTTACTGGTCCTGGTCCTGGTCGTGATCGGGGCCGAGGCCACCGCCTTCGTCCTGATCGGCAGTGTCGAGTACCTGACCCGCAGCCTGTTTTGGAACGACCAGGTGATCCGCTCGAACGAATTCCACACCTACTTCCGGGTCAACTCCGTCTTCTGGGACCCCAACGTCTACGGGCGCTACCTGGCGCTGGTGATCGTGGTCGCGACGGCGGCACTCCTTTGGGCGAGGGAACGGCGGGCATTCGCGTTGCTGACGGTGCTGATCGCGGTTCTCTGGCTGGGCCTGGCGCAGACCTTCTCCCAGTCCAGCTACATCGCGCTGCTGGCCGGCCTCGCCGTCCTTGCCGCGATCAGGTGGAGCTGGCGCTGGACGCTGCTGGCGGTGGCCGCCGGAGCGGTCGGGGCCGTCCTCGTCGTCACCCTCGCCGGCGGCTCCGGCAAGGTCAACTTCTCCCGCATCAACATCGACACCAGCGGTCGTGCCAACCTCGTCTCCGGCGGCCTCGACCTCTTCGCCGAACGCCCCCTCCAGGGTTACGGCTCCGGCTCCTTCCAGGACGCCTACCGCGACCACCGCGAGAACAAGGACGTCCCCGTCTCCGTCTCCCACACCGAGCCGGTCACGATCGCCGCCGAGCAGGGCCTGCTCGGCCTCACTCTCTACATCGCCCTAATCGTCGTGGCTCTCTGGACGATGACCGCGGGAATCAGGGGACCGCCGGTGGGTGTGCCACTCGCAGCCCGCCCCGCGGTTCTGGCTGCGTTTGTGGCTCTGCTGGTGCACACGATGGCTTACGCCGGCTTCTTCGAGGACCCGATCACGTGGGTGTTGCTTGCGGTTGGGGCATCGCTGGCGAATGGGTCCACGATCCGCGACTCCCCGTAGGCTCAGCCCGTGTCGGGATACCTGCGCCGTTTGGCGACGACCGGTGCCGCCTACACCGCGGCCAGCATCTTCTCGAAGCTCATCGCGGTGGCGCTGCTGCCGCTCTACACGCGTTACCTGAGCCCGACCGACTACGGCGCCGCCGAGGTGATGTTCGCGGCGATCGTCTCCGCCAGCATCGTCGTCCGCTTCGGCCTGATCGAGGCCGTGCTGCGCTTCTACTACAAGGACGACGAGGACCCCGACCGGGTCGTCGCCAGCACCTTCGCCGGCCTCTTCTGGCTGGCGACGCTGGGGGCGCTGATCGCCCTGCCTTTCGCGACCCCGATCTCCGAAGCTCTGCTCGATCCCAAGACCCCCGCGGAAATCGCCCTCGCCCCGGAACTGGCGCGGATCGCGATCGGCGGCCTCTGGGTGCTGACCATGCACGAGTACCTGCTCACCCTGTTCCGGCTCGAAGAGCGCGCCCGCGCCTTCTTCGTGACCACGATCCTCAACGTCCTCGCGGCGATCGGGCTCACCGTCATCCTCGTCGTCGGCGCCGGCGAGGGCGCCCGCGGGCTGCTGCTCGGCAGCTACGCGACCGGCGCCGCCTTCGTCCTCGGCCTGATCGTGCTGCAGTGGCGCCGGCTCTCGCTGCGCTTCGACTCCGCCCTGCTGCGTCGCCTGCTGCGCTTCGGGCTGCCGACGATGCCGGCCGAGGTCTCGCTCTACCTGCTCAACTTCATCGACCGCATCATCATCGTCCGCACCGTCGGCCTCGCCGAGGCCGGGCTCTACTCGCTGGCGGTCAAGTTCGCGCAGGCGGTTAACGTGCTCGTCCGCGGCTTCCAGCTCGCCTGGCCGCCGCTGGCCTACTCGATCCGCGACGACGACCAGGCCCGCCGCGCCTACGCCACCGTCGTCACCCTCTTCGTCGCCGGCTGCGCCTTCGTCGTCACCGGCATGTGGCTGTTCTCGCGCTGGATCGTGCGCGCCCTCGCCGCCCCCAAGTTCTTCGACTCCTACGAAGCCGTCGGCCTGATCTCCACCGCGGTCACCCTCTACGCCGTCTACATGGTGCTGGTCGTCATCCTCGGCCGCACCGGGCGGACCGAGTTCAACCTGCCGGCGACGGTCGCCGCGCTTGCCGCCAACGTCGCCCTCAACCTGATCCTGGTGCCGTCGCTGGGGATCGTCGGCGCCGGCCTCGCCCTGGTCGCCTCCTATGTCGTCGTGCTGGCGCTGATGTACGGCTTCACCCAGCGCCTCTTCCCGGTCCCCTACCAGTGGGGCCGCCTGCTGCGGGTGGTCCTGACCGCCGCGGTTCTGGTCGGTCTCGGCGAGCTGCTGCTGCCGACCGCCGGCCTCGGCGGCCTGCTCGGCCGCGCCGTCCTCCTCGCCGCCTACCCCCTCGCGCTATTCGCCAGCGGCTTCTTCACCCCCGAGGAGCGCACCTGGCTCGCTCGCCTCCGCCGCCCCCGCGAGCTCGTCGCCTCGTTCCAGCGCCTGCGGGCCGAGCCGGCCGCCGTCGACGGCGGCATCCCCGAGGTCTACGAGGTAGAGCGCATGGACGAAGACTCGAGGCCGTGAGGGGCAGTCCCGGTAGGGATTCCACTTAACTTTTTCCGAGACAGCCGGCGGCTGTCCGTGGACCCCGCAGCGGAAAAAGTACAAGACGTTCCATCCCTACCGGGACTGCCCCTCGGCGATCCGGTCGCGAATACTTTTGCGACGAGCTGGGAAGAGCGCCTGGAGGGCGTGGGCGCGGTAGACGTCGGCCGGCTGGCCGGGAAGGACGGTGGCGACGACGGCACGGAGCGCGTAGGACCAGGCGGTGAGGACGCGGACGGCGAGCGCGGCCGCGCGGCCGTGGTGCACCCGCATGTAGCGATTTCGATTGCGGTGGAATTCGACGATCCGGGGCAGCCCCTTGGCGAGGTCGGTGGAGAGCTGGTCGTGGTGGACGGCCGTCGCGGCGGGGACGAAGAGCGAGTGCCAGCCGGCTTCGGCGAGGCGCTTGGCGAAGTCGCACTCGTCGTAGTAGACGAAGAAGGCGGGGTCCATGAAGTCGACCGCCGCCGCCGCCTCGCGGCGAACCAGCAGGGCGCTGGACTGGGCCCAGTCGACGCGGCGCGCGGCGCTCCCCTTGCTCTCCACCGTCAGCCACCTGTGCAGGAAGAGGGCGCTGGCGAGAGCCGTCCCGACGCCCGGGAAGCGCCAGGCGCAGGGGACCGGGTTGCCGGCGGAGTCGAGCAGCTGCGGGCCGGCAGCTGCCGCTTTCGGGTCGCCGTCGAGCGCCGCGAGCAGCGCCTCGCTCGCTCCCGGCCGCAGCTCCGCGTCCTCGTTCAGCAGCAGGCAGTAGCGGCCCTGCGCCTCCCGCATCAGGGTCGAGTCGTTTTCCGCCTTGCCGGTCCGCCGCTCCAGCGCGATCAGCCGGATCTCGCCGCCGAGCGCCCGCACCGCCGCGGCCGAGCCGTCGTCGGAAGCGTTGTCGAGGACCAGGACCTCGCGCTCGACCCCGGCCGGGTGGGTGCGCTCGATCGCGGCCAGGCAGGCGAGCAGGTACTCGCGGCCGTTCGTGTTCACGACGCAGTAGGAGAGCGTGGGTGGCAAGCGGGTCACGATAATCCGCTCGGAACAAGATGTCCCGGACACGTTGTCCTTGCCATGAAAGTCCAACTCGTCGACCCCTCGGCGTTCACGCCGCCCTACGATCGCGCCCTCGCCGCGGCGCTGGCCCGCGGCGGCGCCGAGGTCGAGCTGCTGACCTCCCGCTTCCTCCACGGCGACGTGCCCCCGGCCGCCGGCTACCGCGTCGAGGAGCGCTTCTACCGCCGCAGTGCCCGCCGCGGCCTCGAGGCCAGCGCCCGCCTTCCCTTCAAGGCGGCCGAGCACGTCCCCGACATGCTGCGCCTGCGGCGTGCGCTCGACGCCGACGTCGTCCACTACCAGTGGCTGACCGTCCCGGCCCTCGACGCCCACCTGCTGCCACCGTCCCGGCCGCGACTGCTGACCGCCCACTACATCCTGCCGCCGCGCCCGAGCCGTCGCCAGGTCGCCGCCGCCCGCCGCGTCTTCGAGCGCATGGACGCCGTCGTCGCCCACTCCGAGCACAGCGCCGGCCGCCTCCGCGACGAGGTCGGGCTCGACCCGGCCACGGTCCGGGTCGTCCCCCACGGCGCCTTCGACTACCTCACCCGGCTGCCCCAGGAGAAGCCGCTGCCGGCCGAGCTGGAGGGAGCCGAGGGACCGGTGATCCTCTGCTTCGGCCTGCTGCGCCCCTACAAGGGGATCGAGACCCTGCTCGAGGCTTTCCGCCAGGTCGAGGGGGCCGAGCTCTGGATCGTCGGCAACCCGCGCATGGACGTCGGGCCGCTGCACGAGCTCGCCGCCGCGGCCCCCGGCCGGGTCCGCTTCGTCACCCGCTTCGTCGCGGAGGCCGAGATCCCGGCGATCTTCCGCCGCGCCGACGTCGTCGCCCTGCCTTACCTCGAGGCCGAGCACTCCGGCGTCCTCTACACCGCACTCGCCTTCGGCAGGCCGCAGGTCCTCAGCGCCGTCGGCGGCTTCCCCGAGGTCGCCGCGACCGGAGCCGCCCGCCTCGTCGCCCCCGGCGACGCCGACGCGCTCGCCGCCGCCCTTTCCGAGCTGACCGCCGACGAGGCGGCGCGCGAGCGCCTGGCCGCCGCCGCCCGCGCCGCCGCCGCCGGCCCCTGCTCCTGGGACGAGACCGCCCGCCTCACCCTCGACCTCTACCGCGAGCTGCTCGAGGCCCAGCGATGATCGCCCTCGAACTCCTCTTCTGGCTCACCACCGCCCTGATCGTCTACACCCACCTCGGCTACCCCCTGGTGCTACGGGCGCTTGTACGCGTGAGAGGTCTGACCGTGGGTGGCACCGTAGGCGGTGGGTCCCCTGCGGTGACAGGCCCCGCGGTCAGACCTCTCACTGTCTCTCTGATCGTCCCCGCCTACGACGAGGAGCAAGTGATCGCCGCCAAGGTCGCCAACGCCCTCGCCCTCGACTACCCGCGCGAGCGACTGCAGCTGATCGTCGCCTCCGATGGCTCCACCGACGCCACCGCCGAACGCGCCCGCGCCGCCGGCGCCGACCTCGTCCTCGATCTGCCTCCCGGCGGCAAGGTCGCCGCCCTCAACGCCGCCGCCGCGCAGGCCACGGGCGAGCTGCTGGCCTTCTCCGACGCCAACAGCGCCTGGGCACCGGACGCCCTACGGCGCCTGGTCGAGCCCTTCGCCGACCCCGCGGTCGGCTACGTCTGCGGCCAGGTCCGCTTCGTCGACGCGGGCGGCGGCAACCTCGAGGGGGCCTACTGGCGCTACGAGATGGCGGTGCGGGAGATGGAGTCGGCGCTGGGCGGCGTCACCGCCGGCAACGGCGCCATCTACGCGGTCCGCCGCGGCGCCTACCTGCCGCTCGCCCCGTCGGGCAGCCACGACCTCTCCTTCCCCTTCGCCCTGGCCAAGCGGGGCCTGCGCTCGCTCTACGTGCCCGCGGCGCGGGCCGAGGAGAAGATGGTCCCGACCCTGGAGGGCGAGTTCGCCCGCAAACGGCGGATGATGGTCGGGCTCTGGGACATCGTCGTCGGCGAAGGGATGCTCTCGCCGCGCGGCTACTCGCCGCTGTTCGCCTTCGAGCTCGCCTCGCACCGGCTGCTGCGCTACCTCAGCCCGCTGCTGCACCTGGTCGTCTTCGCGACCAACCTCGCCCTGCTCGGCCAGGGCTGGGTCTACAGCGTCACCCTCGCCGCCCAGCTCGCCCTGCTGGCGGCGGCGCTGCTCGGCCGCCGCCTGCCCTTCGCCCCGCTGCGGGTCGCCCGCTACTACGTGATGACGACCGCCTCGATCGCCGCCGGCCTCTGGGACCGCGCCCGCCACGGCGCTCCGGGGCGCTGGGAGAAGGCCGCGGGGACCCGCTGATGCCGCGCCCCTTCGACGTCCTCGCTGCCGCCCTGGGCCTCGTGTTGCTCTCGCCGTTCCTGCTCGCCGCCGCGATCGCGATCAAGCTCGGCAGCCGCGGCCCGGTTGTCTACCGCCAGCGCCGCGTCGGCCGCGACGGCGCCGCGTTCGAGATGTGGAAGCTGCGGACGATGGTGCAGGGCTCCGACCCGGTCGGGGTGGGGACGGTCGTCACCCGCGACGACGCTCGGGTCACCGCCGCCGGCCGCTTCCTCCGCCGCACCTCGCTCGACGAGGTCCCCAACCTGGTCAACGTGCTCCGCGGCGAGATGGCGATCGTCGGCCCGCGCCCGACCATCCCGGCTCAGGTCGACGACTACACGCCGCACCAGAACCGCCGCCACGAGGTCCTGCCGGGGATCACCGGCTGGGCCCAGGTCCAGGGGCGCGCCGGCATCCCCTGGGCGGAGCGGATCGAGCTCGACGTCTGGTACGTCGAGCACCGCAGCCCCGCCCTCGACGCCCGCATCCTCCTCCGCACCGCTTGGCTCGTGGTCAGCGGCCAGGGCCTCTCTCCCGACTAGCCCCCACGGTCGGCGGGTGGGCCTGAAACGTCCGTCTGGTGGAGGTCTGGGGCCCGCCGACCGTTAGTTAAGGTTCCCTGCGTGACGGACCGGCCCGAAGTTCAGCTGCGCCGCTTCGAGCCCGGCGATGCCGCCGCCGTGCATCGCTGGTTCAACAACCCGGCGGCGACGGCCTCGCTGATGGAGCAGCGCGGCAGCTTCTCGCTGGAGGAAGCCGCAGGCTGGGCGCGGCGGGCGATGGACGACTCCGGCGAGGACCGCAAGTTCGCGATCGTCGTCGAGGGCTACGAGGAGCCGGTCGGCTTCACCGCTCTCTACGGCCTCTTCCGCCAGACCGCCCCGGAGCTGGGGGCGCTGATCGGCGACGACGTGCGCGGCAAGGGCGTCGGCCGCCGCGCCGAGGCGCTGACGATCGCCAAGGCCTTCGACGAGTACGGCGCTCACCGCGTCTACGGCCGCATCCCGGCGCGCAACGAGGTCGCCAAGAAGACGGTCACCAGCCTCGGCTGGGTGCACGAGGGGACGATGCGCTCGCACCTCGCCCGCGACGGCGCTCCGCCCGACGACTGCGAGGTGTGGGGCGTGCTCCCCGACGAGTTCCGCGCCGCCACCGCGGATCTCTTCGCGTGAGCGTGCCGCGGACCAGGGCCGAGTTGATCGAAGACCGCGGCGAAGCCGCGGTCTCTGACCACTTCTTCCGCTCCCGCCCTTTCCTCGACGCCGAGGGCGTCACCCACACGCTGCGGATCGAGTCCGAGTCCGGAGATCTGCTGGCGCCGCTGATCGTGCGCGCGATCGGCGACGGACCCGAGCGCGACGCGATCTCCCCCTACGGCTACCCGGGCCTCACCGTCTTGCCGGGTGGTCGAGCTTTGTCGCGGATAGCGCAGCAAAGCTCGACCACCGAGGATGAGAGCTCTGTGGCGGTGGATCCGGCGGAGGTCGACTTCACGGCCACGGGGTTGGTCAGCGCCTTCATCCGCCACCGCCTGGGCCCGCCGCCGCTCTCCGCCGCCACGCCGCGCAACGTCGTCCAGATCGCCGACCCGGCGCTGCCGCCGAAGAGCCGCCCCAGCGACCGCCGCCAGATCCGCAGGAACCTCGAGGACGGTTACGAGCTGAGGCTCGTTCCCGGCACGGAGACGACGGCCACCCAGCGCGCCGGCTTCCTCGACGTCTACGAGCAGACGATGCGCCGCACCGCCGCCGCCGCGCACTACTTCTTCGGCGCCGCCTACTTCGACCGCGTGCTCGAAGCGGACCGCACCTGGCTCGTCGCCGCCGTCGCCCCCGGCGGCGTCCTCGCCGCCGCCTCGCTCGCCGCCGTCAGCGACGGCTTCCTCCACTACTACCTCTCCGGCAGCGCCGACTCCCACCTGCGCGACTCGCCGATGAAGAACGTCGTCGCCCGCCTGATCGAGCACAGCATCGATCTCGGCCTTCCCCTCAACCTCGGCGGCGGCATCGCCGCCGGTGACGCGCTCGAGGAGTTCAAGCGCGGCTTCGCCAACCGCGAGGAGGCCTGGTGGACCTCCGAGCTCGTCTGCGACGCGCGGAGGTACGAGCTGCTCAGCGCCGGCCGCGAGCCCGCCGGCTTCTTTCCCGCCTACCGCGCCTGAGGGCGCGCTACTCGGGGTTCGCCGGGGTCGGCCCGGTGAAGGGGAACGCTTCCGCCGGCTCGCCGCCGTATTTGCCCCAGGTCTCTTTGCCGAAGGCGCGGATCGCGTCGAGGGTGGCCGCGCCTTTGTAGGTGGGGCAGCCGAGCAGGTTGGTCCAGGTGGTCGCCGCCACCTCGTAGGGCATGCGGTCGTTGGGGAAGAGCAGCGTCGCCCCGTACATCGTGTCGAACAGGCCCTTCAGCTCCAGCTGGTCTTTTTCGGGCAGGTCGGGCGAGTACTGGATCTCCAGCCGCCCGTGCTCGAGCGTGTGCACGATGTTGATTTCCGCCGGCATCTCCGAGTAGGCGCCGTCGGCCTGCTGGTATGGCGGTTCGACGTGCGGCCCGGAGGTCGGCGGGTTGGTCTTGTATTCGGGCTTTTCCGAGCCCTGCGGGATGTGCTGGTTGCCCTCGTCCCGGAGTTCCAGCCGCAGCTCGCAGCCGGCCTGCTTGGCCGCGGTTTGAAGGTCGAGGTCCTTGGCCGCCGCCGGCGCGATCCCCGCCCGGTTGTCGGGCTGGACGCCGTTGGTGGAGCCGACCGAGGCGTTGAGGTTGATGTGGGCGTCCCCCCCGGAGCCGCTGTCCTCGCCGCCACCGCTGACGAGGACGATCACCACGACCGCGATCGCCAGCACCACGGTCGAGACCACGGCGTAGGCGACGATCTGGCGATTGCGACCGGAGCTCGCCTCCGCGCTTTCGCTCTCGATCCGTTCCTGCCGCCGCTTCTCTCTGTCGCTCTTCCCGGACATCGCTGATTGCGCAGCTTAGTCGGCGGCGGTCGCAGTCGCGGCGTCGCCGCGGACTCGCTCCCACGGTCGCGAGGCCCGCAACGCTCCGAGCACGGCCCGCGTCGCCGGCGCTTTGTTGAGGGCGTAGAAGTGGATGCCGGGGGCGCCGGCGATCAGCAGCTCCGCGCACTGCTGGGCGGCGAAGGCGACGCCCAGCTCGAACTCGCGCTCGGGATCGCCCCCGGCCGCTTCGAAAGCGGCTTCCAGCGGCGCCGGGATCGAGGCGTCGCAGAGGTTGCAGATCCGCTTCGTCTGGGCGAAGCCGGCGACCGGGATCACCCCAGCCAGGATCGGCACCTCGATCCCGCGCGCCCGCGCCGCCCGCACGAAGTCGAAGTAGACCTGGTTGTCGAAGAAGAGCTGGGTGATCAGGAAGCCGGCGCCGGAGTCGACCTTGGTCTTCAGGTAGGAGAGGTCGGTCTCGAGGTCGGGCGCCTCCGGGTGCACCTCGGGGAAGCAGGCACCGCCGATCGCGAAGTCCCAACCGGAGGCGACGAAGGCGGCCAGCTCGGCGGCGCTGCCGAGCCCGCCCTCGGGCTGGACGAAGTCCTCCTGCCCCTTCGGCGGGTCTCCCCGCAGCGCGAACACGTTCTCGATCCCGGCCGCCGCGATCCGGTCCAGGGTCGCCCCCAGACCCTCGCGGGTCTCGCCGACGCAGCTGAGGTGGGCCATCGTCTCGTAGCCGAGGTCGTCCTTCAGCGCCTTCGTGATCTCCACCGTGCCGTCGCGGGTCGAGCCGCCGGCGCCGTAGGTGACGGAGACGAAATCGGGCTCCAGCAGGGCCAGCTCACGCGCGGTCGCGAACAGCTGTCCCGTCGCCTCCTCGGTCTTGGGCGGGAAGAACTCGACCGAGAAGGTCGGTTGCCGGGCGGCGATGATCTCGTCGATCCGCATCCGCTGAGGGTAGCCGTCGCCCGGCTATTGCGCCGGCGGCTTGCGGTGCTCGACCCGGGCCTGGAAGTAGGCCTGGATGTCCTCGAGGTGCTTGCCCTTGGTCTCCGGCACGAACTTCCAGCAGAAGATCAGGGTGAGGATTCCGATCGCTCCGTAGAACCAGAAGGCGCCGCTGCGGCCGAGCGCTTCGATCAGCAGCAGGAAGGTCAGGGAGACGATGAAGTTGAAGGTCCAGTTCGCCATCGTCCCGATCCCGGCCGCCTTGCTGCGCACGCTGAGCGGATAGATCTCGGCGTTGAGCAGCCAGAAGATCGGCCCCAGGCTGATCGCGAAGGAGGCGACGTAGGCCATCAGGCTGACGATCGCCAGGACCGAGGCGAAGGTGCTGCCACCGCCGCCGATGAAGGCGGCGCCGAGCACGAACAGCGAGATCGTCATCCCGGAGACGCCGACCATCAGCAGCGTCCGCCGGCCGGCCTGGTCGAGCAGACGCAGGGCGAGGACGGTGAAGCCGACGTTGATGACCCCGACCCCGACTGCGGCCAGGATCGAGCCCGCGGAGGAGTTGACGCCGGTGAATTCGACGATCGTCGGCGCGTAGTAGATGACGGTGTTGATGCCGGTGACCTGCTGCAGGATCGCCAGCCCGACGCCGACGAACAGGGCGGCTTTGACGACCGGCTGCAAGAGCTCGCTCCAGGCCCCGGGCTTGTCGTCGAGGCTCTCCTTGATCTCCTCCAGCTCGCGGTCGATCGTGTCCGGGTCGTCGACGCGGATCTTCGCTAGCGTCGCCCGCGCCGCGAAGTCGTCGCCGCTCATCACCAGCCAGCGCGGGCTCTGCGGCATCCGCAGCATCCCGAAGGCGAGCGCCAGCGCCGGCACGCAGCCGAGCCCGAGCATCCAGCGCCAGCCTTCGCTGTGGTCGAAGGCGAGGCCGACCAGGTAGGCGACGAGGATGCCGATCGTCACCGCCAGCTGGAAGAAGGTGACGAGGCGCCCGCGGCTCTCCGGCGGCGCCACCTCGGAGATGTAGACCGGGGCGGCGGCGGAGGCGAGCCCGATCGCGACGCCGATCACGATCCGGGCGATCACCAGCACCTCGACCCCGGGCGCGGCGGCGCTGGCGAGGGCGCCGACGATGAAGACCGCGGCGGCGAGCAGGATCATCAGCCGCCGGCCGTAGGTGTCCGCCGCCGGCCCGGCGATCGCGGCACCGGCGACGGCGCCGATCGGGACCGCCGCCACGACCAGGCCCTGGGCGAAGCTGCCGAGCGCGAAGTCGACCTTGATGAAGAGCAGAGCCCCGGCGATGACGCCGGTGTCGTAGCCGAAGAGCAGGCCGCCAAGACCGGCGATCGCGGCCGTGAGAACTACGTTCCGCCGCGCTCGTCGCGCCGACGCCTCCGATCCCGTGCTCATCCCGGCCGAGACCGTATCTCGGCGCGCGGACGAGCGCCACCGTCCGCCGATCTTCCTTTCACCGGACTTTGCGGGAAGCCCGCCGGCGGACCCCTGGACCGGTGGCCCCGGAAGGGCTAAGTTCATTTCTGCGACCGGGAGAGGCCGGTCCCCGCGGAAGCCAAGCGGGGGGCGGTTTCGAAGGTGGCGCAACCGAGCTTCTAAGCGCGAAGGCTACGCGCGAGGCAGGCAACGAGCGCCATCGCCGGTCGTTTTTTCGTGCCTTCGCGTCCGACCCGCTTCCTACCTTGGGCGGCGCCGCTGGAGACCTGCCCTCCTCGGCCCGCGACCGGGGCGCAGTTCCGGGAGCTGGGTGTCGCCCGCCGAACCCCGTGAGCGCCGTTCGGGGCGACTAGCCCGCCCACTCCCACCTGCCCGCAGCGGCCGCGACCGGCTGTGGGAGGATGGCGCGATGGGCGCCGAGGTTCGCTACGAACGGGTGGGATCGGCGGCGGTGCTGACGATCGATCGCCCCGGCCGCCGCAACGCCGTCGACGCCGCCACCGCCGCGCTGCTGCGCCAGGGCTTCGACGAGTTCGAGTCCGACGGCGGCGCCCGCGCCCTCGTCCTCACCGGCGCCGGCGGCGAGGCCTTCTGCGCCGGCGCCGACCTCAAGGCGCTCGACCTCGACGTCGACGACCCGGCTGGGCCCGAGGGCTTCACCCGCCTGACGCCGTCGAAGCCGGCGATCGCGGCGATCGACGGCTGGTGCCTGGCCGGCGGTCTCGAGCTTGCCCTCTGGTGCGACCTGCGGATCGCCACCCCCGCTTCGACCCTGGGCTTCTTCGAGCGCCGCTGGGGCGTGCCCCTGGTCGACGGCGGCACCCAGCGGCTGCCACGCGTGGTCGGCCTCGGCCGGGCGCTGGAGCTGATCCTCACCGGCCGTCCCGTCGACGCCGAGGAGGCGCTGCGGATCGGCCTCGTCAACGAGGTCGTCGGCGCGGGCGAGCACCTGACCCGCGCGCTCGAGCTGGCCGAGCGGATCGCCGCCTTCCCGCAGGAGACGATGCTGGCCGATCGCCGCGCCGCGATCGAGGGCGCCGGGCTGCCGCTGGCCGAGGGCCTGGCGCTCGAGCACCGGCTCGGGCGCGAGACGCTCGCGGTCGCCGTCCGCGGTGCCGCCCGCTTCGCCGCCGGCGAGGGCCGCGGCGGCGCCGGCGTCTGACCGGCCTCAGACCGGACGGGCGACGCGGCGCATCTCGTCCTCGGCGGCTTCCGGGCCGAGGTAGGGCATCAGCACCGCAAACAACAGGTCGGGCAGCAGCTCCCGCAGCTCCGGCCCGCGCCCGGCGCGGACCTCGTCGAAGATCATCGAGGTGGCACCGCCGATCGCGAAGCGGGCGGTGTCGGGAGGCAGCTCGGCCCCCTGGGGCGAGGCACCGCGCCCTTCCTCGAGGAAGTAGGTGAAACGCTCCAGCGCCGCCCGGTAGCGGATCCGCGCGTCCTCGCCGACCGCCCCGACCTCGACCATCGCCATCCGGGCGATGTCGGACTCGGTTGCGAGCAGGTCGGTCAACGCCCGCAGCGCCGCTCCGATCCGATCCGGCCAGGGCTGGCCGACGGTGCTCTCGAAGGCGGTCGAGACATGGGCGACGAGGATGTCGATGACCGCGTCGTAGGCCTCGAGAAAGCAGCCCTCCTTGCTCGCGAACATCGCGTCGAAGCTGGTGCGGCCGGCCCCCGCCGCCGCGACCACCTCATCCACGGTGGTCGCCTCGTAGCCCTTGGCGGCGGCGACGCGGACCATCGCCTCCAGCAGCCGCTCGCGCTCGGAGCGGACCGCGTATGCCCTTGGCAGTGCCTGGCTCGCAGCCGACCCGGTACGTGGATTCGACGCCGATGAATCCATCGTGTCCAGCGTAGGGCAGCCGCAGCGGCGTGTCCAACCGCGCCTATGCTTCGCCGATGAAGATCGGAATCGTCGGCCTCGGCTACGTCGGCCTGCCGCTCGCGGTTGCCTTCGCCGAGGCCGGGCACGAAGTGATCGGGCTCGACAGCGACCCGGCCAAGGTCGAGTCGCTGGCGGCCGGCCGCAGCTACATCGAGGACGTCCCCGACAGCGTCCTGGCGCCGCTCGGATCGCGGCTGCGGGCAAGCGCCGACTACGCCGATCTGAGTGCCTGCGACGCGGCGATCGTCTGCGTGCCGACGCCGCTGACCAACTCGCGCGAGCCCGACCTGACCTACCTGCTCGACTCCGCCACCGCGCTCTCCGCGGTCTTGCGCCCCGGCCAGCTGGTCGTGCTCGAGTCGACGACCTATCCCGGCACGACCCGCGAGCAGCTGGTCCCGATCCTCGAACGTTCCGGCCTCGGCGTCGGCAACGACCTCTTCGTCGCCTTCTCTCCCGAGCGGATCGACCCCGGCCGCACCGACTACACGATCAGAACCACCCCCAAGCTCGTCGGTGGCATCACCGCGGCCTGCACCGAGCGCGCCCGCGAGCTCTATGCGCTGGTCTGCGACGAGGTGGTGGTCGTCTCCAGCCCGGAGGCGGCCGAGCTCTCGAAGCTGCTGGAGAACGTCTTCCGCTCGGTCAACATCGCCTTCGTCAACGAGCTGGCCCAACTCTGCGACCGGCTCGAAATCGACGTCTGGGAGGTGATCGACGCCGCCTCGACCAAGCCCTTCGGCTTCATGCGCTTCGACCCGGGGCCGGGGATGGGAGGCCACTGCCTGCCGATCGACCCCTTCTACCTCGCCTTCAAGGCTCGCGAGCACGATTTCTACCCCGAGTTCATCGAGCTCGCCGGCAAAGTCAACCAGGCCCAGCCGGCCTTCTGCGTGGAGCGGATCGAGCGCACCCTGAACCAAGCTGCGAAGCCGGTCAAGGGCTCGAAGATCCTGATCCTCGGTGCCAGCTACAAGTCGGGCAGCGGCGACACCCGCGAGTCGCCGGCGCTGACGATCCTGCGCCTGCTGGTGGCGCTGGAGGCCGACGTCTCCTACCACGACCCCTACGTCCCCGAGCTGCCCGAGCTGGGCCTGACCTCGGTCGACCTCGACCCGGCCCTGGCCGCCACCGACCTCGCCGCGATCGTCACCGCCCACGACGACGTCGACTACGCCGACGTCGTCGCCAAAGCGGCGAGGACCCTCGACTTCCGCGGCGTCACCCGCAACCTCAAAGCGGAGAATCTAGAGCGCCTGTAGCGGCCTACGCACCGGCTGCGTGCATTTCCGCCCCTGCCAGCTCGGCACCGAAGTAAGGCAGCACCGCGAAGTACATGAACTCGGGCAGCAGCTCGCGGAAGCCGTCGCCGTTGCCGGCCGCGAGGCGCGAGTGGACGATCGCGTGGACGCCGGCCGCGACGCCCTCGCCGGCGATCGGCGGCGGTGCGCTGTGCCCGTCCGCCTCCGCCCGCGCCAGCTCGACGAAGGCGTTGATCCGGGCCATCGTCGCACCCCGCTTCGCCAGCGCCGCGGGCCCGGCGGCGTGCACTTCGACGATCAGGGCCCGGCCGACGTCGGGCTCGGCGTCGAGGAACTCGAGCAGTGCCCCGAGCCCGCCGCGAAGCTTGCCTGTCCAGGTCGGTGCCCCCGCCCCCGCGGCGACGACCCGCGTTTCGACCCGCGCGACGGCTGTGTCGTAGGCCTGCAGGTAGCAGTCCTCCTTGTCGGCGAAGTGGTCGTAGAAGGCCTGCCGATAGATGCCGGTGCGGTTGAGCACCGTGCGGACCGACGTCCGCTCGTAGCCCTCTGACCCGACCGCCTCGAGCATCCCGTCCAAGATCGCCTGCCGCTTAGAAGAGGTCACGAGTATGTGCGGGAGCGCTGTCGATCCGGAAGCTCGCACTTCCGCCGCCGGCCATTTTCGGGCCCTCCGCAGGCCCTGGCACCGACGCGCTTTCCTACCTGCCCTTCTGTTGATCAATCGAGGGAACCGCTTGTCTGCTTCCGGTACTTTACCGGTATGTAACTCTCCAGTCCAGCCTTGTAAGCCAGTCGTGGTCAGGGTACTCTGACGTTCGTGGTCGAAAACGCATCGACGATGCGACCGCCGCCCGGTCGCCAGCCACTCTCCAAAGAGTTCATCGCGCAGCACCAGCGAGCCCGGATCATCGCGGCCCTCGCAGAGGAGACGGTGACGCAGGGCTACCGCGCCGTCACCGTCGCCGACATCGTCCGCCGGGCGGGTATCGCCCGCAACACCTTTTACGACAACTTCTCCTCCAAGGAGGACTGCTTCCTCGCCGCTTCGGAGTTCGGGGCGACGGAGGCGCTGCGCCGGGTCGCCGCCGCCGCGGCCGAGTTCGACACCTGGCCGGCCCGGGTCAACGCCGGCCTTGCCGCCTTCCTCCACCACGTCGCCACCGAGCCGGCCCTGGCCCGGACCTGCATCGTCGAGGCGCTCTCCGCCGGCCCGGCCGCGGTCGAGCGCTACGAGCGCTCGATCCAGTCCTTCGTCCAGCTTTTCCGCCTCGGCCGCAAGGTCTCCCCGCAGGGCGAAGAGCTGCCGGACACGCTCGAGGAGACGATCGTCGGCGGCCTCTTCTGGATCATCTACCAGCGCATCGTGATCGGCCAGGTGGGGCAGATCGAGGAGCTGTTGCCGGAGCTGGTGGAGTTCTCCCTCACCCCCTATATCGGTGCCGAGGCGGCGAAGCGGGTGGCCGCCGAGCAGCCACGCACCACCGCTGGCTGACCCGACTGTGAGCCGAACTGCGCCGCAGCGACTGTCTGCAGGCACCGAAAAATACTCGGGTTCGCCCAACCGGTATCGTCGCTCTGTGGCTCCGGACCCTGACTTACCGCCCGAGCAAGCCGCCGAGTACCCGCCCGAGCTTTCTCGCCTCCCGCCCGGAAGGCACGGGCTCCCGCGTGAGTTCGTAGCCCACAACCAGCGCGAGCGGCTGATCGCCGGCCTCGCCGAGGCGATCGCCGAAAACGGCTACTCGGGGACAACCATCGCCCATATCACTCGCCATGCGGCGGTCTCCAGGCGCACCTTCTACGAGCACTTCTCCAGCAAGGACGAGTGCTTCGTCGCCGCCTACGACACGGTGATGACGAAGCTGCGCGAGCGCGTCGGCGAGGCCTTCGACGGTGCTGATGACTGGCCCCACGCGGTCAAGGCGGGGATCGCGGCGATGTTGCGCTTCCTCGCCGCCGAGCCCAACCTCGCCCGCCTCTGCATGGTCGAGGCCCTGGTCGCCGGCCCAGTCGTGGTCGAGCGCTACGACGCCGCGATCCAGAGCTTCGTGCCCTACTTCCAGAGCGGTCGCGAGGGCCGTTCCCAGGAGATTCTCGCCCGCCTCTCGCCGACCACCGAGGAGGCCCTGGTCGGCGGCATGATGTCGCTGATCTCCCGCCGCATCATCGCCGGCAGGACGGCGGAGCTCGAGATCCTCCTGCCCGATCTCGTCGAGTTCACCTTGTCGCCTTACCTCGGCAGCGACGAAGCCGCCCGGGTCGCCCGCGAGGGCTGAGCCGAAGTTTTTGGCGAAGGCGCTGGGCGTTACGGCGGTGGCGTAGCGCCACCTGGGTTGCGGCTGTCACCGCTGGCGCCGCCGTTTCCGCCCGCGCCTCGCCGATGTTTGGCCAACATCTGGGCGCAGGCTCTCACAACTCGGCCATTAACGCAAGAGTTGCTGAATAAACGGTCTAGTACGGAAGAAAGTCGAGCTGCCCCCTTGAATCCGCCGGCTCGATGCACGAACATACGTTCGTATGGAGATCGCCTGCGTCCTCGACGGCCGCTTGGCGTCTCCTCCGCGCCCGGGCCGCTCCGGGGGGCTTCGGCCCGGGCGCACCGCTCTTTCCGATCCGGTTGAGGCGGCGGAGCTGACCGCGAGTCAGCTGACCCGGAGGACGATCTTGCCGCCGCTGTGGCCGGTTTCGGCGAGGCGGTGGGCCGCGGCGACCTGCTCGAGGTCGAAGCTGCGGTCGACCTTGACCTGGAGCTGTCCGGTCTCGACCAGATGGGCGAGGCCGGCGAGGCCGACGGGGTCGGGCTCGACCAGGAAGCCGGTGGCGCGACGCTTGCTCTCGGCCGCCAGGTCGAGCACCGCCTGCGGCGTGCCGCTGGGGACGGAGACGAGCATCCCACCCGGCCGCAGCACCGGCAGCGAGCGCTCGCCGTAGCTGCCGGGGAAGTCGATCGCGGCGTCGAGGTCGGCGACCAGGTCCTCGAAGCGCTCGTTCTCGTAGTCGATCACCAGGTCGGCGCCGAGCTCGCGCAGCCACTCCGCCTGCTCGGCTCGGGCGGTGGCGATCACGTTGGCGCCGCGGGCCTTGGCGATCTGCACGGCGAGGTGGCCGACCCCGCCGGCGGCACCGTGGATCAGGAGGTCGTCGCCGGACTGCAGCTGGATCGTCTCGACGACGATCTGCCAGGCGGTCAGCCCGGCCAGCGGCAGCGCCCCCGCTTCCTCGTCGGAGAGGGCGTGCGGCTTGCCGGCGAAGTGGCGCGAAGGCGCCGTCACGTACTCGGCGTAGGCGCCGGCCTGACGCGGGAACCAGGGCATCCCGAAGACTTCCTCGCCGACCCGGAAGCGGGTGACGCCGGCGCCGATCGCGGTGACCGTGCCGCAGACGTCCCAGCCGAGCCGGACCGGTGGCTCCCCGAGCACCGCGGCGACGCCCTTCCCCTGCCGGGTCTTGACGTCGACCGGGTTGACGCCGGCCGCGTGCACCCGCACCTGGACCTCGGTCGGGATCGGCTCCGGCGCTTGCACCTCCTCAATCGCCAGCACCTCGGGCCCGCCGTACCGGTTGAGAACCACCGCTCGCATCGGCCGATCATAGGGTCGCCGCTCGATGCTTTTTGGGCCCTATAGGCACCAAAATCGAACGAGCGGCGAGACGTTGCTAGCTTCGGGGACTTGCATGACTACCGCTACCGCTGAACAGACCGAAGACCGCACCCGCTGGCTGGCCCTCTACGTGCTCTGCGCGGGGATGCTGATGATCGTCCTCGACGCGACGATCGTCAACGTCGCCCTGCCGACGATCCAGGACGATCTCGGCTTCTCGCAGAGCCAGCTGGCCTGGGTCGTCAACGCCTACATGATCCCCTTCGGCGGCCTGCTGCTGCTGGCGGGGAGGATCGGCGATCTCGTTGGCCAGCGCCGCGTCTTCCTCGTCGGCCTCGCCATCTTCACCGCCGCTTCGCTGGTTTGCGCCGCCTCGGTGAGCCAGGAGATGCTGATCGGGGCGCGCTTCGTGCAGGGGATCGGCGGCGCCCTCGCCTCGGCCGTGATCCTGGGGATGATCGTGACGATGTTCCCGGATCCGGCCGCCCAGGCCAAAGCGCTCGGGGTCTTCGGCTTCGTCGCCTCCGCCGGCGGCTCGATCGGGCTGCTGGCCGGCGGCGTCCTCACCGAGGCGATCAGCTGGCACTGGATCTTCATCATCAACCTGCCGATCGGGATCCTCGTCGCCTACCTGGCGCTGCGGCTGGTCCCGAGCCGGGAGGGACTCGGCCTCCACGAAGGCGCCGACTTCCCTGGCGCGGCCCTGATCACGAGCTCGCTGATGATCGGCGTCTTCACGATCCTGCAGATCACCGAGTGGGGCTGGGTCGACGCCAAAACGCTCGCGCTCAGCGCCGTCTCGGCGGCGCTGCTGGCCGCCTTCATCCACCGCCAGGCGACGATCGCCAACCCGCTGATGCCGCTGCGCCTGTTCCGCTCGCGCAACGTCGCCGGCGCCAACGTCCTGCAGGCGCTGATCGTCGCCAGCATGTTCGGGATGTTCTTCCTCGGCGCCCTCTACCTGCAGCGGGTGCTCGGCTACGACGCGCTGGAGGTCGGCCTCGCCTTCCTGCCGACGACGATCGTGATGGGGACGCTGTCCCTGGGCTTCTCGGAAAAGCTGATCATGCGCTTCGGGCCGCGGCAGACGCTGATCCCCGGCGTCTGTCTGACGGTGGTCGCGCTGCTGCTGTTCGCCCGCACGCCGGTCGACGGCAACTACCTGACCGACCTGCTGCCGCCGTTCCTGCTGATCGCCGTCGGCATGGGCTCCTCCTTCCCGGCGATCATGACCCTGGCGATGTCGGGGGCGACGCCGGAAGACTCCGGCTTGGCCTCGGGGCTGGTCAACACCAGCATGCAGGTGGGCGGAGCGATCGGGCTGGCGGTGCTGGCGACGCTCTCCACCGAGCGCACCCAGAGCCTGCTCGACGACGGCGTCTCCAACGCCTCGGCGCTGACCTCCGGCTACCACGTCGCCTACCTGATCGGCGCCGGCCTGGCGGCGATCTCGGTCGCGATTGCGGTCTTCGTGCTGCGCGACCCGGAGCCCGTCGCGGCTGCCGAGCCGGCGCCGCCGGAGCACGAGGAGCGCGCCGCCGAGCCGGCGTACTCCGAGGCCGGCTGAAGCACAGGAGCGCGTCCAGCAGTCAAGGTTCCAGCGCGACCGTCGATCAGGTGATCGAGTGTCGATGCCTGTCCCACACAGATCCCCGGAGGCGGGCGGCTTCGCCGAAGCGCCCGGCGAGCGCGCCCGTATGGGCCGCATCTCCGGTGGGCTCTGGGTGATCGCCGCGCTGGTCGGCGCCGGCGCCGCCTTCCTCCCCGGCGCCTCGTACGAGGCGCTCGGCTGGGTCCTCGGCCTCAGCGCTCTGGTGCTGCTCTACGGCATCGGCAGCGTCACCGGCCTGATCGGCTGGCAGCACGCCTCGATCGACGCGCTGGCGATCGGGATGGTGGTGACGGTGCCGGTGGTCGGGCTTGCCGTCTTCCTCACCGGCGCATCGCTCAGCTACATCGAGCCCTTCCTCGTCTGCTCGCTGCTCTACGCCGCCTTCTTCTTCCCCGCCCGCT
>Ga0164241_10001271_pt1 | contig 32522 bp, 31 predicted proteins | sample OricomyardsoilBY_FD_108780 | JGI IMG/M metagenome (GOLD analysis project Ga0164241, IMG submission 108780) | Backyard soil microbial communities from Emeryville, California, USA - Original compost - Back yard soil (BY) | ecosystem: Environmental > Terrestrial > Soil > Unclassified | place: USA... | reverse complement strand
GTGGGTACCACCAGCGTGCGCGGTCTGGAAACGGCGGCCCGCAATGCCGAAGCCAATACCGATAAAAAGGGCGAAATCAATGCCTATGAAGGCGAAACGGACATCTTCATCTACCCGGGTTACAAGTTTCGCGTGGTGGATGCCCTCATCACCAATTTCCATTTGCCGGAGTCCACACTGCTCATGCTGGTAAGTGCGTTCGCCGGTTACAAATGCACCATGGCGGCTTATCGACACGCGGTAGAGCAAAGTTACCGATTTTTCAGTTACGGGGACGCCATGTTTATTACCCGCAATCCCGATGCGGCGGCCGACCAGCCCTGATCCCAGATCGCTCATCCCAGACACTCTTTAATAAGTTTTTTGTTATGTCATTTATGCAATTTGAACTCGATAGATCCGATGGCGCAGCCCGGCGCGGCCGCTTGATTTTCCCGCGCGGGCCGGTAGAAACCCCCTGTTTTATGCCGGTGGGGACCTACGGCACGGTCAAGGGAATACTGCCGCGCGATATTCAGGACACAGGTGCGCAGATTGTTCTGGGCAATACTTTCCATTTATATCTGCGCCCTGGAACCACCGTGATAAAAGAGCACGGAGACCTCCACAACTTTATGCAGTGGCAGGGCCCGATCCTTACCGACTCGGGCGGATTCCAGGTGTTTAGTCTTGGCGAACTGCGCAAGATCACTGAGGAGGGTGTGACCTTTCGTTCCCCCATCGATGGCAGCAAGGTTTTTCTCAGCCCCGAGATTGCGGTGCAGGTACAGCGGGATCTGGGTGCCGATGTGGTGATGATTTTTGACGAATGCACTCCCTATCCGGCCACTCCCGACCAGGCGCGCACTTCCATGGAATTGTCATTGCGGTGGGCAGAGCGCAGCAAAACCGGGCACGGCGACAACCCAGCGGCCTTGTTCGGCATAGTCCAAGGTGGCATGTACGAAGATCTGCGCGCCCGCTCGTTGGAGGGATTGCTGGCCATCGGCTTTGACGGCTATGCCATCGGCGGTCTGAGCGTGGGTGAACCCAAGGCGGACATGCTGCGGGTCTTGGAAAATCTGGTGCCCCTGATGCCCACCGATAAACCGCGCTATCTGATGGGTGTGGGTAAGCCCGAGGACATAGTAGAAGCGGTACGCCGGGGCATCGATATGTTCGACTGTGTGATGCCTACGCGCAACGCCCGAAATGGCCACCTTTTCACCCGTACGGGCGTGGTGAAAATCCGCAACGCGGTTAATCGCCATGATACCGGCCCCCTGGATGTAACCTGCGGCTGCTATACCTGCCGCAATTTCACCCGCGGCTATCTACACCACTTGGATCGGTGCGGCGAAATGCTCGGCGCCCAGTTGAACACCATTCACAACCTCACCTTCTATCAGACGCTGATGACCGAGCTGCGCCAGGCCATTGCCGCCGGGCAATTGGAAGCCTATGTGGCGGAATTCTATGCGCAACTCGGCATGATTCCGCCCCAACAGATGAAGGATGTCCCCGCAGGCAGCCAAGCCAATGCTGGGGGGGTATAATGCGCGCCGCTTCGCTCCCGCCGTAGCAAGGAAATAGGCGCAACGAACCCAATTATCGATAACGAACCTTGGACCTCTCATGAATCGTTTCCCATTATGGAAATACACCCTTCTGGCCCTGGTGGTCGGTTTTGGTTTTATTTTTGCCCTCCCCAATATTTATGCCCCCGACCCCGCGATCCAGATCACCGGGAACTCCCGCGCTGCCCAAGTGGATGAAAGCCTGCTGCGTACCGCAAGTGAGGCGCTTACGGCTGCCGGGATCGAACATTTTGGCGAGGAGTTGACAGCGGACGGCGCCGTCATGATTCGCTTGCGCGAGAGCGGTCAGCAGCTGGCTGCGCAAAGGGCGGTGCTAACAGCCCTCGACACCGAGGCCTTTCGGGCGCAAGACAAGCGTTATGTGGTAGCGCTGAACCGGGCCTCCAATACCCCTGACTGGTTGTTATCGATCGGTGCCAAGCCCATGAACCTGGGGTTGGATCTGGCCGGCGGGGTTCACTTCCTGCTGGAGGTGGATACGCCCAAGGCGGTGGCGGATCGCATGGAGGATATGCAGGAGACGTTGAAGAAAGGCATTCGTGAAAAGCGCCTTTTCAACGTGGATATCAAGCTGAAAGATCGCACGTTTACCTTGACCGCGCCCAGCGCGGAAACGCAGAAAGCGCTTACCGATTTGCTTCAGGAAAATCTCCCCGATCTGGTGCGTCAGCGCGGTGAAGGTAATGGTCAATATTGGGTGAGCGCGCAGCTGTCCGATCAAGCCATTCAGCAAATTGAGGATCACGCCGTATCGCAAAACCTTACGACCATGCGCAATCGTGTTAATGAACTGGGCGTAAGTGAGCCGCTGGTGCAGCGTCAGGGCCGCAATCGCATAGTAGTGGAGCTGCCAGGTGTGCAAGATGCGGCCGGGGCGAAAAAAATTCTCGGTAAAACTGCGAACCTGGAATTCCGGTTGGAAGCAGCGCCCAGCACACCGCTTGCGCAAAAAGAAAAATTCGAGTTTTACACGGAGCAGGAGCGCCAAGCGCGCGGCCCGCAATTTTTGGAACGTCGTCGCATTATCACGGGTGAGCGGGTAATCAACGCTGTATCCGGGTTTGATGACCAGTCGAACAGCCCAAAAATCGACATCACGCTTGATACTGAGGGCGGCAACCTGATGCACCACGCCACCCGCAGTGAAGTCGGCCGCAATATGGGCGTGTTGTTTATCGACTATTACACGGAAAAGCAGCGCGTCGTCGAGAACGGAGCCGTTGTTGAAAAAGATGTTTCCAAGGTGGATAAAAAAATCATCAACCTGGCCACCATCCGCAGCGCACTGGGCGTGCGTTTCCAAATCACCGGGTTGGACAGCGCCAAAGAAGCCAACGACGTTGCGCTACTCCTGCGTGCAGGCTCGCTCGCCGCGCCCATGGTATTTGTCGAGGAGCGTACCATCGGCCCCTCTCTCGGTGCGGAAAACATCGCCCAGGGCGTGAAGTCAGTGCAGCTCGGACTGCTGATGGTGGTTTTGTTCATGCTGTTTTATTACAAGGTCTTCGGCATAGCCGCCAATATCGCTCTCGCGATGAATATAGTTTTGCTCTCGGCTCTCATGTCCATATTGGGCGCTACGCTCACCATGCCTGGTATTGCGGGGATCGTATTAACCATGGGTATGGCGGTGGATGCCAACGTATTGATTTTTTCCAGAATAAAGGAGGAGCTGAAAGCAGGTATGCCGACGCAGAGCGCTATTCATGCCGGCTTCGACCGGGCGTTTATTACGATTATGGATGCAAACATCACAACACTTATTGTGGCCTTTATTCTTTTTGCCATTGGTTCGGGACCGGTCAAAGGATTCGCGGTCACCTTATCGCTGGGTATTGTGACGTCGATTTTCACCGCCATCGTCGGTACCCGTGCGGTCATTAATCTTATTTACGGCAACCGTCCGGCTGCCAAAGTGTGGATCTGAGGAAGGTGGAATTTAAAATGAGTACGCAAAAAGTCATACGTTTTATGCGGTACCGTGTGCATACCACCATTATTTCTCTGATTTTGGTGGTTGCTTCAATTATTTCCCTCGCCGTTAATGGGTTGAATCTGGGACTCGACTTTACTGGCGGCACATTGGTGGAGTTGCATTACAGCGAAGCTCCCGAATTGGAAGCCGTGCGAAAGCAATTGAGTGACGCGGGCTTTCCAGGTGCTGTGGTCGTGCATTTCGGGTCCGAGACGGAACTGCTGGTTCGCCTGCGCTCGGATACGGGAGAAAGCGCGCAATTAGCCGCAACCAATGTGGGTGAGCAAATTGTCGCTGCCTTGCGTGAGGTAACCCCCGGTCTGCAAATCGATGTTTTGCGTAGCGAAATCATCGGCGCGCAGATGGGAGAAGAGCTGGTATCCGATGGGATATTGGGCGTGCTGGCGGCTTTCAGCGGTATTTTCCTTTATGTGGCTGTGCGATTTCAGCGCAAGTTTTCCACGGGTGCCGTAGTAGCTTTGGTGCATGACGTTATTCTGGTTCTCGGTGTATTTTCGGTTACGCGATTGGAAGTGGACCTGACGGTACTCGCGGCGGTGTTGGCGGTTATCGGTTATTCAATTAACGACACCATAGTCGTGGCGGACCGCATCCGGGAAAATTTCCGCATTATGCGCGTCGAGACGGTGGAGGAGATTGTGGATACCTCTTTGACCCAGACTCTAGGTCGCACCATGCTCACCTCGGGTACTACGATGTTAGTGTTATTCGCATTGCTGTTCGTTGGCGGTGAATTGATTCAGAATTTTTCCATCGCGCTCATCGTGGGTATCGCGGTAGGTACCTATTCTTCTATTTACATTGCCGCAGCCATTATGTTGTGGATGAATTTAACGCGTGAGGATTTGATGCCCCCGGTGAAAGAGGGCGCAGAGCAAAACGAGTTGCCGTAAATAAATGGATAAAAAAAGGAGGCTTTGCCTCCTTTTTGCTGGACTGGAATACAGGATGAATTCCGGAAAACGGGAATGTCAGGGCAGGGTTTTGGACGATTTTTCCTTTGGATCGGATTCGAGGTTCTTCATCCGCTCCAGAATTTCTTGAATGGATACAGTCTCATCCAACCGGTGGGCATCCTCGGGCAGGCAATTGTCTCCCAGGGTTGCGAAAAGATTTTCGATTTCGCTGGATAAATGTTTGCTGAATTCCCGGAACTTCATAAGTGACCCCTCCGCATCGACTGTGATCAGCATTTTGCCCGGTGGAGGCGGCTACTTTGCTTGTGTATACGAAAAGTATAGACTCGGCCCGCCCGGCACAGCGGTGCCCGGGCATGTAATGAGAAAACATTCTAGGCTGGCTTATATTCATTCCCGGCCGATTGGACTGTCCATTCGATCCGATGTTGACGGGTCGCATGAAAACGGACCGCCCGCACTCCGGGTGGGCGGATCCGCAGGGCACATTTGGCGGCCTACTCGATGGATACTGGATCAGGGGAATGGGTTATAGATGAAATTTTTAAAATCACTCTTGGCATCCGATAACCAGGATGAGCTGAATGAGCTGCGTGAGGCTGTCGCACGACACCAGCGCATTTTCCACGGCAGCCATGGCTATGGCTATTTCGACTGGGATCTCATGGCGCGCCGCATGGACTGGAGCGGCGGCTACTGGCGCTACCTGGGTTACACAGACGAAGACGTGGATTACATTTCCGTCTCCACCAATTATTACGACTACATACACCCGGACGACGTGCAAAAGGTGCGCGATGCCGTAGACCGCATGTTGAAAAAACCCGGCCCCGGTGAAGTTACCTATCGCACCCGCCGCAAAAAAGGCGGGTACATCTGGTCGGAAATCCGTGCGGACTCCGTGCGGGATAAGAACGGCTGGGTGCTTTATATCAGCGGTATCGCTTTCGATGTCACCAAACAAAAACAGACCGAACAGGCGCTGTTGATCAGTGAGGCGCGCCACGCACGCATTATTCAATCCTCCAACGACGGCATTTGGGAATGGGCCGCCGAGCACGGAGGCTTCCATTTTTCCAACCGCTGTTGGGAACACCTGGGGTACACCGACCACGATGACGTGGTGAACCAGGGCATCGACCGTATCCAGGCTTGGCGCAGGCGTATGCACGCGGACGACGGCGTGGCATTCGATAGGGCCTTGGCGTCCCATATTCGCGGTGAAGCGCCCTTCGATATGGAGTATCGGATTCGTGGCAAGGACGAGAAATGGCGTTGGATTCGCGCGCGCGGCCAGATGACCTTCAATGAGAAGGGCGAACCGCTGCGCATGTCCGGGACAAATATGGATATCACCGAACTCAAGCTGGCCGAAGAGCGGGTGATCAAGGCCAAGGAAGTGGCGGAAAAGGCCAACAAGGCCAAATCGGAATTTCTCTCCAGTATGAGCCACGAGCTGCGCACACCTCTCAATGCCATCCTGGGTTTTGCGCAGTTGATCGAAATGGACGCCTCCGTGTCTCCCGGTCTGCAGGAAAGCGCGGCAGAGATACGTTCCGCCGGTGAGCACCTGTTGCAATTGGTGGGCGATGTTTTGGACCTGGCAAAAATTGAAGCCGGCAAGCTCACCCTGGTAGCAGAAACCTTGAAGCCCGTGGAATTGATCAAGGAATGTCTGAATCTGGTAAAAAACCAGGCGGAGGCGCGCGGGGTGCAATTGTGTCTGCAAACCAATGATCTGGCGGAGCGCAACGTCAACGGCGACAAAGTACGCCTGCGTCAGGTCTTCCTGAACCTGATCAGCAACGCGATCAAATACAACCGGCCTCAAGGTAAGGTGGTGGTGACCTGTTCCCTCGTGGATGAGTACTATTTCCGGGTGAGTGTTGAAGATACGGGGAAGGGTATCCCCAGGGAGCGGCACGGCGAGGTCTTTCAACCGTTCAACCGGCTGGGGGCGGAATTGGGCAGCGTCGAGGGTTCCGGGGTCGGCCTAGTGATCACCAAACAGCTCATAGGCCATATGGGCGGTCGCATCGACTTTACCAGTGAAGAGGGTGCTGGCAGCCAGTTCTGGGTGGATTTGCCCTTGGCCTATGAAGGCATCTCCTCTACTGCGACACTCGCGTCACCAGCGGCAATCACGGACGAAAACCAGTTTAAATTGCGCATCCCCGGCATCAAACGCATCCTCTATGTGGAGGACAACGTTTCCAACCAGCGACTGGTTGCGCGATTGCTGGCGCGTTATCCCAACCTGCAGCTTGAGCTGGCGGCGGACCCCCTTCGTGGCCTCTACCTTGCGCGCACCGGCCATCCTCATCTGATCCTGATGGATATCAACTTGCCCAACATGGATGGTTATGAGGCGTTGTCGGTGCTCAAAGCGGATCCGAATACCCGGGATATACCCATCGTTGCGTTATCCGCCAATGCTATGGCACAGGACATTGAAAGAGGGCGTTCCGCCGGTTTTGCGTATTACCTGACCAAGCCCTTGAATCTGCAGCAGCTTATGGATGTGCTGCAAACCTTGCTTGAGGAAGAGGATTCCGTGATGTCGTGATAACCGGGGGAGCTTGCTTCCCCGGTGCGGGATGGGTTGGTCAGATCCGTCCCATATGTTTGCTGACAATCTGCAACAGGCTCTTGAACACCTTCGGGGTGGCGCAAACCACATTGCCCGTTTCCATAAAGTCATTGCCGCCTTTGAAATCGCTGATCATGCCGCCCGCTTCTTTGATCAGCAGTACTCCGGCGGCCATGTCCCATTCCTTCAGATTCATTTCCCAAAATCCGTCGAAGCGTCCGGCGGCTACGTAAGCGAGGTCGAGCGCAGCGGAGCCTGGGCGCCTTATGCCAGCGGTCTGGCTGGCGATGTCCCGCAGGCAATTCAAATAGGGTTCCATATGTTCCAGGGCAAAACCGCTGAATGGGATACCGGTGCCGATCAACGCTCCGTCCAGGCTGCGGCGGGTGCTCACACGGAGGCGACGACCATTCAGGGTTGCGCCCTTGCCGCGGCTCGCGGTGAACTCTTCGCGTTTGACTGGATCCAGCACCACCCCGTGCACCAATTGGCCTTTGTGCATACAGCCGATGGAAACCGCGAAATGGGGAATGCCATGAAGAAAATTGGTGGTGCCGTCCAAGGGGTCGATCACCCATTGGTATTCGCTCTGCGCATCGCCGGTTACGCCGGATTCCTCACCGCGGAATCCATGGGTGGGATAGGCTTTTTTCAGATGGTAGATGATCTCCTGCTCCGACTTGCGATCCACCTCGCTGACGAAATCGTTGCGGCCTTTTTCTTCAATCTCTAACAGATCGACGCGCTCCAGCGCGCGCTCGATGATTTCACCGGCTTTGCGCGCTGCACGCAGTGCCATAGTCAACATGGGTTCCATGGGAAGTCTCTATATCGGAGGGTTCGGCCGGAAAGGTTCGGCAAAAAGGCGCGGGATTATAACAGCGCCAAGTCGAATCTGGTAAACTCCGCGCCCTTTTATTCACTCGCCGCATCACTTGTAAATAGGCTTAACGATGTTCGACAGAATCCGCATGGTGATGGTCAATACCTCCCATCCCGGCAACATAGGGGCAGCGGCGCGCGCTCTGAAAAACATGGGGCTTTCGCGCTTGGTGCTGGTGGATCCGCTGGGGTATCCCTCCGACCACGCCCTGGCACGCGCGGCCAATGCCCGGGATGTGATGGACAAAATCCAGGTGGTGGAAACTTTGGATGCGGCGGTAGCCGATTGCACATTGGTGATCGGTACCAGTGCGCGCGGGAGGCGCATTCCCTGGCCGCTTTTAACACCGCGGGAGTGCGGAGACCGGGTTTGGGCGGAGGCGGCGCAGCACGAGGTGGCCGTCGTTTTTGGTCGCGAGGATCGCGGCCTCACCAACGAGGAGCTGCAGAAGTGTCATTTTCACGTGCATATTCCGTCGAACCCCGAGTACAGCTCTCTCAACGTTGCGGCCGCGCTGCAGGTGGTTGCCTATGAAATCCGCATGTCGGCCCTGCAGGCGGAAAGCGGAGGTCCTTTGCATTTCGACGATTGGGATATACCGCCCGCGCGCTTTGAAGACGTGGAGATGTACTTTGGCCATCTCTAAGAGACCTTGACCGGCCTCGGTTTTTTGATGGCGGACAACCCCCGCCAGACGGTGACACGCCTGCGCCGCCTGTATAACCGTGTGCGCCTGGATCAGATGGAGCTTGGTATTTTGCGCGGCATGCTCACTTCGGTGCAAAACCACCTGTTTCACTCGCATAACCGGGTAACGGCGCTGGAACATAAAATCCAGACATTGGAGGCGCGGGATGACTGCGTCACGCCGGGCGATGGAACCTCCACCCCGAATACTTGACCAAATCACTAGGGTATTTGATAATTCCCGCCCTATTTTCAGGGGGATTGCTCCTTAGGAGACTCATCATGCGCCTGACCACCAAGGGCCGGTATGCGGTTACAGCAATGCTTGATCTCGCGCTGCACAGCACCCAGGGACCGGTCAGCTTGGCTGACATCTCCGGCCGCCAGGAAATATCCTTGTCGTATCTGGAGCAGCTGTTTGCCAAATTGCGCCAGAACGATCTGGTTTGCAGCGTGCGGGGTCCGGGAGGGGGCTATCGGTTGAAGCGGCCTCTCGACGAGGTGTTCGTAGCCCAGATCATCGATGCCGTCAACGAGTCCGTGGATGCCACCAACTGTGGTGGCGCTGGCAATTGCCAACAGGGCGAAGTTTGTCTGACCCATTATTTGTGGAGTGACCTGAGCCAGCAGATCCACCAGTTCCTGAGCGGAATCAGTCTGGCCAGCCTGGTGGCGCGTAGCGATGTGCAGCGGGTGTCCGTCCGCCAGGACAACCGCAGTCCGTCCAAGGTTGGCGACATGGAAGCGGTAATCGCCGTTTCGTCGCTCGACTGACAACTCACGTCCTTCAGCCAGTTTCCGCGCGGGAGTATTCATCACCATGCGTCTGCCGATTTATCTCGATTATGCCGCTACCACTCCGGTTGATCCCCAAGTGGCGGCGCGCATGATGGAATGCCTTACCCTCGATGGAAATTTCGGCAATCCGGCCTCGCGTTCCCATGTCTACGGTTGGCGGGCGGAAGAAGCAGTTGAAGAGGCTCGCAATCAGGTGGCGCAACTCATGGGTGCCGATCCGCGTGAGATCGTCTGGACCAGTGGCGCCACGGAATCCAACAACCTGGCAATCAAAGGCCTGGCTGAGGCGCGTCGGGATCGCGGTCGCCATATCGTCACCGCTCTCACAGAGCACAAGGCGGTGGTGGATGTTTGCAAACACCTGGAACAACAGGGCTTTACCGTCACTTGGTTACGACCGAACGGCGATGGTTTGATCTCACCCCGACAAGTGGCCGATGCCCTGCGGGAAGACACCATTCTGGTGAGCCTGATGCACGTCAATAATGAAATCGGCGTGATCACGGATATAGCGGCCATCGGCGCCCTGTGCCGTCCGCGGCAGATTGCTTTTCATGTGGACGCGGCCCAGAGCGCGGGCAAACTGCCATTGGACGTGCATACCATGCAGGTGGATTTGTTATCGCTGTCGGCCCACAAGATTTACGGCCCGAAAGGTGTGGGCGCGCTGTTTGTGCGTCGCTCCGGCAATTTTAAAATCGCGCCGCAAATACACGGCGGCGGTCATGAGCGCGGCATGCGTTCCGGCACTCTGGCGACCCACCAGATCGCAGGATTGGGTGAAGCCGCGCGCTTAGCGCGGGAAAACCTCGACCAGGAGCAGGTGCGTATTAAAAGCTTGCGCGAGCGCTTCTGGAACGGCGTTAAAACACTGGAGGGCGTATTTCCCAACGGTGCCCTGGAGCCGCGCATCGCGGGCAATTTGAATTTGAGTTTTGCCGATGTGGACGGCGAGCAATTGCTAATGGCGCTGCGGGAGCTGGCGGTTTCCACTGGCTCGGCCTGCACATCCGCCAGTATGGAGCCGTCTTATGTACTTAAGGCGCTGGGGCTCGAAGATGCGTTGGCCCACAGTGCTCTGCGCTTCAGCTTCGGGCGGTTTACGACCCCCGGGGAAGTGGATTTCGCCATAGAGAAAATCCTGGTCACGGTGCGCCACTTGCGCCGCGACACCCAATCATTGCGCCGGCCGCAGCGCTGAATCCATTTATCCGGCGTCGCGCTGGATATTGAAGGTGGTACCTATGTCCCAAGAACACATCGACAGTTTGATTAAAAAAGAATACGCAGCGGGTTTTGTCAGCCAGATAGAATCCGACACGCTCGCGCCGGGTTTGGACGAAAGCGTCGTTACCTTTATTTCCCAGAAAAAAAATGAACCCCAATGGATGTTGGATTGGCGGTTAAAAGCTTTCCGTGCCTGGCGCGAAATGATCGAGCCGACCTGGGCACATGTGCACTACCCGAAAATCGACTTCGAGCAGATTTCCTATTATTCCGCGCCCAAAAGCATGGCGGACAAACCCAAAAGTCTTGACGAAGTGGATCCGCAATTGTTGGAAGTCTACAAAAAGCTGGGTATTCCCCTGCACGAACAGGAAATGCTGGCGGGCGTCGCCGTGGACGTCGTGTTCGATTCCGTTTCCGTCACCACCACCTTCCGCGAAAAACTGAAAAGTGCCGGTATAATTTTCTGCCCGATTTCCGAAGCCGTGCACGAACACCCGGAGCTCGTGCAAAAATACCTGGGCAGTGTGGTGCCGCAAAAGGATAACTATTACGCAGCGCTCAATAGCGCCGTCTTCAGCGATGGCTCTTTTGTTTATATCCCCAAGGGCGTGAAATGCCCCATGGAGTTGTCCACTTATTTCCGCATCAACGAATCCAAAACCGGCCAGTTCGAACGCACCCTGATCATTGCCGACGAAGGCAGCCAAGTGAGTTATCTGGAAGGTTGCACGGCCCCCATGCGCGATGAAAACCAGCTGCATGCGGCAGTGGTGGAACTCGTGGCCATGGACAACGCCACCATCAAATATTCCACGGTGCAGAACTGGTATCCCGGTGATGCCGAAGGTAAAGGCGGTATTTACAATTTCGTCACCAAACGTGCGCTCGCACATACCAACGCGCGCGTTTCCTGGACTCAGGTGGAAACCGGTTCCGCCATCACCTGGAAATACCCCAGCTGCATTTTGAAAGGTGACAACAGCATCGGCGAATTTTATTCCGTCGCACTTACCAATCATTTCCAGCAGGCGGATACAGGTACCAAAATGATCCACCTGGGCAAAAATACGCGCTCCACCATTGTGTCCAAAGGGATTTCCGCCGGGAAAAGCTCCAACGCCTATCGCGGTTTGGTGCGCATGAACCCCGGCGCCAGCGGCGCGCGTAATTATACACAGTGCGATTCTTTGCTGATCGGAGACCGCTGTGCAGCGCACACATTTCCCTATATTGAGAGCAAAAATCCCTCGGCGGTGATCGAACACGAAGCCACCACCTCCAAAGTCAGCGATGACCAGTTATACCTGTGCAAACAGCGCGGCATAAACGCCGAAAAAGCCGTATCCATGATCGTGAATGGTTTCTGTAAGGAAGTATTCAAAGAGCTTCCTATGGAATTCGCGGTGGAAGCGGGCAAGCTCCTGGAAGTCAGTTTGGAAGGCTCTGTAGGCTAATTATCTTTGCAGAGTTTCGAATTTACCCGGAGCTTTTAAAGCGTGGCCAGATAGAAAGAGAAACCCATTATTCTTTCCGAAAAATCGGAAATTTGGAGAAAAGATTTTGATATTGTCGATTCGCGATCTGTATGCCAGTGTCAATGACAAACCGATATTGAAAGGTCTGACCCTGGACGTAAAGCCCGGCGAAGTGCACGCCATCATGGGGCCCAACGGCTCCGGCAAAAGCACCCTCGGCCATGTGCTGTCCGGGCGCCCCGGTTATGAGGCCACCTCCGGTAGCGTGAACTATCTGGGTAAAGATCTGTTGACCCTGGACAGCGAAGCGCGCGCGCGTGAGAGATTGTTCCAGGTCTTCCAATGCACGGTGGAAATTCCGGGTGTAAGCAATATGGAATTTTTGAAAGCGTCCTTGGATGCCGTTCATGAACACAGAGGTCAAGCACCCATGGACGCTGTGAGCTTTATGAAAAAAGCCCGGGAAATCTGCAAAACCGTCGATCTCGACCAGGCGTTTCTCAAGCGTGGTGTCAATGAGGGATTTTCCGGCGGCGAGAAAAAGCGTAATGAAATTATGCAAATGCTGCTGCTGGAACCCAAGCTCGCTATTCTCGACGAAACTGATTCCGGTCTCGACATAGACGCTTTGCAAGTGGTGGCCAAGGGCGTGAATTCACTGCGCAGCCCGGACCGTGCTTTTATTCTCGTCACCCACTATCAGCGGCTCCTCGACCACATAGTACCGGATTATGTGCATGTGCTCGCCGGCGGCAGAATCGTAAAATCCGGTGATAAATCCCTGGCCCTGGAATTGGAAGAAAAAGGCTACGGTTGGCTGGAAGGTGAGGTTGCTTGATGTCTCCCACTTTGATGCAGACAAATCTGCCGCAACAGAATCCCGACTGGCTGCAAAAAATCAATGCGGGCGGTCAGGCGGTATGGCGCGCTACCCAGTGGCCTACCCGCAAAACCGAACATTGGAAATACACGTCTCTGCGTACCCTGGAACAGGGTGCCTATTTAAACAACTCTGGTATTTTACCCGCGCCGGAAATTCAGCAGGCCCTGCGTGGGGCGTTCCAAATCGATAAGCTCGACGCTTATTGCCTGGTGTTCGTGAACGGGCGTTACAGCGCGCTGCTGTCGCAAGCTCAAAATTTACCGGATGGCGTGGATCTGGCGACATTTGCGGAAGCCTCGCCTACGCAACTGAGCCTGCTGCAGAAATATCTCGGCTCGGTGGTGGAAAATGATCAGCATTTATTTGCCGCCTTAAACAGCCAGCAATTGCAGGATGGTGTTTTTCTGCGTGTCGGCAAAAATGTCACTCTGGATAAACCTCTACAGGTGGTATCGGTAACTACGCCCCAGGTGGAAGCTTTCCAGGCGCCGCAGCGTTTGCTGGTCGTTCTGGAGCCCAATGCGCACGCGACGGTTATCGAACAATTTGTTTCAGATGCGCAGAAGCAAAATGGTTTTATTCACAGCATTACGGAATTGTGTCTGCTCGGCGGCGCCCGCTGTGAACACTACCGCCTGCATTTGGAAGATGCTGAAACGCTGCACTTGGGCGGCGTGCACGCATCCCTGGGACGCAATGCAAATCTGCAGAGCTTTCATCTGGCACTCGGCAGCGTATTGAAGCGTATTGATGTGGTGATCAATCACAATGGTGAAGGTGCCCACTGCCAGCTCAACGGTGTGTATCTGCCGCGGCTCAATCAGCATGTGGATTATCACACCTGCATAGAGCACCGGGTTCCACGCTGCACCACCGAGGAAATTTTTCGCGGCATCATCGCTGACAGTGCCAGAGCGGTATTTAATGGCCGCATTCATATTCATCCGGGCGCGCAAAAAACCGTGGCGCAGTTGAGCAATAAAAATCTGCTCACCAGTGACAAAGCGGAAGTGGATACCAAGCCGGAGTTGGAAATATACGCCGATGACGTGCAGTGTTCCCACGGCGCCACAGTGGCGCAATTGGATGACGCTGCGATGCATTATTTCCGTACACGCGGCATATCCCGGCAGGAGGCGGAGGCTATGTTGAGTTTTGGATTTATCAATGAGCTCATCAACGTGCTGCCGCATCCTACATTGATCGATTATCTGCGTCCGGTGCTGACCCAATGGTTCGCCCGCGACCCCGCCTTGGTGCGCCACCTCATATGAATACGACAGCAGAAAAATCCCCGGCCGGTTTTGACGCGCAGAAAATTCGCCGGGATTTCCCCATATTGCAACAGTTGGTGCACGATCAGCCGCTGGTCTACCTGGACAGCGCGGCTACTACACAAAAGCCGCAGGTCGTGATCGATGCTGTGGCCGATTATTACCGGCGCGACAATGCGAATGTGCATCGTGCCGCACATTTGTTGGCAGATCGCGCGACCACAGCGTTCGAACAGGCGCGTCACACAGTGGCAGCTTTTATTAATAGCCCTAAAGCTGAACAGGTTATTTGGACGCGCGGGACAACGGAATCCATCAATCTGGTGGCTAGCTCATATGGGCGACTGATTCTGCGACCCGGCGACACTGTTTTGGTATCCGCGCTCGAACACCACTCCAATATAGTGCCCTGGCAAATGATTGCCGCCGAGTGCGGCGCGGATGTGGTGCCAATTCCTGTGAACGCCGCAGGGGATTTGGACTTGGTGGCGTACCAGAATTTATTGAGCGACAGAGTCAAAATTGTCGCGGTCAATCATGTATCCAACGCCCTGGGTACAGTTAACCCGGTCAAAAAAATTATAGAATTGGCCCATGCAGCGGGCGCCAAAGTTCTGATTGATGGTGCCCAGGCAATCGCGCATTTTTCTGTGGATGTACAAGATCTCGATTGCGATTTTTATGCATTCTCCGGCCACAAGGCATTTGGACCCACTGGCATCGGTGTATTATGGGGACGGGAAGAATTATTGGAAGAGATGCCCCCTTACCAGGGCGGCGGCGAGATGATCGAAGTCGTCAGTTTTTCCGGTACCACATTTAATCAGCTGCCCTATAAATTCGAAGCGGGTACGCCTCATATTTCCGGCGCTATTGGTATGGCAACGGCACTGAATTATCTGCAGGATCTTGACCGCAAAGCGGCTCTAATTCATGAATCGCATCTGCTGCAAACCTGCATTGAGCGAGGTGCGCAATCGGGATTGCAGCGCATAGGTGCGCCGCAGCATGCGGCGGGTGTTTACAGTTTTATTTTGCCCGGTGCGCATCCGGCGGACGTGGGAACCTTATTGGACCAGCAGGGAGTGGCGGTGCGCACAGGGCATCACTGTGCGCAACCTTTGATGACACATTTGCGGTTGCCAGGCACGGTCCGTGTCTCTCTTTCGATATACAACACCCAGCAGGATCTCGAACGTTTTTTTGCCGCCTTGGAAAAGGTCAAGACGTTTTTACTTTAGCGATTATTAACGGCTATTTTCAGTAGCCATGAGAGCCACGAGGCTGATATGACAGTCGAAACCTACAACACCAGTCCCAGCGATCTGATAAATAGCGTTGTGGTCACTGAGTCCGCGATCGAACATTTTCGTCGTTTACTGGAGAAGGGCGCTAAAAAAGGCGTACGTATCAGCCTGAAGGAGGCTGGCTGCACTGGTTACAAATATGTGATCGAGGAAGTGGATGGCCCCAAGGAGGGCGATACGGTGCGGTCTTTGACGGCGGGAGTCGATCTTTATGTGGAAACCGGATGCCTTGCTGCGCTCAAAGGCTTGGAAATAGATTTGACCCAGGTGGGGCTGAACCGGAACCTGGTGATGAATAATCCCAATGTGAAAGATGCCTGTGGTTGTGGCGAAAGCTTCAGCGTTTAAGTTTGGGGTCTGAATTGTTTAAAAGGGCGGAATAATCCTATTTATGGCAGAGCAAAGAGTTGTCGCCACAGTGCGCGAGTGTCCCGGGCGTCTAGTGCCAGTGGGCACACCTGTAACCATTCCTGCGCATACTTTTGTCACCATTACCCAATCTCTGGGTGGGAATTTTACGGTGGTGCATCACGGCAATATGGTGCGGGTGGACGGCACTGATGCCGATGCTCTAGGGCTGCAGAAGTTTGATTTGAAATTTGATGATCCAGGCGATGCTTTGATTCACGAAGAGCAGGTTTGGCAGGCGTTGGAAACAGTTTATGATCCGGAAATTCCGGTGAATTTAAAAAGCCTTGGCCTGATTTATAAAGTCGATATCAATCAAGACACCGGCCGGGTTGCCATCGATATGACCCTGACTGCCCCTGGTTGCGGTATGGGTCCGGTATTGGTTGGTGATGTGAAATATCGTGTGGCTATGGTGCCGAACGTAAAGTCCGTTGAAGTCGAGCTGGTATTCGACCCGCCATGGAACCGCACCATGATGTCGGAGGAAGCACAGCTGGAAACAGGGATGTTTTATTAATGAGTCCGAGTCCATTTGGCAGCACCATTTCCGCCGACGATATTATCGATACGGTGGGTTTTTTTGATAATTGGGAAGATCGTTATAAATACATCATTGATTTGGGCAAGGAACTGCCAGCGATGGATACCGATAAAAAAGACGATTCCCACTTGGTGCCAGGATGCCAGAGCCAGGTTTGGATAGATCTGAAAGTGGCAGATGGCAAATTGTGGTTTGAGGCGGATAGCGATGCATTTATTGTCAAGGGGCTGTTGGGCGTCGTGCTCGCTGCCTACAATGGCAAGTCACCGCAGGAAATCGGGGATTTCCCAATAGAGGATTATTTTGAGCGTTTGGGATTGCTCAAACATTTAAGTCCTACCCGGGGTAATGGACTGCGATCCATGGTCAATCGAATTCTCACTATGGCGTCTGCAAATGCAAAACCGCAATAAATCCTGTTTTCAGGATTTATTGCGGTGACGAAATACCTCTACTAAGCAGCGTTATTAGAGGGAGTAGCGGAATCCCAATCCGTAGGAAGAAAGATTGTCACCAAAGCTTGCAGAAAGGTTGATACCCATATTGTCGTTGAACTCCCAGAGCGCGTTGGCGAAAACGGAAACATCATCGCCCGAGTCCAGGTCGGTATAGCGAACGCCACCGCCTAATTCCAACTGAGGTAATGCTTGCGCTCGCACTCCGGCGTCTACGTAATATCCGTCTGACGTATCTTCATTGAGATCATCGAACGCGTCCCCTATTGTTTCGTCATCGTCCGCTATATCGTCGTCAGTGGCGCCGAAGCTGAAATTATCCAAATCCACATCCATATAGGCCGCTCGGGCTACAAAATCCATATTGTTGTTGATGGGCGCAAAAAAGCCGAGCCCCAGCTCCAGTGTTTTAACATCCTGATCTCGCGGAATTACTGCTCCAGTATCATTTATAAATGTAAAATCTGCTTGGGTTTGCGCATAATTGCCAAACAGAAACATGTTATTGCTAAATGCAAAAGACGCTTCGATTTTAAAGCCGTCGCCATCATCCACATCATCCAGAACATTATCGAAGACGCCTTCGTCTTCATACATGTCCATATCTTGAATGACGTAGGCTGCTTCAATATAGCTATAGCTGAGGGTATCCGCGGCCAGAGCGGCAGCAGGCAGCGTGGTTAAAGCAGCAAGAATACTGACTGGAAATATTGCTCGATTCATAATAATTCCCCAAGTTTATTTTTAATGGATATTCCGCAAATTGGAATAGTCGCGCAATGCTATTTGCACAATCAAACTCTTTGCACGATCAATGCCAGAGGATGGTGCGTTACCTCGCTTACCACAGGGCGGTAGCGGCGAGCTTTCAAACATGGCTTTAAATAGCCAGATGTGTAAAATACGCGGCTTTTATTTCCCAGCCTCTGCCGGAGTCACCGGCCAGGACACCGTATGATCCGCATTACAGAATTATCCCTGCCTCTGGACCATGCTCCCGCAGCGCTACCCGACGCCATAGTCAAGCGTCTGCAAATTCCTGCAGAACAACTGCTGGGCTTCACGATATTTAAACGCAGTTACGATGCGCGCAAAAAAAACAGCGAAATCCTGTTCGTTTACGTCGTTGATCTCGATGTTGCAGGCGAAGTCGGGGTGTTGCAAAAATTCGCCGGTGATACCCATGTAAATCCTGCTCCGGATACCAACTATTATCCGATTGCACAGGCACCCGAAAATCAGACGGAGCGCCCTCTTGTCATAGGTTTCGGCCCCTGTGGATTGTTCGCTGCGCTTACATTGGCGCAAATGGGATTTAAGCCCATAGTGCTGGAGCGCGGGCGGGATGTGCGACAGCGCACCAAGGACACCTGGGGTCTCTGGCGCAACAATGTACTCATTCCCGAATCCAACGTGCAATTTGGTGAAGGTGGCGCCGGTTTATTTTCGGATGGCAAACTCTACAGCCAGATTAAAGATCCGAAATTCTACGGCCGAAAGGTTATTCAGGAATTTGTGCGCGCCGGCGCCCCCGAGGAAATTCTCTACGTCAGCAAACCCCATATAGGTACATTTCGACTGACCGGTGTGGTTGCGGCCATGCGCGAGGAAATCAGGAAGCTTGGCGGCGAAGTGCGGTTTGAAAGTCGTGTGGCGGATTTTCGGGTCCAGGACGGACGCATGTTGGGCGTGGTGCTGGACACAGGCGAGGAGATTTTCAGCCGCTACGTGATTCTGGCGTTAGGCCATAGTGCCCGCGATACCTTTCGCAAGCTGCATGAGCGCGGGATTTTTATCGAGCCAAAACCTTTCGCCATAGGCTTTCGTATAGAACACCCCCAGTCCATGATTGACCGGGCGAGGTTGGGTAAATACGCAGGACATCCGTTGTTGGGTGCGGCGGACTACAAACTCGTGCATCACGCTAAAAACGGTCGCGCGGTTTACAGCTTTTGCATGTGCCCCGGTGGCACAGTGGTGGCCGCCACTTCCGAACCCAACCGGGTGGTCACCAATGGCATGAGCCAATATTCCCGCAATGAGCGCAATGCCAACGCCGGTATCGTCGTCGGCGTGGAGCCGGCGCGGGACTATCCCGGTGGGCCGTTGGCCGGCGTGGAACTTCAGGAGCGGCTGGAGTCCCATGCATTCACACAGGGCGGCAGCGACTATTGTGCGCCGGCGCAATTGGTAGGGGATTTTCTGCGCGGCGCTGGTTCACGAGAGTTGGGCGAGGTGGAGCCCTCCTATAAACCGGGCGTGTTGTTGGGTGATCTCGCGGCGGTGTTGCCGGAATACGCTATTTCCGCCATGCGCGAGGCTCTGCCGGCATTTGGCAGGCAAATTCGCGGGTTTGACCGCGCCGACGCGGTACTTACGGGAGTGGAGACCCGCACCTCGTCTCCACTGCGGATCACCCGGGATCCTGACACCTTGCAAAGCCTTAACACCCGCGGTCTGTTCCCGGCTGGAGAAGGAGCGGGCTACGCCGGTGGCATTTTATCCGCCGGTGTTGATGGCATAAAAGTCGCCGAAGCCCTGGGTCGTGCCATGTTGGCAGACTGACCTGGTTTCCATATCTCGTTGGCCGGTTTTTCCCTTATTCCTCCTTATATGGGTTGTATTACACATCACACGGCTTTGCCCGTATAATTGCGCGATTTTTTGCCTCCCCCCGGGGATTCATCTATAACCTTCCGGCTGCGTGTTGCCATGACGCGCAAGCTAAACTCTAAGGAGACCCGCATGGCCGTTGAAAGAACCCTGTCCATCATTAAACCCGATGCTGTTGGCAAGAATGTGATCGGCAAGATCATCAGCCGTTTTGAAGAGGCTGGATTGAAAGTCGTGGCTGCAAAAATGCTGCACTTGTCGAGCGCACAGGCAGAGGGGTTTTACGCAGAGCATAAAGAGCGTTCCTTTTTCTCTGCTCTGGTGGATTTCATGACCTCCGGGCCAGTCCTGGTTCAAGTTCTGGAAGGCGAAAGCGCCGTGAAGCTCAATCGCGATCTCATGGGCGCAACCAACCCGACACAAGCGGCCGCCGGCACTATCCGCGCAGACTTTGCCAACAGCATCGATGCCAACGCAGTGCACGGCTCCGATTCCACCACCTCCGCTGCGCGGGAAGTGGCCTATTTTTTTGCCGCGAGCGAGATTTGCCCACGTTAAGTGGAACCTCGTCAATTTTGGTATAGGTTTATGGTCGATCCAATAGTTTCCCAAGCTCCTTCCAATACTCCCGCCAAAGTCAACCTGCTAGGGTTGACCCAGGCAAAGTTGGAGGTCTTTTTTGCGGAGTTGGGAGAAAAGCGTTTCCGCGCCACCCAGGTGCTCAAGTGGATTCACCAACTGGGTGTGACGGATTTCATGGCCATGACCAATATCAGCAAGGATCTGCGCATCAAGCTTCAAGAAGTGGCGGAAGTGCGCTTGCCGGAGGTGCTGCAACAACTGGATTCCGCCGATGGCACGCGCAAGTTTCTGATTCGCGTCAGCGGCGGCAATGCTATCGAAACGGTGTTTATTCCGGACGGTGAGCGCGGCACTCTCTGCGTGTCCTCCCAGGTGGGTTGTTCGCTCGACTGCAGCTTCTGCGCCACAGGAAAGCAGGGTTTCAATCGCGATCTGACCGCGCATGAAATTGTTGCCCAGATCTGGATCGCCGCCAAATCCTTCGGCCAATTGCGCGAGAACGGTCCGCGCAAAATCACCAATGTGGTGTTCATGGGCATGGGCGAACCTCTGTTGAACTTCGACAATGTGGTGGACTCGGTAAACCTCATGATGCACGACAACTGCTACAGCATTTCAAAGCGCCGCGTCACCATCAGTACCTCCGGCGTGGTGCCTGCCCTGGACCGTTTGGGCCAGTATACGGATGCCTGTCTGGCGATCTCGCTGCACGCCCCCAATGATGAGTTGCGCAATGAGCTGGTGCCGATTAACAAAAAGTATCCTATTGCCATGCTGTTGAGTTCGGCCAAACGTTATATCGACGGACTGCCGGACACCCACCGCAAAATGACGATCGAATACACCCTGATTGACCAAGTGAACGATCGCCCTGAGCACGCGGAACAATTAGCAGAATTGCTGCGCGATATGCCCGTGAAAATCAACTTGATTCCGTTTAATCCGTTTTCCCTGTCCAATTACAAGCGTGTCAGCAACAATGCCTTGCGCCGTTTTCAGCAGATTCTGATGGATGAGGGTTATACCACCACCGTTCGAACAACGCGCGGAGACGATATAGAGGCCGCCTGCGGGCAGTTGGCGGGCCAGGTAAATGACCGTACCCGGCGCAGTGCGCGTTATTCGAACATCCCTGCCAATGACGAAGTGGTGAGGATTGTGCCGCACGGGTAGTGCCGCACGGGTAGTGCCACACGGGTATGCCGTCCACTGGTAGAGCAGGGTGCTAAGGCGCATAACATCCACCGACACCGGGCTCAGGTCGTTTTGAACCCGGTATTCACATAATAATGATCGGCTTTGGAGTCACGACTGATGAAACTTCTGTGTTGTCGCATAATCTGCATCGCTGTCTTAAGCGGTTTTTTATCCGCTTGTGTCACCACCACTAATCGCGTTGCGCCTAGAACCGATGCCGCTCACGACAAGCGGATCGAGTTGGGCATGAAATATCTGGAAGTCGGCAAGCGCGACAATGCCCGTTACCAGTTCAGTCAAGCATTGGAAATGAAGAAAAACTCTCCCCGCGCTTATCACGGTGTGGCACTTGTGCACCAATCCAATGGTGAGACCAAACACGCGGCGGAAGCTTTTAAGAAGGCCATGAAGTTTGCGCAGGAGAACCAGAAGCCGCCTATTTATGTGTCCTACGGACGGTTCCTGATGCAGACGGGTGAAACGAAGGAAGCCTGCGATTATTTTGAAAAAGCCGCTGGAAATTTTGATTACACCGCCCGTGCAGAGGCGCTGTATCTGGCCGGTCAATGCGCTCGCCAGACTGGCAACAGCGCACGCGTAAAGCCGGCACTGGAACACGCCTTGAATCTCAGTCCGGAATTTGTATCGCCGATGATTGAACTCGCGGAAATCTATTATCAGGAAGGGGAATACGCCAAGAGCAAACGCCTGCTCAGTCGCTTTGAAAAACTCTCCAAGCCCACCTCCGCCAGCCTCTGGCTTGGCATTCGTATTGAGCGGGTGTTTGGCAACAAGGATAAAGAAGCCAGTTATGCCCTGGCGCTCAAAAATCTTCACCCCTATTCCAAGGAATATCTGGAATATAAAAACTCTCCCCAGCCGTAGATTGAGACAGCATGTCCGCGAGTGAGCCGAATATTACCTCCCAGGAATCCTCTCCCGGTACTCGACTGCGCCAGGCGCGGGAGAGCGCGGGTCTGAGTCTCGCAGAAATCGCCCAGCGTACGCTGATCCCGGTTGCGCGCCTGCAATCTCTGGAAAAAGACGATTACAACCAAGTCGGCGTACCCACCTTTGTCATAGGTTATACCCGCACCTATGCGCGCATCCTGGGCCTGGACCCGTCTCCTCTGGTCCAGCAATTGGAAGATAGGCTGGCTTCACAAACCGTTGCAAAGCAACCACCGCCGTCGGTGGCGCTGTCGCTGGAGGTGCGCAAGCGTCCCGGATCGATTTTCTGGCCTCTTATGTGGCTTTTCCTGGTGGTGCTGGTGGTTGTGGCGGTGATGGGCATAGGTGCACTGAGCATACTTGACTCTTCATCTCCCAGCCTCCAGCCGCCACCTGCAACGGTTCCCGTTCCAGCTCCGGCGCTTACACCCACCACCCTAAGCCTTGAAGTACAAACCGATAACCCGCCGGAGGTTTCCGTCCAGGAGGAGGAAGTCCCGGACCCTTCTGCACGGCAGATAATTCCCCTGCAATTGCCCTCTGATCCGACTGCGGATCCGGATTTTTCCGCGGTCGAGACACCGGAACCAGATATTGAGATGCCGCTTGCAGCGCCTTCCGACGCAAGTCCGCCCGCTGAATTAGTACTCAATCTTTCGGATGATTGCTGGGTTGACGTGACCGATGCCACCGGAAAACGAATCGTTGCCCGCAACGTTGCTTCCGGCGATAATTTGCGGCTTTTTGGCCAGCCCCCCTTCGATGTCATCCTCGGCAATGCTGCAGCGGTCGACATGACTCTAAACGGCCAGCCTGTGGACACCAACCCTCCACCAGGGCGCAAGATGTTGCGCCTCAGCGTCGCGGAGTAAGCGCGGTCCTTGTGCGAGGCAGAACTGGGCAGGTGGAGTACGGCAAACTGAATTCAGGTAAGCAACATGCATTTTGAGTCCCCGATAAAACGCCGCAAGTCGCGCCAGATAATGGTCGGCAATGTACCCGTGGGCGGCGATGCACCCATCAGCGTGCAAAGCATGACAAATACGGAAACCACGGATGTGGCGGCCACGGTGGCGCAGATCCAACGCCTGCAGAATGCCGGCGCCGATATAGTGCGCGTGTCCGTACCCTCCATGGACGCCGCAGAAGCTTTCGGCGCGATCCGCAAACAAGTGAACATCCCGCTGGTGGCGGATATCCATTTCGATTACCGCATAGCGTTGCGGGTAGCGGACCTGGGAGTGGACTGTCTGCGGATCAATCCGGGCAATATAGGCCGGGAGAAACGCATTCAGGCGGTCGTGGATAAAGCCCGCGATTTGAATATTCCTATCCGCGTCGGTGTGAATGCCGGCTCCCTGGAAAAAGACCTCCAGAAAAAATACGGTGAACCCACCCCGGACGCATTGGTGGAATCCGCATTGCGCCATGTTGAAATTCTCGACCAGCTCAACTTCCATAATTTCAAGGTGAGCGTCAAAGCCTCGGATGTGTTTATGGCGGTGGCGGCCTACCGCAAGCTCGCATTGCAGATCGAGCAACCTTTGCATTTGGGTATCACTGAAGCCGGCGGCTTGCGGGGCGGTACAGTCAAGTCTTCTGTAGGCCTGGGCATGCTGCTCATGGACGGCATAGGCGATACCATCCGTATTTCCTTGGCGGCGGACCCGGTGGAGGAGATCAAGGTCGGCTGGGATATCCTGAAAAGTCTCCGGCTGCGTTCCAAGGGCATCAACTTCATCGCTTGCCCGAGCTGCTCGCGTCAGAATTTTGATGTGATCAAAACCATGAATGAACTGGAAACCCGTCTAGAGGACATCACGGTGCCACTGGATGTGGCGGTGATCGGCTGTGTGGTCAATGGCCCCGGAGAGGCGAAAGAGGCAGACATTGGCCTCGCTGGCGGAACCCCACGCAACTTGATCTATGTGGATGGTGAACCCAGGGACAAATTCGACAATGAAAACCTGGTGGACCAATTGGAGCAGTTGATCCGCTCCAAAGCCGCCGCCAAGGCCGAGCGGGAAAAAGACCTGATCGCCAAAGCGATATAGGCCGCTACCCCACCAATTCGAGACATTACTTTGAAACAGATCCAATCCGTCAAGGGCATGGAGGACTTACTGCCCGACCAGGCACCTGTCTGGCAATACCTGGAGGCCACGGTGGCCGATCTGGCGTTGCGTTACGGTTACCGCGAAATCCGCTTCCCGATCCTGGAGCAGACCGAGCTGTTCAAGCGCAGCATAGGTGAGGTCACGGACATAGTGGAAAAAGAGATGTATGTCTTCGACGACCGCAACGGCCTCAGCTTGGCGTTGCGTCCAGAGGGCACCGCCAGTTGCGTGCGCGCGGCGGAGGAGCACGGTCTGCTCTATAACCAGACCCAAAAGCTCTGGTACACGGGGCCGATGTTCCGCTATGAAAAGCCGCAGAAGGGCCGCTTGCGACAGTTTCATCAATTTGGCTTCGAAGCGTTTGGCATGCCCGGTCCCGACGTGGATGCAGAACTGTTGATCATGCTCAACCGCCTATGGCGCGAACTGGGCATAGCCGATGCGGTGGAGCTGCAACTGAATAATCTCGGCACCAGCGAAGTCAGGGCGCGGTTTCGCGAGGATCTCGTGGCCTACCTGCGACAACATGAAGCGCGCCTTGACGAAGACAGTCGTCGACGCCTGGATACGAATCCGCTGCGCATCCTTGACAGTAAAGTCGCATCCACCCAGGCATTACTCGACGGCGCGCCCTGCCTGACGGACTATCTCAGCCCGGAATCCGGCGAGCACTTTGCCCGGTTGCGCGTGCTGTTGGATGCGGCCGGGGTGAAGTATCAGGTCAACCCACGGTTGGTCCGTGGTCTCGATTATTACAGCAATACTGTTTTTGAATGGGTGACGACAAAACTTGGCGCCCAGGGCACTGTCTGTGCCGGCGGACGCTACGATGGCCTGGTAGAACAACTCGGTGGGCGACCCACACCCGCTGTGGGTTGTGGTATGGGGCTGGAGCGCTTGGTGCTGCTGCTGGAGGCGATGGAGGTGATTCCGGAGAGCGTCACTGATCAGGCCGATATTTATATGGTGGCTTTGGGTCAGGTAGAAGCCAGTGCGTTGCAGCTGGCGGAGTCTTTACGCAGCGAGCTGCCCTTTCTCCGCCTTATCACACATTTGGGCGGTGGTTCGTTGAAATCTCAAATGAAAAAAGCCGATAAAAGCGGCGCCCAACTGGCGCTGATTCTGGGCGAGGATGAGGTGGCGCGGGGCGAAATTGGAATCAAAACCCTGCGTATTGAGTCGGAACAGAGACAGGTACCGACGGAGCAATTGGTCCAGATCATCAACCAGCTGCTCAATTGACCAAATAGTTTTCCTTCCTTGAATGGCTCTGTGGCTAAGCAGCCCCAGCCATTCACGGAGGCGGCGTGATCTGGACCAAATAACATACACATTTATATAAAAAACAGGAGAGCCAAAGTGGCCGCGCATTTGACAGAAGAAGAACAATTGGAAAATCTTAAGCGATGGTGGAGCGACTATGGCACCACCGTGGTCGTTGCTGTGGTAGTGGGGCTGGGCGGCTTTTTCGCCTGGAATCTCTATCAAAACCATCTGCAGGAGAGCGCCAGCGAAGCATCGGTGGTGTATGAAAAATTTGCGACGGCCGTAGAAGGTCAGAGTGACGAGCTCACCGCCGAGGCAGCAGCCGAGACCCAACAGTTGGCGCGAGAAGTGATCGCCCTCGACGAATCCAGCCTCTACGCGGATTTCGCCGAACTCTACTTGGCCAAATTGGCGGTGCAACAAAAAGATTACGCCAGCGCCAAAACCGGTCTGGAGAAAGTTTTCAAGCGAGGCACCAACGATTCCATGCGCGACCTTGCCCGTTTGCGTCTGGCACGTGTGCATGCGGCGGCGGGTGAGATAGACCGGGCTTTGGCCCTTCTGTCCGAACCGACTCTACCGGCTTATACAGCCGCGTATGCAGAGGCCAAGGGCGATATTCTTCTGAGTCAGGAACGCGTCGCAGAAGCGCGCACTGCTTATGAATCTGCTCTACAGGCACTGGACACCAAACTGCCCCAGCGCCGAAACCTGGTGCAATTGAAAATCGACAATACCCGCACCGCTTCAGATAACCCCGAAATCTTGCCTGAACCTGGCGCCAGCCCGCACAGTGCAGGAGCCAATCCCCACACTGCACCCCCGATCGCGGCGGAGGGCAATTGATGAAGTTGTCGCGTTTTACGGCGGCGATCCTCTGCGGCGCCCTGTTCCTCGGTGGCTGCAGCAGTATCAAGGAAGAGCTCAAACCGGTGAAGTTAGAGCCTATTAAGTCGCATTATCTGCTCACCAGTGCCTGGAGCAGTGACACGGGTCGGGGCCAGGACGCACGTTATGCGCGCCTGCAACCCGCCCTGGTGGACGGCACTCTTTATACTGTCGATGCCCGCGGCCTTATCGCCGCTTGGAACGCCAAGACAGGTAAATTCCTTTGGAAAAACAAGCTCAACGCTGCGGTAGGTAGCGGTGTGGGTATTAGTGGCGATAAAGGACTGGTTGGTACGCTCGATGGTCGGGTTATGGCTTTTGCGCTTTCCAGTGGCAAATACCTGTGGGAGGCGCGCACCAGCAGTGAAGTCTTGGCCACTCCCCAGGGCAATGGCACTGTGGTGATCACCCAGGCCATCGACGGCCGGGTATTTGCCTTCGACAGCAATGACGGTCGCCACCTCTGGAATTACGATCACCCGGTGCCTGTGTTAAGCGTGCGTTCGAATGCTGCGCCATTGATCAGCGGTAACAGCGCGTTGGTGGCTTTCGATAATGGCCAGCTCCTCAACTTCGACGCCGATACGGGACAGCTGCGTTGGGCGGTTCGCGTGGGCCAGCCCCAGGGAAAAACCGAACTGGAACGTCTGGTGGATGTGGATGCAACACCACTGGAATTTGGCCCCTATATTTATGGGGCGGGATTCAATTCACGCCTGGTCGCCATAACTAAAGGCACCGGTCGTATAGGCTGGGCACAGGACGTTTCGACTGCGCAAAATATTGCTGCGGCGGACAACAAAATCCTGGTCAGCGATGCCGACAGTCATATCAAAGCCTTCGATGCACTTAACGGTGCGTTGATCTGGGAAAACGACAAGTTGCATCGCCGCGATACCAGCGCCCCTGCCGTTCTCGGGGATTTGGTGGTGGTCGTGGACCGCTACGGTTACCTGCATGGCCTGTCTTTACAGGATGGTGCATTGGTGGCCCGCATCAATCTGGGCGAGGTGCCCGTGTTCGCCCAACCCATCGTTTGGGAGGACACCCTGTATGTCCTCAATCGAAACGGCAAACTCAACGCCCTGACAGCACAAAAACTGGAGCGGGAGATGTCCATTTGGGACATGCCGACCAATCGCCACAAAGGCGCAATTTCCACAAAATCCACCGGGGTGCCTTAATCGCATGATTCCCGTCATTGCCCTGGTCGGACGTCCCAACGTCGGCAAATCGACCTTGTTCAATTGCCTGACCAAAACCCGGGATGCGCTGGTAGCGAATTACGCGGGCCTCACCCGCGACCGTAAATATGGCGATGTGTTGTATCAGGAACGTAAATTCATCGCAATCGACACCGGTGGTTTGAGTGGCGAGAGTGAGGGCATCGACGTTGTCATGGCGGATCAAGCGCGCCAAGCCATTCATGAATCTGATTTGGTGCTCTTCATGGTGGACACTCGCGCCGGTCTCATGGCCGCGGACCAGGAGATCGCAAACCATTTGCGCACCCAGGGCAAAACCACGCTGATCGTCGCCAATAAAATCGACGGCCAGCAACCGGAAGTGGCCATGGCGCCGTTTTATGAACTCGGTTTGGGTGACGTAGTGGGTGTGGCCGCCGCGCACAATCGCGGGATCAACGCCCTGATGGAAATAGTGTGCGAAAAACTGCCGCTGCCGACGGAAGAAATCCCGGACCAAGACGCATCTGCACAAGGGATTAAAATCGCCATAGTCGGCCGCCCCAATGTCGGCAAGTCCACCTTGGTTAACCGCATGTTGGGTGAAGATCGGGTAGTGGTATTCGATTTGCCCGGCACCACGCGCGACAGCATCTATATCCGCTACGAACGCCACGGCAAACCCTATACCCTGATTGATACTGCTGGTATTCGCCGCCGCAAAAATATTTCTCTCACGGTGGAAAAATTTTCCATCGTCAAAACACTGCAAGCAATCGACGATGCAAATGTCGTGATCTTGTTGATCGACGCCCAAGAGGGGCTGGTGGATCAGGACATGCATTTAATGGGTCAGATCATCGACTCGGGCCGTGCATTGGTGGTCGCACTCAACAAATGGGACGGCCTCGAAGACGAACGCAAATCCTATATAAAAACAGAACTGGAACGTCGCCTGCGGTTTGTGGATTTTGCCGATATACATTTTATCTCGGCGTTGCACGGCACCGGTGTGGGCCATCTGTATCAATCCGTGGAGAAATCCTTTCAGTCAGCCACGGAAAGATTTTCCACGAATTTTTTAACCAAAGTGCTGCAGGACGCAGTCACAGCGCACCAACCGCCACTCGTGCGCGGCCGCCGCATTAAACTTCGCCTCGCTCACCCCGGTGGCCATAACCCACCGATTATCGTTATTCATGGCAACCAAACTGAAGATGTGCCCAGCCACTATGTGCGCTATTTAGAAAAAACTTTTCGCACGGCGCTGGATTTACACGGCACACCAATACGCATCGAATTCAAGAGCGGCGATAATCCTTACGCCGACAAAAAAAATAAACTCACTCCACGCCAGATAGTGAAAAAGCGCCGCATGATGAGTTTTGTGAAAAAGAAAAAGTAATAAAGTTTGGCCGCGTGCGGTGTAGTTCCTCAGCCAGTATTATTCGAATTCAATCCGTTTTGAGATCGTTCATATATCGGCAAGCCCGCGGACGGCTTGCCGGGTAATTGTCGATTTAGAACCTGCTAAGCGAGCATCCCAACCTCATTTACAAACCATTGCAAAAATTCCCTATTCCGAGTTTCGGCTCAGACCAATAAAAACCAAACAAAACAGTGGGTTAATTAATTTCGCTCCTGGGCACGCTCTTTGCTCAATAATACTCGCTGCATTTTTTTAACAAGAGGATGGAAAAAATGAATCGTATATTGGCTTTGATTTTAGTAAGTGTTATTGGTGCTTTCAGTTTAGCGGGTTGCGAGACAATGGAAGGTTTTGGTCGGGACGTGGAGAAAACCGGCGAAAAAATAGAAGATAAAGCTGACCGTTAGTCGTTCGTTGCATGGCACAGGGAGGTGCCTCAAAATTTGAGTGGGGATTTATCATTCACCTGTTCAAAAGCAGTAAACACCTTGGAAGGGAGTAACTGCTGTTTCAAGGATTCTCTAGGGTTGCCCACTTATTTTCAATTCCTCACGACAATGGACATCTCTTGGCTTGACGCTTGGCCCCCGGTTACTTAGAATCGCCACCCTGATTACCGGCCGGGTGGATGAATCAGATATTTGTTTGTTCCACCCCCTGCGCTTATTGCAGGCCTGAAATGCCCCAGAGATGTGAATTCAGGTGCCCCTTCTAGGGGTTTTTTGTTATATGGGGTATGGGTTGTCGGACATGTCCGTCATTGCGGTGATTAGAGCGAAGCTCGGCGCCGCGGTTGAATTAAATGGGCTTTGTGCCCATTTTTTGTTTGTGCTGCGGTGTTGTATTTATGGCTTCTATTCAGGAGCGTCTTACAGAGTTATTTGAGCCTGTCGCAACTGCGCTGGGTTGTGAGCTTTGGGGCGTGGAATATTTGACTCAGGGGCGGCAGGCTCTGCTCCGGGTATATATAGATAAAGAAGAAGGCGTAGGCGTGGAGGACTGTGAGAGGGTCAGCCGGCAGGTGAGCAGCGTGCTGGATGTGGAAGACCCGATCCGCTCGGAATACACACTGGAAGTTTCCTCGCCGGGCATGGACCGGCCCTTGTTCAAGCTCTCTCAATTCCAGGCGAGCGTGGGAGAGAGGGTCGCTTTGCGATTGCGGCTGCCGTTTGAAGGGCGGCGGAAGTTTACCGGCCTGTTGAAAGGTGTCGAGAACGACGAGGTCGTGCTCGAAGTGGATAACGAAGAATACGTACTGCCTTACGAGTTGATCGATAAGGCGCATATTGTTCCTCAGTTCTGAGGGATATTAACCCGGCTTTATTTCGGGCGATGGCAGATAGATCGCACGATCCGTTTGTCACCAGCGAGCCAGGTTAGCTAGGTTAATAGTGCAGAGGCATCTTCATGAAGAAAGAAATTTTGCTGGTGGCGGACGCCGTTTCCAACGAGAAGGGAGTGGATCGGGAAGTGATCTTCCAGGCCATCGAACTCGCTTTGGCAACCGCCACCAAAAAGCGCTACGACGAAGAATCCGACATAGTGGTTACCATAGATCGTAAAACTGGTGACTACATCACTGAGCGCCGTTGGCTGGTGGTAGCCGACGATACGGTTGCAGAACTGGGTACTCAGTTGACCACGGAAGAGGCGCATGAAGCGGATCCCAAACTAAAGGTGGGTGATGTTCATGTGGAAGTGGTGGAGAATGTGGAGTTCGGCCGCATAGCGGCGCAAACCGCTAAGCAGGTCATAGTGCAGAAGGTGCGCGAGGCTGAGCGCGCCCAGATCGTCAATGAATACCGCGACAGAGTGGGTGAATTGATTTCTGGCACCGTTAAGAAGGTGACGCGCGACAATATTATCGTTGACCTTGGCAATAATGCCGAAGGCCTTTTACCCCGGGAAGAGCTGGTGGGTCGCGAAATTTTCCGTATGAATGACCGTGTGCGTGCGGTATTGCTGGAAGTGCGTCCTGAGGCCCGTGGTCCGCAACTGTATTTAAGTCGCGCCAATCCGAAAATGCTGGTGGAGCTTTTCAAGATTGAGGTGCCAGAGATCGCAGAGGAGGTTATCAATCTGCGTGGCGCCGCGCGTGATCCAGGTTCCCGCGCCAAAATTGCCGTGTCCACCAACGATGGGCGTATAGATCCAGTTGGCGCCTGCGTGGGTATGCGCGGTTCCCGTGTCCAGGCAGTTTCCAATGAATTGGCCGGTGAGCGTATCGATATTGTCCTGTGGGACGACAACCCCGCCCAATACGTCATCAATGCCATGTCTCCAGCGGAAATTGAATCCATTGTTATGGACGAGGACACCCGCTCAATGGATGTGGCGGTGGTGGAAGAAAATCTCGCCCAAGCCATAGGCCGGGGCGGCCAGAATGTGCGCCTCGCGTCGGAGCTGACCGGCTGGGAAATCAATGTCATGAGCACCAGGCAATGGGGCGAAAAACAGCAAGCGGAGGTGGGTAGTGTCAAGACCACATTCATGCAGGCGCTGGATATAGATGAAGATGTGGCGGATGTATTGGTAGAAGAGGGTTTCACCACTTTGGAAGAAGTGGCTTATGTTCCCTTGGAAGAATTCCTGGCCATCGAAGGTTTCGACCAGGATATCGCCGAAGAGCTGCGCACGCGGGCCAAAGATGCTCTATTGACTCAGGCTTTGGCTTCGGAAGAGCAGTTGAGCAGCAGCGAACCTGCAGAAGATTTGTTGGATATGGAAGGCATGGATCGCGTCCTGGCATTTACCCTGGCGGCGCGAGGTGTAGTAACCATGGAGGATCTGGCGGAACAGTCGGTTGACGAACTGCTGGAAATTGACGGCATGGATGAGGAAAGGGCGGCGGCGCTGATTATGAAGGCGCGCGAACCCTGGTTCTCCGCCGAGCAGACCCATTAATGAGAGGTTGCGAGAATTTGAATGGCAGATGTAACCGTAAGTGAACTTGCCAAGTCTGTCGGGGCCTCGGTCGACCGGCTGTTGTTGCAAATGGGGCAGGCTGGCCTGCCCCAAAAGACTCCCGGCGACAGAGTGTCGGACGACGAAAAACAAACTCTCCTGGCATTTTTGAAAATGTCCCATGGGGAAAATGTCGCGGCGCCGAAAAAAATCACGCTGAAGCGTAAAACCACCACCACTTTGAAAACGGGCAGCGGCAGCAGTCGCAAAACCATCAACGTGGAAGTGCGAAAAAAACGTACCTACGTGAAGCTTAGTGAGCACGAGAGTGACTCTGGGCTTGAGCTTGAGTCCGAAGCAGACGATG
>Ga0164241_10001270_pt1 | contig 32527 bp, 27 predicted proteins | sample OricomyardsoilBY_FD_108780 | JGI IMG/M metagenome (GOLD analysis project Ga0164241, IMG submission 108780) | Backyard soil microbial communities from Emeryville, California, USA - Original compost - Back yard soil (BY) | ecosystem: Environmental > Terrestrial > Soil > Unclassified | place: USA... | reverse complement strand
GCGCCGACTTCCGCGCCGACTTCCGCGCGACGATGACCGCGATACTGCTTGGCGCGGCAGGTGCGCGCGGCGATACTGGTGGCTTACCTAGGACAAGTGGGAGGCTCGGTGAAGGTCAGCATCATGTGCCCAGCGTGCGATGGGGCCATCGTCGTGGGGGATAAGTTTTGTGAAAAGTGTGGGGCGAAGGTGACGGCGGAGCAGGAGGCGAGCTTGCGGGAGCGGCTGGAGTACTCCAGCCGCGACATGGCCGAGCACATGAAGCAGGTGCGAGCGGCGCGGCAGACGATCATGGTACTCGCGGTGATGTTCGTGCTGGGCGGAGTGTTGATGTTCTTCGTTGCCCAGGGCCCGACGGAGAAGGCGCTCAGCAATTTGAGCACGCTGGACGCGAACATGATTTACCCCGAGCCGGTTCAGGGCCAAACCGTGACCGTCGGCAAGCTACGCGAGTTGGTCGAGGCCGAGCCGCGACGAGTGCTGTTTCTGAACGTCTTCCTCGCCGGGTTGATGGGCGGACTTTGGATGTGGGCGAAAAAGAGCGTGCTACCGGCGATGCTGGTCGCGCTGGCGGTGTTCGCGACCGTGCACGTGGCCAGCGCCATGATGGATCCCAAGACGATCGTGCAAGGCATTTATATCAAGATTTTCGCGATCGTGGCGTTGACGCGCGGGGTGCGGGCCGCGTTGGCGGCCCGCCGTTTGGAGACGGAGCAGCGAACGCTCGCGTGAGCGCTCGTTGCGTTTCTTGTCGCAAGCCGATCACGGCGGGCGCGCCGTTTTGCCGCAATTGCGGGGCGGCGCAACCACCCGGCGTCGTTGACGACACGGCGGCCGGCGACGCGACTGCGTTGCTTCCGCTGGAGTCCGAGCCGCCGCCCTCCTTGCCGGAAAGTAGCTGGCACGGAGTTCGGCGCCTGCTCGTTCTTTACGCGTTGATGTTGGGGTGCAGCGCGCTATTCGCGTTGTTGCTGGGCCTGAAAGTCGCGCGACCGTCCGAGCTGGACGCTTTGATCAGTGGCGGTAGCGCGCTCTTGGTGATGGCGTTTTCGCTTCACGAGTGGCGCCTGCTCGCGCCGTTTCTGAACCTTCGCAACCTACGCTTGCGCGGCGCCGTCCGGATTGGGCTGGGTGTGATCGCTACCGTGGTGGTGCTCAAGGTCTACTTTTTCTTGCTCAGCTCGCTCGGAATACCAACCTACCGGTCCTGGCCCGGCTTCGAGCAGGACGGCTGGTCGTTGGCGTCGGCGTTCGTGCTCGTGGCCGTGATGCCGGGCGTCTTCGAAGAGCTGGCGTTTCGAGGGCTGATTTACCAGGGCTTGTGCCGGGTGATGAGCCGGCGCGACGCGCTTCTGGTGCAAGCGATGGCTTTCTCGGTGCTGCACCTGTCGCCGTGGATTTTTCTCAGCCATTTTCTGATGGGGCTGAGCCTGGGGCTGCTCCGGGACAGCACCAAGAGCTTATATCCAGGCATGTTGGCTCACGCTTGCTGGAACGCTTGGATCATCGCGGAAGAAGCCGGCTTGGTTTAGCGCGCGGCTTTCTCGACGGTCTGCCAGGTGCGGCTGGTGATGCTCTTGCCGAAAGTTTTTTGCAGGAGCTGCATGAAAGCCGGTCCGCGGTCGCGCTCCCGGTAGTCACCGAAGACTTCGCGACCCACGATGGCGATGATTCGACCCCCCTCGATCTGAACCGGAAGCGGGAGCTTGGTCGTGGGCGCCGCTTCCAGGAACGTGACGACGCGCTTGAAACCGCGCTTCGCGGGGACGCCCAAGAAGGGCTCGCTCTCGAGTAGCGTGCGTAACGCGTCGACCGAACGGACGAACGTGACGAACGAGCGGTCGACGTGCTGCTTCATGGCCGCTTCCGCTCTGCGCGCCAGCGCGGCTTCCGTGGCGGGCCGCGCGCTGAAGACGACGTTGCCGCTGGTGAGCAAGGTGCGCACGTCGCTGAAACCAGCAAGCTCGAAGGCTCGTTTCAAGGCTGGCATTTTCGCGTTGAGGGGACTCACCCCCCGCAGGAAGGCCACATACCGTTTCGAGCTTGCCGGCACCGCGCTCGGTCTATCCAGGGATCCGAGGAGCTGCAAGTCACAGCGAGCAGGCCCTCGGGCCTCCGGAATGCTCGCTTTCTCGTGCCAGGGCCGGCCCGGCGCGGTCAGCGAGGCCGCCCGCCACCAGCCGATCGCCGAGCGCCGCTTGACATTGGCCGGTTTGGCCCCATTCCGAGGGTCGATGCGCCGTTCGCTGCTGGTTCCGGGCTGGGTGTTGGCCGCGTTGGCGGCCGCCCTCGTCGCGGGTGGGGCACAGGCCGTACCGGGGCCGCCGTGGCGGGTAGCCTCGCGGAGCTTTCGACTGGTCGAACGGGTGTCGGGTCCGGTCAACTACTACCGCGTGCTACCGGGGCCGCCCGGGCACATTCGTGGCGACTACCAGCCTGGCTTCGAGACGGCCGTCGTCGGTTACGACGTCAAGCCGTGGGAGGCCCGCGCGACCAAGCTGAATTGGCGTTGGCGGGCGATCGCCCTGCCGCGCGGCGGCGACGAGTGCCGGGCTGGCAAGGGCGACTCGGCAGCGGTGGTGTACGTGTCCTGGAAGCGGGGGCTCCGCTACTACACGCTGAAGTACGTATGGAGCGCCATCGGTCGGCGCGGCGCCGTGTGCGACAAGAAGCGCAATCCATTCTTGGCCCAAGACACCGTGATTCTCGAGTCGGGTGCGCCCTTGAACGAGTGGAAGAGCGTGGCTTTGAGCTTGCCCGCCGAGTTTCGCAAGCACTTCGCAGATGGCGATGCCAAGGCCAACGTTCCCGACTTGTTCGGCATCGGCCTGATGAGCGACGGCGACCAAACCGCCAGCCGCAGCAGCGCCGATTTCGCAGAGTTCACGCTCGAGTGAGGCCCGGGCGCGCACGGCGTGCGGCCCGTGGATGCGAGGCACCGAGACTCCTCATGTGCGAGCGAATCTGCCGGCGAGCCAGCGCATGGCGGAGACGCCCCCAACCAGGCTCCCGTTCGTCAGCGGAAGCGCGCGACGTACCAGTTCTTTTTGCCGCGACGGATCAGCAGCACTTCATCGTGCAGCAGCCACTCGGCGTCGACGCGACTCTCGGCGTTGGGTACGCGGCCGTTGATCAGGATAGCGCTATTGGTCAGAAATTCTCGAGCTTCGCGCTTGCTCTTCACGACCCCGCCTTCGACCAGTAAATCGACGGCCGGGTAGCCCTCCGCCTCGAGCTTTTCCTTGGAGAGCGTGACGGCCGGCGCGCTTCCGAACAGATCGGAGATGCTGGCTTGCGAGAGCTCGGCGACGTTGCCGCTGAAAAACGCTTCGGTGGTCTTCAGCGCTTGCGCTAGCCCTTCCGGCCCGTGCAAGAGCTCGGTCATGTGCTGGGCGAGCGCTCGGTGGGCGCTGCGGGCGCCGGGGTTGGCCTGGTGCTCGGCTTCGAGGCGCAGGATTTCTTCGTGCGACAAGAACGTGTACGTGCGCAGGAACTTGGGTACGTCGGCGTCGTCGCTGTTCACCCAAAACTGGTAAAAGGCGTAGGGTGACGTGCGCGCCGCGGACAGCCAAATCGCGCCGCTCTCGGTCTTCCCGAATTTCCCGCCGTCGGCCTTGGTCACCAAAGGCGTGGTCAAACCAAATGCGTGCTTCTGCTGCGTGCGGCGAATCAGATCGACGCCGGCCACGATGTTGCCCCACTGGTCGGAGCCGGACGACTGGACCGTGACGCCGTGATGCTCCATCAGGTACGCAAAGTCGTAGGCTTGCAGCAGCATGTACGAAAACTCGGTGTAGCTGATGCCTTGGTCACGGCTGTTCAGCCGCTCGCGCACGCTGTCCTTCTGGATCATCATGTTGACCGAGAAGTGCTTGCCGATGTCGCGCAAAGCTTCGATGAAACCGAGCTTGCCGAGCCACTCGTTGTTGTCGACGATCTGCGCAGCGTTCGGCCCCGTGAAGCTGAGCAAGCGCTCGAAGCACACGCGAATGCCGGCCACGTTTTTTGCCACCTGCTCGGGAGTGAGGATTTGGCGTTCGGCTTCCTTGCCGGATGGGTCGCCGATCATGCCCGTGCCGCCGCCCATGACCACGTACGGGGTGTGCCCCGCTTGCTGAAACCGGCGCAGCAGCAGAATTTGCACCAAGTTGCCGATCGTCAGCGAGTCCTTGGTGGGGTCGAAGCCAGCGTAGACCTTACGCGGGCTCGCTAGGTGCGCACGCAGGCCGTCGGCGTCGGTTTGCTGGTACAGCTGGCCGCGAAACTCGAGATCAGCGAGGAGGTCCATCGGGGGCGGGCAGCCTAGCATCGACCCAATGCAATGGACCCTGTATCGCGGGCCGGAGCGGGGACGAGCCGGGCGCGTCGGCCGTCGCGGTCAGCACGAAGCCTTGGCTAGCCACCGCCAGCGCTCGAGGCGGGCTGGCCAGGGCCGGGGCATCGCAGCCGACGATCACGAACGGGCTGAGCAGCACCGTATTACCGGCCTGCAAGAGGTCGGGGTTCTTCGACACGCCGTGCGCCAAGCGCTGTTCGGTCTTGCTGATGGCGTCATAGCGGTAGAGATCGCTGTCGCGCCAAATCAGCGCCAGCGCCCCGTTGGTGGCCACGACCCGCGAGCCCGCCGGTAACGGCAAGAGCTCACGCCGTTCCAGGTCCAAAAGGCTCGAGTCGCTGCCTGGGTAAATAGGGACGAGTCGGGCTCCGACCACGGCGTCGCGATCGGTCGACGTCTCGTACAGCTCGCTCTGCAGGTTTTTGGCGTAACCGTTGGCGAACAGCCAGACCTCGCGCTTACCGCTGGGCGGCGGAGCCTTGCCGTGCGGCTTCTTTCTCGGGGGTGGTGGTGCGCACGTCGCCACGACCAGGCCGCGCTCGGCGTCGGCGAACAGCACCCGAGCGCCACAGCTGGCGGGTGCCAACGCCGTGCGCTTACCGGCTTGCTCCAGCTGCAAGCTGCCGTCGCTTTCGCGCACGAGCAGGTTGGCGCCCAGCGGAGTCAATAGCTCCGGCAGCTCGCGCAGCGCGCCGGTTTGAACCGAGGCGACGCCGTGGGTCGGGGTATCGCCGCGGCCTTGATACGCAAAGCTGCGGAACCTGGGCAAGGTCGGATTCTCACAGGCGTTCTTCCGCGCCGGCTCTTCGGGCGTGGGCCAATCGAGCTTGCCGTTGTGGTTCGAGTCCTCGCGCAGCGCATCGAACGTGACGTAGCGCGCGTCGGCGCTCAGCTTCAGACGAAACAGCTCGCCCGCGCCGGTCGCGATGACCTTTTCGGCGCCGTCGGGGAGGGCGCGCACCACCAGCTGTGAAGCATGGGCTTGCTTTCTTGCGTACGCGAGGTGCTGGCCCGTGGCGTCGAAGCTGAGCGTGCGGTGCTCGGCGTAGTCAGCGCGCGCCCGGCGCACGTCTGCGCCCAGCGCCGAAAGGTCCACGCGCGTGCCCAAGAGCGTGTCGACGAGCGTGGCCACGCCGTCGCGGGCCACGACGACGTACCGCCCACTCGCGTCGTACGCGAGCACCTCGTCGATGCTTTCGCCTAGGCCCGACCCGAGCACCAGACTGGCCGACTTCGCGGCCGTGTCACACAGCGCGACCCACGCCCCGCTGCTCGAGCTGGCCAGCAACTGCACCGGCCCGCTATTTCCGATGTCGCCCAGCGAAACTGGGGCGAGCTGCGGAGCGGCTTTGGTTACCGCCATGCCCGGCTCGATAGGCATCGTGGTGGGCGCGGGGGCGGGGCTGGCGAACGTCGTCGGCGCTGCCGGCGGGCCGCCGAGCAGCGGTGGTACGGGCAGCTGCGGCACCGACGCGAGCGGAGCTTGCCCGGCGCAGGCCAGCAGAACGAAGGCCAATCCGCTCGCTCGGAACGGCCTCATGTAGACCGACACGCCCGCAAACGTTAGCCCTTGCTGCGCTTGAGCGGAACCGGCGGGGCGGAGGTGCGCTCGCTGTCGGGCGGCGAAGACCGAGGCGCTACCGGCTGCACGTCGGAGGTGCGCTCGACGGAGGTGCGTTCAATGGAGGGCCGCGAGCTGCGGTACGAGCTCGGCACCGGCGTGGGTCGCGTCACGTTTGGAGCCGGCCCCTTGTGCGAAGCCAAAATACGCTCGACCTCTTCGCTCAAGGAAGGCGGACGGAACGAATGCGCGGGACGCCGCGCCGACGTAGGCGGGGCTTCGCTATCGGTGCGCACGGTCGCCTCGGTGCGCTGGTAATGCACGAGCAAGGTCGCGCGATCGGCCAGCAGCTCGGAGGTGAGCTTCATGCCGCCGCCTTCGCGCGCCGAGCGTTCCGCGGCGGTGACGGCGCCAACCGCCAAATGCCGCAGCACACGCGTCGCCCGCGGCCGACCCAGCACGCCGACGGTCAGGTTGAAGCCCAGGTCGGTTCGCTTGAGCTCGAAGAGCGTCGGAGTTTCGACGAAGGGGTGATCGAGGAACGCTTGCAGGCGCGCGACGGTGCCGTGGAGATCCCCGAGCTTGGCGACGCCGCCTTGGCCCAAGGCGCGTGACGCTAGCTCGAGCCCGATGGCTTCGAGCACTCGCCCGCTGCCGTCGCCCAGCAAGCTGTCGATGAACAGCAGCAGCTCTTCACCGTCGTCGAGCAAAATGGTGTCGAGCGCCGCGCTGGCGCGCAGGCGGTCGAGCGAGGCATGAGGCAACAGGCGACGCGGCACCTTCTGCGTCAGAAGGGCAAGCGCGGTCGTACCGTACTGGCGCTCTAGCGCTTCCAGCACTCCTCGCAAGAACCAGCTTCTGAGTCGATGCGTCAAGCTTTTGAGCCCCTCAGTTTTTGCCCGTGAGAGAAGGGTACCTCGGCTCGGTTCGGAGCGCGAGCAGTATGTGGGTGAACCTGCGCGGCTGTCTCGTTGCGCTCTCGTTGCGCTCCGCCTGCGGCTGCGCTTTCTCGTTGCGCTCCGCCTGCGGCTGCGCTTTCTCGTTGCGCTCCGCCTACGGCTGCGCTTTCTCGTTGCGCTCCGCCTACGGCTGCGCTTTCGCGTAATTGCGCGTCGTCGCAGCTGAGGACTCGTACAAAATCGACCCCACGCAAGGCGAGGCGCCTTCGCGCGCTGCGTCAGGCGCGCTCTAGCGCGGCCAAAAGGTCGGCGACGACGTCCGCTGTGTCCTCGATACCGACGGACAGGCGTATCAAAGCGGGATGGATGCCGATCTTTTCCAGGTCTTCGTCGGTCAGCTCGAAGAAGCTCATGATCGCGGGCTGGTCGATCAGACTTTCGACCCCACCCAGTGACGCCGCGATCTGGGGGATGCGGGTCGCGTCGACCACGCGCGAGGCCGCCGCGCGTCCGCCGCGAACGACGAAGCTGACGACGCCGCCACCCCCGCGCATTTGCGTCGAGGCGACGGGGTACGAAGGGTGGCTCTCGAGCAGCGGGTAGTGGACGCTCTCGACCTTGGGGTGATGCTCCAAGGCCTTCGCCAAAGCGAGCGCGGTCTGGTTGTGCTGCGCGACGCGGATCGCGAGCGTCTTCATGCCACGCATGATCAAAAACGCCGCATGCGGATCGAGCACGGAGCCGACGACGCCGCGCGTGTCACGCAAGAGCGAGATCAAATGCGCCGGTCCGGCGACCACGCCGCCGAGCACGTCGTTGTGTCCCGACAGGTACTTGGTCGCGCTGTGCAGCACGAGATCGATGCCGAGCGCCAGCGGCGTGGAGTTGAGCGGCGTGGCGAACGTGGAGTCCACGAGCGTGCGGATGCGGCCTTTGGCCTTCACGGTCGCGGCGAGCTTCTCGAGGTCGACGCAAAAGTTGAGCGGGTTGGTGGGTGACTCGGTCACGACCAGTCGCGTACTGGGGCGCAAGGCTGCTTCCATGGCGCCCAGATCGCCAGGGTCGACGACGGTGTGCTCGACGCCGAAGCGCAGCAGCGTTTGCGTCACGAGCTGGCGCGTGCGGCGGTAGCAGTCGCGAAACAACACGACGTGGTCGCCGGCCTTGAGCAGGGCCAACATGGCGGTGCTGGTCGCGGCCATGCCGCTGGCGAACGCCACCGCGTCTTCGGCGCCTTCCAGGGCGGCGACGCGCCGCTCCAGCTCACGCACGGTGGGATTGCCGTAGCGCCCGTATTCTTCGCGCTCCGGATCCGGATCTTCACCGCGCATGTAGCGTTCGAGCGTGGCCGTGTTTTCGAACGTGTACGTGGCGGTCTGGGCGATAGAGGGGGTGAGGGTGTGATGCGAGCGCGCCCGCTCGATGCCGGCGTGAACGGCGTCGGTGGACGAAGGGTGGCGCTGCTCGCGGCCTGCGCTTGGATTGTCTTTACGTTGACTCATGCTGCCTCGCCGGCAGCGGGGACGCGGAGCGCCTGCTGCACCAGCTCGAACACTTTGGCCGCGGCTCGGTCGAGCGCGACTATTTCGCTTTGCTTGGGATCTTTGGCGCGGCGTAGTTTTAGCTCGGCGCCGCCGTTCTCGAGTGACTTTTTGCCGAGCGTGACGCGCAGCGGAACGCCGAGCAAATCGGCGTCTTTGAACTTCACGCCCGGGCGCTCGTCGCGGTCGTCGACCAGCACCTCCAAGCCCAGCTGCTCGAGCTCGGCTTCCAGACGCGCGGTGGCGGCCACGACCGCGGGCTCGAGGCCGAGCTGAACGAGGTGGACTTGGAACGGCGCCACCGCCATGGGGAAGGCGATGCCGTCTTGATCGTGATGCTGTTCGACCAGCGTGGCCAGCAGTCGCGAGATACCGATGCCGTAGCAGCCCATGACCAGCGGCCGCGACTCACCCTTTTCGTCCAGGTACACGGCGTTCATGGCCTCCGAGTACTTGGTGCCCAGCAAAAAGACGTGTCCTACCTCGATGCCGCGATACAGCTTGAGCGAGGCGCCGCACTCCGGACACAAGTCGCCGTCGACCACGCTGCGAATATCGGCGACGGCACCTTCGAAGTCACGGCCGTACGCGACGTGCAGCAAATGGTAGTCGGTTTCGTTGGCGCCGGTCACGCCGTCGGAGACGCTGGCGGCGTCGCGGTCGACCACGACCTTACCTGCAAAACCGACCGGGCCCGCGAAGCCGACGGCAGCGCCCGTCGCCTGTCGCACTTCGTCGCCGCTGGCCAGCCGGACTTCGTCGACGCCCAGGGCGCGCGCCAGCTTCACCTCGTTGACCTCGTGGTCACCGCGCACGATGGCCAGCACGCGCTGATTGCCGGCCACGTACACCAGGCTCTTCAAAAAATTGGTGATCGGCAGCCGAGTGAACGCGACCACGTCGGCGATGCCGCCGTGACCGGGCGTATGCAGGCGTTCGCGCGGCAAAAGCTCGGATAAAGCGGGGCCGCGGCGCGGGTAGGGCGGGCTGGTCGCGACCTCTAGATTGGCGGCGTACGGGCACTGCAGACAGGCCGCCAGTTGGTCCTCACCGCTCTGCACCAACACCTGAAATTCTTCGCTGCGGGAGCCGCCGATCGAGCCGCCGTCGGCGTTGACGATGCGATAGTGAAAGCCCATCCGTTCGAAGACCCGTTGATACGCGGCGCGCATGGCGGCGTAGCTTTGCGTCGCGCGCGCTTCGTCCGCGTCGAACGAATAGGCGTCTTTCATGATGAACTCGCGTCCGCGCAACAAGCCGCCGCGCGGCCTTGGCTCGTCACGAAACTTGGTTTGAATCTGATACAGATTCTTGGGCAAGTCTCGGTAGCTCTTGATCTCACGCCGAGCCAGATCCGCAATGATCTCCTCGTGGGTGGGGCCCAGGTGGTAGTCGCCGCCTCTGCGATCCTTCAGCCGCAGCAGCACGTCGCCATAGGCGTCCCAGCGCCCGGTCGCTTGGAAGTATTCGGCCGGCAGGAGCGCGGGCAGCAAGAGCTCGAGCGCGCCCGCCTTGTCGAGCTCGTCGCGCACGATGCGCTCGATCTTGCGCAGGACCTTGAGGCCGAGCGGTAGGTAGGCATAAATCCCCGCTCCAATACGCCGCGCGTAGCCGGCTCGCAGCAGCAGCACGTGGCTCACGCTGGTGGCATCCGAGGGAGCCTCCTTGAGTGTCGGGATCAGGGCGCGCGTGTAACGCATCGATCAGGAGGCGCGTCGTAGCATGGGCTCTCACGAGTCACTATAAAGTGTTGTAATTCTGCTGGGTTAACGTCAGGCTTTGGCGCGCCGGCCGAGGCCGGTTTGGGCATTCTACAGTTGTCGCACCGGAAAATGGGAGTATGGTCCGGCGACCTCATGTCGCAGAGCACGCAGAGCCAGACTTGGAAAGAACGCCTCACCGGTCAAATGCGCGAGGAGTGGGCGCGCGAGATCGACGTCTTCGAGACGCAGATTGATCTGCGCAAGAAGGGCAAGTTCGAAGAAAAGATGTTCGCGGAGACGCGCCTGCGTCGCGGCATCTACGGTCAGCGCTACGACAACGGCCAGCGCCACGACGGCGAAAAGACGCAAGAGCTCAAGTACCCGTGTGGCGACCTGACCAAGGGCCCGGTCACGGTGTTCGACGCGCCGGGCATGATGCGCATCAAGATCCCGTACGGGAAAATGACGGCGGCGCAGATGGACGTGCTGTGCGACTTGGCCGAAGAGTACTCGGACCAAATTCTGCACGTGACCACGCGTCAGGATATCCAGCTTCACTTCGTTCACATCGAAGACACGCCGGACTTGATGCGGCGCTTGGCCGCGGTGGGCGTCACCACGCGCGAAGCGTGCGGCAACTCGGTGCGCAACGTGACGGCTTGTCCGCTCGCGGGTGTCTGCAGCACGGAATCGTTCGACGTGACGCCCTACGCGCACGCCGCCACGTTCTTTCTTTTGGGCCCCGACGACACCCAGAACTTCGGCCGCAAGGTGAAGTTGGCGTTCTCGGGCTGCAAGGACGAAGCCTGCGCGCTGGTGAACTTCCACGACATTGGCGGTATTGCCAAGGTGCGCGACGGTAAGCGCGGCTTCGAGTTCTACGTCGGCGGCGGCTTGGGCTCTGTCCCTTACCCCGCGGCGCTGGTCTCCGATTTCGTGAGTGAAGAAGAGCTTTTGCCGATGTGCCAAGCCGTGGCGCGCGTGTTCGCGCGGCTCGGCGAGCGCGACAATCGCTCCAAGGCTCGCATCAAGTTCCTGGTCAAGAAGCTGGGGCTCGAGGAGTTCAAGCGCCTAGTGTTCGAAGAGCGTGGCAAGCTGCGCACCGACGAGCGTTGGACCGCGTTCTTGGCCGAGCTGCACGCGCAGGACGAGTCGCCGCTCAAGCCGCCGAGTGAGCTCTCCGGCGCTCGCTCCGCGGGCCTCGATGCTTGGGCCAAGACCAACGTCCGTCCTCAGAGTCAACCCGGCTACTCCACCGCCAAGATCAACCTGCCGCTCGGTGACTTCTCGCCCGCGCAGGGACGCGCCGTCGCCAACCTGATGCGCAAATACACGGGCGATTCGCTGCGCACCACCGTCGATCAGAACCTGATGTTCCGCTGGGTGCCGAACGGTGACTTGCCGGCCTTGTACAGCGAGCTACTGGCCGTCGGTTTGGCCGAAGCCGGTGCCGACACCATCACCGACATCACGTCGTGCCCCGGCACCGACACCTGCAAGCTCGGAATCTCGTCGTCGCGCGGCCTGGCTGGCGAGCTTCGCCGTCGGCTGAAGGTGATCGAGAACGATCTGGACCCGGCGACCAAGGCGCTGCACATCAAGACCAGCGGCTGCTTCAACAGCTGCGCTCAGCACCACGTCGCCGATATCGGGTTTTTGGGCGTCAGCCGGAACGTCAACGGGCGGCGGGTGCCGCACTTCCAGCTGGTGGTCGGCGGTGAGCTGACCCACAACGCGGCCAACTACGGCCTGGCCATCGGCGCAATTCCGTCGAAGAACGTGCCCAAAGCGGTGCAGATGGTCACCGACTTCTACGTTCGCGACAAGCAGCCGGGCGAGACCTTCAAGGGCTTCATCGATCGCGTCGGCAAGAAGCCGATCCGCAAGATCGTCGACGAGCTGAACGCGGTGCCGAGCTACGAGCAGGATCCCAGCTTCTATTCGGACTGGGGTGATCCGCGCGAGTACACGATCGGCGACCAGGGCGTGGGCGAGTGCGCAGGTGAGGTCGTGCCCGTGGTCGAAATGGGCTTGGCCGCCAGCGAGCGCGAGGTGTTCGAAGCGCAGATTTTGCTCGACGAGGGCAAGCCGAGTGAGGCCGCGTCGCGGGCTTTCAGCGCCATGCTGGTGGCGGCGCGCGCCCTCACGCGGCAAAAGAACGAGAACCTCAGTGATCAACCGGACGAGGTCGTGAGCGAGTTCAAGCGGCTGTTCGTCGACACCAAGCTGTTCTGGGACCAATACGCTCACAGCAAGTTCGCGCAATACTTCTTCAAGGCCTACGAAGAGCCCGCCCGGAGCCCGAACCACGAAGCCGCGCACATGCTGGTCGAAGAGGCCCAGCTGTTCGTCGACGCGGCGTACGAGTGTTACACGAAGACCGGCAATTTGGCGGGCACGGCGTCCTGAGGGCGAGCAGGCACATGAAATCGGAAAAGCTTCAGATCAAGTTCTTTGCCCGGCCCAACCCCGCCTTCGACGTCGAGGTCGTGGTCCCGGTGTTCCACCGCTTCATTCGCGAGCACGCCTTCGACGAGCTGATGATCGACGTGGCCGACTACAAGCACGTGCATCACGGCCCGGGCGTGGCGCTGGTGGGCGACGCCAACGATTACTTTCTGGACGAAGGTGAAGGGCGCCCCGGCTTGCTATTCAGCCGCAAGCGTCACGGCTCCGGTCCCGACGGTCGACTGCGCGAAGGCTTCGCGCGCGGGCTCAAGGCCTGCACGTTGCTGGAGGCAGCGCCGGAGCTGGGCGGCAAGTTGACGTTCGCGACGGATGAAATTCTGATTCGCCTGCCGGATCGGCTGCGCGCGCCCAATGACGACGCGAGCTTCGCGGAAGCGGCGAGCGAGATCTCGGGGTTGCTGAACAAGCTGTACGGCGCAGATCAGCACGTGATCGAGCGGGGCGCGCCGAATCCGGAGCCGCTTTCGCTGCGAGTGAAAACGAAGACGGCCCCGACGCTGGCGGCGTTGCTGGCGACGCTCGGCGGCTGAGACAACGCGGCGCCGCTCGTCGAGCGCGAGCGTCGCGCAGTCTAGTAAAGATCGCACGCTTTCGAGGACTTGCGCCCCGCGGGTGACAGAGCGCGACGGCGGAGCCTGCCCAACCGCCATTCGCCGAGCGCAGATTCGTGTTACTCGTTGGTGATGGCGTGCGAAGGGCTCTTGGTTGGGGGGCTCCGGCAGTGGCTGTCCGTGCGCAGCCGGGTGCTCGCTACGCTCGCGCTGCTCGTACTGACGGCTTGCGGTAGCGGCGACGGTAAAAAGCGCGCCGTCGAGTGCCAAACGACCGACGACTGCGATGCGTCGACGCTGGGCATCTGCGACACCGTCAGCTGCGAAGAAAATCGCTGTGTGCTCGACACCCAGCCGGACGGGCACCGCTGCGACGATTCGGACCCGTTGACGGGCGAAGACGCGTGCGTGTCGGGCATTTGTGCGGGCGTGGTCAAGACCTGCGAGGACGACTTGGGCCCTTGCCTGAAAGCGGTCCACGATCCCGAGACGGACGAATGCACGGTCGAGCCCGTCGACGATGAAACGCCTTGCGACGACGCCGATGCCTGCACGCAGGTCGACACGTGTCAGGCTGGTGCGTGCGTGGGCGGCGAGGCCAAAACATGCGCCGCCAGCGACGACTGTCACGTCGACGGCGTGTGCGATCCCCGCTCCGGCGAGTGTAGCGAGATAGCGGCCGACGACGACACGCCGTGCGACGACGGCCAGGCATGTACGACCGCAGACGTGTGCCACGCCGGCGCGTGCGCTGGCGAAGCGGTCACGTGCGATGACGGATTGACGTGCTCGGTCGACGCCTGTGACGAAGCCAGCGGCGCATGCACGGCCGATATGGCGGCGTGCAGCTGCGTCGACGACGCCGACTGCCAGGACGGCAACGTCTGCAATGGGCAAGAGACCTGCGGCGCCGACGAGCTCTGCCGAGCCGGCACTCCGGTCGTCTGCCCCGCCAGCGGAGACGCCTGCTCGAAGAGCGTGTGTGTGGCCGAAACTGGCGCCTGCGAGGCCGAGCCCGTAACCGACGGCGCGCCGTGCGACGACTTGGACGCCTGCACGACTCGCGACACGTGCCAGGCGGGCGCGTGCGCGGGCACGAGCCCGGTGGTGTGCACGGCCCTGAGCCAATGCCACTTACCCGGCACTTGCGACAAGAACACGGGCGCTTGCTCGAACCCCGAGAAGCCGAAGAACAGCAGCTGCAACGATGGTAACGCCTGCACCGCCACCGACACGTGCCAGGCCGGCGCCTGCGTCGGCGCGGGGCAGGTGAGCTGTACGGCTGCTGATCAGTGCCACGACGTGGGCGTGTGCAGTACCGCCACCGGCATCTGCTCCAAGCCCAGCAAGCTGAACGGCGTCAAATGCGACGACGCCAACCCCTGTACCAGCGGCGACGCTTGCCAGAACGGCACGTGCACGCCTGCGAGCCAGGTAACGTGTACGGCCCTGGACAGCTGTCACACCGTCGGCGTGTGCGACGTCAAGACGGGGGTGTGTAGCAACCCCGGCAAGCCCGACGGCTCGGCTTGCAGTGACGGCTTGACGTGCACCAAGCCCGACAGCTGCGTGGCCGGCAAGTGCACGGGCAGCGCGGTCGTGTGTGACGACAAGATCGCTTGCACCGTGGATAGCTGCGCCGAGCAGCTGGGCGGTTGCACGGCGAACGCGACGGGGTGCTCGTGCAAGACGAGCGCCGACTGCAACGACGGCAACAGCTGCAACGGCGTCGAGACCTGCAACCTGCAAACCCTGCAGTGCCAAAAGGGGACGAACGTCGATTGCTCGGCCCTGAACGACGCTTGCAACGTCGGCGCGTGCAGCGCCGCCACCGGCGCCTGCGTCGCCGTCCCCAAGGCCAACGGTACGAGCTGTGACGACGGCAACCTGTGCACGCAGGCCTCCAGCTGCCAGGCCGGCGTTTGTCAGGGCACCAACCCGGTGACCTGCGCCGCCAGTGACCAGTGTCACGATGCCGGCACGTGCAACGCGGCGACGGGCGCGTGCGTCTACCCGGCCAAGGCCAACGGCACCACCTGCACCGACGGCAACGCCTGCACCCAGACCGACACCTGTCAGAGCGGGGTGTGCACGGGCCAAGACGCGGTGGTGTGCTCGGCGAGCGACCAGTGCCACTCGGCTGGCACCTGCGATACCTCGAGCGGCACCTGCTCGAACCCGGCCAAGACCAACGGCACCGGCTGCAGCGACGGCGATAAGTGCACGCAAACCGACACCTGCCAGGGCGGTGTCTGCGCGGGGGTAACCGTGACTTGCAGCGCCAGTGATCAGTGCCACACGGCGGGCACATGCGACGCGAGCACGGGCACTTGCTCGAACCCGGTCAAGAAAGACGGGTCGAGCTGCAGTGACGGCAATGCGTGCACCACGGCCGACAAATGCGTCAGTGGTTCGTGCACCGCGATCGCAGTGGTGTGCACGGCTGACCAATGCCACTCGGCGGGTACGTGTAATACGACCACCGGTGTTTGCTCGACGCCGCAAAGCAAGCAAGACGGCACAACCTGCGACGACAACAACAAGTGCACCAAGAGCGACACGTGCGTGGCCGGCACCTGCACCGGCGCGAGCCCGGTGACCTGCTCGGCCAGCGACCAATGTCACGACGCGGGCACTTGTAACGCCGCCACCGGGCTTTGCAGCAGCCCCACCAAACCCGACAACACGGCGTGCGGCGATGGCAAGGCTTGCACCAGCGGTGACAAGTGCACCAACGGTGTGTGCGTCGGTACTACCGTCACCTGCGACGACGAGATTGCCTGTAGCGTCGACAGCTGCGTGGAGCCGGGTGGCTGCAGCTTCGACACCAGTAAGTGCGGGTGCACCAAAGACGCTGATTGCGTCGACTTGGACGCCTGCAACGGCGTCGAGACGTGCGACCTCACGACGCTCACTTGCAAGCGCGGCACCGCCGTCAGCTGCACTGCGCTCGACGATGCTTGCAACACCGGTACTTGCGACACCAAGACCGGCGCGTGCAAAGCCACTCCGAAGGGCGACGGTACCGGCTGTGATGACGCCAACCTTTGCACGCGCAGCGACGGCTGCGTGGCGGGCAAGTGCGTCGGCGCCAACCCCGTCACGTGCTCTGCCAGTGACCAATGCCACGCCGTGGGCATTTGTGACAAAACGACGGGTGTTTGCTCGAACCCCATCGCGACGGATGGCACCGGCTGCGTCGACGGCAACGCCTGCACCAAGACCGACACGTGCAAAGCGGGCGCTTGCGTGGGCGCGAGCCCGGTGACGTGCTCGGCGCTCGATCAATGTCACAGCGCGGGCACCTGCAATACCGCGACCGGTGTCTGCTCCAATCCGGTCCGAACCGGCAGCTGTGACGACGGCAGCGCGTGCTCGCTCGTCGACACCTGTGTCACGGGGGTGTGCACTGGCGGCAGCAAGCGCGTGAACGCGAACGGTGATTGGGCCGACGACCCGGGGGCTCCGACCTCGCTCAAGGTGCCAACCCCGCTGCCCACGGGGCCGCTGAGCGTCGATCTATTTACCGACAAGGACGAGACCGCGCATGTGGTCGGTACCTACGCCGGTGCGCTAGGTTTCGACGACAAGAACGTGCTTCCGCCCTCGGCGACGCTCGCGCTCGGCACCGGTCAAGAGACGGGCATCTACTGGGCTCGCTATACCCCGGACGGTTTCGTCATTTCGGCCGACAACCTGGGCGGCGTGGCCAAGGGCGGCACGTTGACGGTGAGCCACGCCACCGCTCATCGCGATGGCAGCTTCTCGCTACTGGGCACCATTTTTGGCACGGGCGCGTTCGGGATCAACGGCAAGACCCAGCCGTTCGACGCCTCGAAGGGCCCGTACGTGTACGTGGTTCACTATCTGTCGACGGGTGAGCTCGCTTGGCTCGTCTACTTCTCGAGCCAATTGGCGTTTACGGCCGATTCCATCGCCGCCTTCGACGACGGCTCCGTCATTGCCATCGGCGCCAACGCGGGCTCGATGGTCTTCAACGACTCCGGCTCCAAGGCGTTCGCCTCGACCGACAAGCCTGGCATCTGGGCTGCGCGCCTGGATCCGAGCGGGGGCGGACAATGGGCAGGCACGGTCGTGGTGCGCGGCTCGACCGCCGCCGCGCAGGCCGTCACCACCCACGAAGACGGCAGCGCATCGCTCACGGGCGGCTTCACCGGCACGGCCGGCCTGGGACCAAACGGCGAGATTCCGGTCAGCGTCGGCATGGGGGAAAAGGGCCGCGATATCTGGTTCGAGAAGCTCACCAAAGACGGCAAGATTCTCTGGGGTGGCCGCGTGGGCGCGGGGAACGCGGACATTCCCGGCGACGTGGCGCCGATCAAGGGCGGCGGCCTGCTGCTGCTCGCGAACACGGCGGGCGGAGCGCCCAACGCCAGCGATTCGAAGACGACGCAGCAGCTGCTGCACGCCACGCCCGCGGGGCTGCAGACGCATGTGCTGAGCATCGACGTCGACGGGGTCATCCAGAGCGACGGCTTGATCGCCAACCCCGAGACCGGCGTCACCCACGGTTGGCAGCTGAAGCGGGACGACCAGGGCTTTTATGCGTTGGCGGGCACCTTCGCGAGCGGTACCAGCTTCTGGAGCAAGGTCGGCTTCGGCGCCGACATTCCGAAAAATGCCGCCGATTTCTCGATCAAGAGCGCGGCCACCCAACCGGGGCCGGCCACGTTGTTCTTGGCGCGCGTCAGCGCAGGCTCGGTTTTCGACTGGGCGGTGCCGGCGGGCGGTGACAACAGCGGCATGGCCACCACGGCGTGGGACGTGGTCTTGACCGCGCACGCTTCGCACTCGGCGACCGTCGCCGGCGTCTTCAACACGACGGCCACGTTCGGTGACCAGCGCAAAGAGTCGCTGCAGGCGTGGCTGGGTGCGGACGGCGCTGCCAGCGCGGTGGGCGGCGGCTACATCGTGCACCTCAACTCGCAGGCCGAGTACGACTACTGCCCGTAAGCTCAGCCCCGCCGTCGTCGTGAACACCTCCTTTGAAGGCTCAGGCTATTACGGCGTCGCCGAGCCGTAGGGTGCCGCCGCCATCGTGAATCAGGTTCATGCCCAACCAAACCTTGCCGTCGTCGAGCCGGTAGTGGGAGAGGGTGCGCAACGGCTCGGTGCTTTGCTCGGCGGTGTCGGGGTCAATGGTGGTGACGACGCAGCGCTCGCAGCGCTTCACGCCCCGAAAAGACAGCGCGCCGATGCGCACCGTCGCAAAATCATCTTCGCCGTATGGCTCGCCGCCGGAAATCACCAAATTGGGACGGAATCGACGCATCTCGACCGGCTGGCGTAGCCGTTGGTTCAAGTCGGCCAGCGACGCTTCGGACATCAGCATCAGCGGGTACGCGTCGGCAAAGCTCACGATGTCACGGGGGCGCGCCCGGTTCGGGTTGACGTTGCGCCGTTCGGAATCGGGCATGTAGAGCAAGCTCACGTCGTCGTCCAACAGCTCCGAGAACCAACGACTGCCCGCGGAATGCTCGAGCGCGCTCCCAATGCTGTCCCATAGGCGATACGCCCGTCGCGCGCGCGGTAAATCCATCGGTTGGAGCGGCAGCATCAGCGCGGGCTTGTCGGGTGCCCAGACCCGCAACTGGTCGTGCTCCAACGCCGTCGCGACGCGACACAACCGTGGTACCTCGCGTTGCGTGACGAAGGTGCCGGTGCGATCGACGAGCATGTAACGACGATCGAAGGCCAGACCGCGTTCGACGACGTCGGCGTGCTCGAGCGCGATGCCGGCGCACGCCTTGATGGGGTAAATGAAGAGCCCGGACAGCTGCACGTGGCTCACTATATGAGCTTTGTTTTTCGGAGCCGCGACGCGGCACGAAATTGGAGGGCGGGGACCCGAGGCACCGGGCTACGGCGCGTAGGGTTGCGATAAATCACCGGAAAATGTCTGACCGCGCCCAGCGCCCGTGCGCCCCGCTGCGTTCGAGACGGAAAGCTCTACTGTGGCGGGCGGGACGTCGTCACTGGGCGAGCTTGGGGGTTAGGCAAGCGGTTGAACTCGACCCTGATCCGGGGTTACGGGTCAGACATGGCTGTTTCTGACTCTGCGCGCCCTCTCCCTCCGCTCAGCGGGCCGCCGATACGCGGCTCCATTTCGAGCGAGGCTCCGCGCTCGGGCTTTGCGCCCCCCGACGTGCCGCGCTTCGACAACGAGGCGAACGAAGGCTCGGAGCCGCGCCCGCTCGGAAATTTTGCGCCCGACAGCGCCATCGACGAGCAGATCGCCGATCTGGAGCGCTGGGCCTTGGGCAACCTCGCCCGCGACCGCCGCGAGAAGACGCGCTTTTGGGTGCTGCGGGGGTTGGCGCTTTTGGGCGCCGCGGGCGCCGCCGTCGCGGCCGGTTTTGGCGTTTCGAAGTTGGCGATCGTGCTCTCGGGCGTGGCCGCGTTGGCGGTGGCGGTCGATGCGGCTTGGCCTTCCGGCACCTTCAGGAACCCGCACCAACGCGCCGTCTATGATCTGCGCGAGCTGCAGAACACCTTGAAGTTGCGCTGGGATAAAGTGCGGCTCGCCCATCCCGATCCCGGCGCTCGCGAGCGCATCGCGCACGCCCTGGCTTTGCTCGACTCGGTGCAGAGCAAGCGCGAAGAGATCGGCAAATACCTCGGAAACGCCGAGCCCAGCCCGGGTGTGCAGCGCGGCCGCTGACTAGTCGCGCGCGGCTAAAAATTCACTGGGCATACAAACTGAAGCCGACAGCACAGAAAACCCCCTCGCAAGTCATCGGAATCAATGAGCGACTGGCGTCAGATGACCGACGCTCAGCGATGAGTTTGGACGCCCCGTCATTTGTCGGAAGCCCACGGGCGCTTCGTTGGCTCGCCTCAAGCGAGCAGCCGAGCGGGGCCACGTAGCGCTCGAGCGACGTGCTGCGGCGGGGCCGCACGAGACGTGTAGAGCCGCTAGTCGCGTGCCGCCTGTCGGATGCGGTCCAGCGTCATGGCGACGACGATGATCACCCCGGTCAGGATTTCCTGAATCCAATTGGGCATGCCCAGGTGCGTGCAACCGGCTTTGATGACCGTGAGCAACAGGGCCCCGATCAGGGTACCGGCGACCGAGCCCTGTCCGCCCGACAGCGAACCCCCGCCTATGACGACGGCGGCGATGGCCTCGAGCTCGAGCCCTACCGAGTCGGTCGGGTCGCCCACCGTGAGCGTCGAAAACTCTAGGATTCCCGCCAGACCCGCCAAGAGCCCGCCCAGCGTGTAGATAGCGAGCCGCACTCTCGCCACCGGCACGCCGCACAGCCGCGCCGTGAGCTCGTTGGAACCGATGGCCACGGCGTGGCGCCCGAGCCGGGTGTAGCTGAGGAGCAACGCGAACACGACCGCCGCCGCGAGCGCCATCCAGACGCCATGGGGCACGACGCGTTCACCGGGCAGCACCGCCATCAAATCATCCAAGCCGCGCGCGGGCGCGTCGATCTTTTGCTCGTCGGCGAGGCCTTTGGCGATGCCGCGGAGCGCGGTCATGGTGCCCAAGGTGGCGATGAACGGCGTGATCCGGAGGCCTACCACCAAAACGCCGTTCAGCGCGCCCGCACCGGCGCCCACCGCCAGCCCCATGAGGATCGCGGTTACGGGACTGGCCCCGCCCTGGAGGGATTTGGCGACGACGACGGTGGCGAACGCGACCGTGGAGCCGACGGAAAGATCGATGCCGCCGTGAATGATGATCAGCGCCATGCCGATCGCGGCGATCGATACGACTACGGTTTGCCGCAGCATGGTCACCAGGTTCAACGTGCGCAAAAAGGTGTCGGGGGTCAGCGCCGAAAACAGCCCGTACACGCACAACAGCGCCAGAAGCGGGCCAAACCACGGCTTTTTGAGCCAGCTCGCCAAATGGTTCTTCATCCCGTGGCCTCCAGGAGCAGCCCGTGCTCGGTCAGCTCTGCCACCGGCCGCGCTGGTCCCAAACGGCCGCGAACCATGACCGCGATGCGGTCGCAAATGCCCACCAGCTCCGGCATGTAGCTCGAAACCATCAGCACCGCCTTGCCGCGCGCGGCAAGCTCGTCGATCAACCGGTAGATGTCGGCGCGGCTGCCGACGTCGATGCCGCGCGTCGGTTCGTCCAGCAGCAGCACGTCCACGTCTTGCTCCAGCAAGCGAGCCAGCGCGACCTTCTGCTGGTTGCCTCCCGAAAGCGCCCGCACCCGCTGCTCGGGGCCGCGACAGCGCACGCCCAGCTTTTCAATCCAACGCACGGCCGCTGCGTGGCTGCGCGCGGGCAACGCCAGCCCCCAGGGCCCCAAAACCGACGTGCCCGACAGCGTGACGTTCTCGGCGATCGACAAGCTTTCCGCCAAGCCCTCACCTTTGCGGTCTTCCGACAGCAACCCGACTTTGCGCGCGGAGAGCGCGACCGGCGCGGCCGCGACGGCCAAACCGCCGACCCGCACCTGACCCGAAGCCCGCGAATCGAGGCCGTAAATTGCGCGTAGAAGCTCGGTGCGGCCCGAGCCGACGAGGCCCGCGATGCCTACCACCTCACCGCGGCGCAAGCTCACGCTGGCGTGCTGGGGGAGCCGCCGCCCCGACAGCTCACGCACCTCGAGCAGCACCTCGCCCGGCGTGCGCGGCGTGCGCGGGAACAGCTCGGTCACGGTGCGGCCCGCCATCAGCGACACCAACTCACCGCGGGTGGTGTCGGCGACGCGCCCGGTCGACACCGACCGACCGTCGCGCAGCACCGTGTATTCACCCGCCACCCGCTCGACCTCCTCCAGAAAGTGGGAGATGTAGAGCACGGTGACGCCTGCGCCCGACAGACGCCGTACGATCTCGAACAATCGCTCGGTATCGGCCCCGGTGAGCGCGCTGGTCGGCTCGTCCAAGATCAAGACCTTGCAGTCGGCGTTGGACAGCGCGCGCGCGATACTGACCAGCTGGCGATCGGCCGGTGACAGCTCTCGCAGCGTCGTGTCGAGGCCCCACGAGCCGGTGACGCCGACTTGCTGCAGCGCCCGCTCCGCGATCTCCGTGCCGCGCGCGGCGTCGAGGAACAAGCCCCGAGTCGGCTCGCGACCGAGCAAAATGTTCTCACGCACGCTCAAATCGGCGCAAAATAGCGGCTCTTGGTAGACGATGGACACGCCCGCGCGCCGGGCCGCTTCGGGCGATTCGGGGTGAAATGGGGCGCCGTCCAGTATCAGTTGGCCGGCGTCCGCGCGCTCGGCTCCCGATAGGATCTTCATCAGCGTGCTCTTACCGGCGCCGTTTTCGCCCAGCACGGCGTGGACCGTGCCCGCCGACGCCGACAAGCTGACCCCACTGAGCGCGCGCGCTGCTCCGAACGACTTTTCTAGCTGGCGCAGCTCGAGCCGCATCACGGAGCGGAGCCCAGCCACTCCGCGAGCGGCGGGGAGAGCAGCGCCTTCATTTCGGGCTGATCCATGTTGGCTTTGTCGATCAACGAGGCGCCGGTGTCGATGCGGCGCTCCACTTTTTCCTTCTTCAAATGGGCGACGAGCGTCTTGACGGCGAGGTAGCCCATGTTGAAGGGATTTTGCAGCACGAGCCCGTCGATCTTGCCCGCCTTGACGCCTTCGATCAGCTTGGCCGAGGAATCGAAGCCGATGAAGCGCACCTTGCCGGCGAGGCCCGCTTTATCGAGCGCCAACAGCATGCCGAAGGTGGTCGATTCGTTCGGACAGAACGCGCCTTGCAGCTGCCCTTTGCCGGCGTTCTGGGCAATCAGCAGGTTTTCGCTGGCGGCGAAGGCGGTCTCGGTCGTGGCGCCGCCATACTGGTTGTCGCTGGTGACCTTGATGTCGGGGAACTTGCGGATGGCTTCGAGAAAGCCTTCTTCGCGATTGTGGGTGCTGGCCGAGCCTTCTTGGTAGCGCAGCACGACCACGTTGCCTTTGCCGCCCAAGAGCGCGCCGAGCTTCTCGCCCGCCAAGCGACCTGCCGCCACGTTGTCGGTGGCGACGAAGCTGGCGTGATCGGTGCCCTTCAGGTCCGAGTCGAAGATCACCACCGGCACTCCGGATTTGACCGAAGCCTTGACGGGCGCCACGAGCGCCGAATCGTTGAGCGGTGCCAGCACCATGCCCGATACACCCTGCGCGGTGAAGCTCTGCACGAGGTCGACCTGCGACTTCAGATCGTCTTCTTTGAGCGGACCCTTCCAGATGATCTCCACGCTCAGCTCTTTGGCGGCTTTGGCCGCGCCGGCGTGGACCGCCTTCCAGAACTCGTGGGTCGTGCCTTTGGGCACCACCGCAAGGCGCAGCTTTTTCTCCGAGCCGGCCGCGTTGCCGGAGCCGTCGCTCTTCTTGCATGCGGCCAGCAACGGCAGCGCACCAACCAAGCCCAAACTTTGGATCAAATCCCGTCGCAGCACGCTGGCGATGCTAGTCCGCTTCACGGCGCCGGCGCAAAGCGACCCGGAAAAGCGTCGGCAGAATCGCGCCGTTCCAGCTCCCGCTGCGACCACGGCCAGGTCGAGCCTCGCTCTTGGAATACGGCCACCCCGATCACGCCCACGTTGCGATCGTTGCCGCGCTTGGCCGCGTACGAATCCTTCACCCGGCCAAAACGGAAGGCCGCAACTTCGTCCTCGCTGCGGCGAAACCCGTCGATCTCGACCGTGGACCACGGCGCGACCAGGTAGCCGCGCTTCTCGAACGAGCCGGGCTGGCCGTCGATCACGTCCAAACCGTCGACGGTCGCGACGGCCTCGAAGCGCGCACCAGTCTGGTTCTCGATGCGCAGCGAGTAACGCGCGCCGTCGTGACCCATCACGTAGCTGCGTCCACCCGCGGCGAAGGTCGGCAGGGGCGAGCCGCGGTCATCGACGACGCGAATCGTGATCGCGCCGCGGGCGGTGCTGATACCGTCGGTGCGGCGATCCCAATAGCCGGAGCCGAGCATGGCGCGCACGCCCGATTCGTCGTTGTACCAGAAGCTGGCGGTGGAGATCGGCGTCGAAAAATCCTGGCGCTCGAACGGCGCCGACGAAACGCGACTCTCGCGCGTCTCGCCCCATTCGGTGCCCAAACCCGGGCGCTCTTTCTCGGGCGCGGGCGTCGGACGATAGGCGCCGTCCGCGGCCCCCGCGGAGGCTTGTCCGCGCGCAGCGGCGGGCGGGGCAGCCGGCGTGGCCGCGCGTTTGTTGCCGGGCGCATACTCGCTCGCGGGCGCGCTGGTTGGTCCGGCATAGCCCGCTCGCGGGGCCGTGCCGCGCGAATCCGGGCTGTACGCGGACTCTTGCTTGGCGCCGGTGCCGCACGCCGTAGCGCCGAGCGCGAGCAGGGCCAAAAACGGAAACACAGTGCGCGGAGACGGGACGATGCGGGTCATGGCAAACCTTTCGAGGAGCGAGATGCCCTGAAAACGCGCCACCGCGCCCCGCCTTACACCCGCTCATTCGTCCGCAAGAAGCCGTCTAATAATCACTCCTTACGGAGCGTCGCAGGTTCCGAGCGTTTTCCCCACGCCGCGAACCCCCAAGACCTTTGCCGCCCTTCCTGCGCTTCCGATCTTTCTGAAAAAAATCTGGGTCCGTTACAGTAATTGCCCGGTGTGGTCGGCGTCGACGTAGCCGTTCTTGCGCGGGCTGGTGACGTACACGCGCAGGCGCACGTCTTCCGAGTCGGGCAGGTTGCGACGCACGAGGATGAGGTCGACGGTGCCAGCTTCGGCGTCGACGCGGCGGACGGCTTCGCGCGTCAGCTCGGTGATGCCGTCGAGCGTGAAGTCCGCGGCGTCAAAGAGGTTGTCGGCGAGCTGGCCCTTGCCGCGCAGGGTCGCGTGCTCGGGCTCGCCGACTTTGCCGTCGCGGTAGTGCAGCTCGACGACGCCCCCGGGCGCGTTGCTGTCTTCGGCTTGCAGCGTGAGCTCGCGAGCGCGGATCTCGAGCCGCAATAGCTTGCCACCGGCTGTGGCCCGCAACGTCTGCAGCGCGGGCAGCAGCCGATCAGTCGAGAACAGCGAGGGGCCGCTCATTTCTCGGCTGGCGCTGGCCACGGCGTCGCTGCGGCTGTGACTCGCCGGGTCCGGCTTCTGATCGCAGCCGGCCAGACCGAGTAGCAGCAGAGTGGTGCGAAACAAGCGCTGGCGGGTCATGTGTCAGTACCTCCCACGCGGCCGAGCCAACGCTCCAGCACTGCTAGGCCGACATCGAGCTGCGAAAGCAGCGTCCACTCGTTCTTCTGGTGCGCTTGGGCCTGCACACCGGGGCCAAAATTGACGGCCGGGATCCCCAGCGCCGCGAAGCGCGCCACGTCCGTCCACGCTTGCTTGGGCTCGACCGCCAGCACGCCGCTCTCGGCCAAAGCCGCCACCAGCGGGTGCTGACGTAGCGGTGGCGCCGATGGCGACTCGTCTACGAGCTCGACGTCGGCCTCGCCCGCGACCACGTCGAGCACGTTCTGCTTTGCGCGCGAAAGAGTCGTGCTGGGACCAAAGCGATGATTCAAGTTGAGCTCGAACCCATCGGGAATGATGTTGCGCGCGCGCCCGCCGCTGGCCATCGTGGCGCTGATCACGTTCTGCCAGGTCAAGCCGTCGCGCTCGTCGGTCACGGGCACGAGCGCGTTCAGGCGCGCCAGGAGCGGCGCGCTCTTTTGGATCGCGTTCTCACCTTGCCAGGGGCGGGCACTGTGCGCAGTTTTGCCGCGGAAGCGCACGGCTGCGTGCAGAGAGCCGCCGCAGCCGAGCTGCAGCTTGTTGTCGCTCGGCTCGAGCATGACCGCGATACTGGCACGCGTCAGCTCCGGATCGGCGGCCAACACCGGGCCCAGCTCGTTTTCGGCGTACGGACCCTCTTCGCGCGCGTAAAACACCGCCGTCAAATCGACCGCCCATGGCCCGGGCCGCTCCGCCAACGCCAACATCAGCGCGAGGCCGCTCTTCATGTCGGCCGCCCCCGCTGCGTACAACACGTCACCTTCGATGCGCGGCGCGCCTTCGTGCTCGGTGCGCACCACGTCCAGGTGTCCGCCCAAGACGACGTGCGGGCCTCCGCTGCCGCGCCGCACCGGTACGACGATCGAGTCGCCGTAGCGGCGGATGGGCGCGGCCAGCGTCGCTCGCCCGAGCCTGGCCTCGACGGCGTCGCATAGCGCCTTCTCCTCACCGATGAGTGAGGGGACGGAGCAGAGCCAAAGCAAGTCGGAAGCGAGGCTCATGCGCGCGTTCAGACCGAGACGCCGAAATCGCGCAGCGCGGAGTTCAAGCTGGTCTTCTTGTCGGTGCTCTCTTTGCGCTGACCGATGATCAAAGCGCACGGGATTTGGAACTCGCCGGCCGGGAACTTGCGGGTGCGCGTGCCCGGAATCACCACACTGCGCGCGGGAACGCGGCCGCGCAGCTCGACGACCTCGCTGCCGGTCACGTCCAAGATCGCGGTCGACGCCGTGAGCGCCACGCCCGCGCCGATTACCGCTTCGCGCTCGACCAGCATGCCTTCGACGATGATCGCGCGCGAGCCGATGAAGCAGCCGTCTTCGATGATGACCGGTTGCGCTCCCGGCGGCTCCAGCACGCCGCCGAGGCCGACGCCGCCCGACAAGTGGCAATCCTTACCCACCTGGGCGCATGAGCCGACGGTGGCCCACGTGTCGACCATCGTACCCGCGCCGACGTACGCGCCGATGTTCACGTAGCCCGGCATCACGATCGCGCCCTTCTCGATGAAGGAGCCGTAGCGAACCGTCCCCGGCGGCACGACGCGCACGCCGGCCTCGTCCAGGTTCTTCTTGAGCGGGACCTTGTCGTAGAACTCGAACGGACCGACGCTGATCTTCTCCATCGACACGACGCCGAAATAGAGCAGCACCGCTTGCTTGATCCAGGCGTGCGTCGTCCACTTGCCGGGCGCGTCGCAGGTGGCCACGCGCAGCTTGCCTCGATCCAACAGCTGCACCGTATCGAGCACGGCTTGCTTCACGGATGGGTCGGCGAGTTGCGAGCGATCCGCGAAGGCGGCTTCTACCTTCGCGCGGAGTTCTGCGTGTTCCATCCCGCCGGGATAACCCGGGGTGCGGAGCCGGACAACCCCGGATTTCCCGGTTTCAGCCGGCTTGCCCGGTTAGCAGGCCCGGGAAAGCGGTGCCGAATGTCAGCGAGAAGCGCCGCGCGTCGGGGGCGAACTCGAGCACGGCCCCGTTGGCGCGCGCCGCGGCCGCGACGCACGACAGAGTCGGCGCGATGAGGCCGCGCCGGAGCAGCATGAGCTCTTCACCCGTGGCCGGCGTACCTCGCTCGATCAAGATGTGACAGCCGTTTTCGGTGGGCGTCACCAGAATGCGCGGAATCTGCGTGGCGTCGTTCGGATCCGCTACGAGCTCCACCCCGAACGCGATCAGTGACGTGGCGACGCGCGGGTCGACTTCGACCTCGAGCCCGGCCGCGTTGGGGCTGAGGGTGGCGACGAGGGTTTCGCGCGGCCAGCTGCCGCCGCTGGGCGGACCGCTGAAGCTTTGGCGAGACAGCTCGAGCACGTCGAGGCGCATCGGTCGACCGGCGATCGAGTCACCGAGCAGGTCGAATAGGCCGCGCGCGGTGTCGAGCTCCTGCGAGATTCGCGTCACGCTCTCTTCGAGCGACAGCCGCATCTTGACGCTCAGCGGCTTGCCCGAGGCTTGCGTCAACGCCGTCTCCAACTCTTCGAGCCGCGGCGTCACGTAGGACTTGAGCTTCTGTGCCGCTTCACTTTCGCCGAGCACGCTCTGCGCGGCGGCCAAGATTTCGCCCATGGCGTGGCGCAGCGGGTCGCAGGCGGCGCGCGCGTCGGGCATCACGCTGCTGAGCGGGCGCGAGCCGACGCGCAACGAATGCAGCAGCTGCGCGAGATTCCGGAGGCCACCCAGACCTTCACGCAGGTTGCCGCGCTCCGTTTCGAGCGCGGCGGTGCCGCGGACGAACGCGTGCGACGACGGTGGGAGACCGCTCTTCATGACCTCTGCGCCAGTCTACCAGCCACGCCCGGGGCGCGCGAACCCGCGCTCGCCGGCCGCGATTTTCGAGGCAATTCGAGCGCCGAACGTGACGCTCGCGGCGGGCTCAACCGAGCTCGGAGCCCTGAAAGTAGTAAGCGCACTCGACCTGGCCGTTCTCGACCGAATCGGAGCCGTGCACCGCGTTCTCGCCCAGGCTCGCGCCGTACAGCTTGCGGATCGTGCCCGCGTCCGCCTTGGCCGGATCGGTCGCGCCGATCACCTTGCGCCAATGCGCGACGGCGTTTTCGCGTTCGAGCGCGACGACGACGACCGGGCCGCTCGTCATGAACTCGCACAAACCCTTGAAGAAAGGCCGCTCGCGGTGGACGGCGTAAAAGCCTTCCGCCTCGCGCTTGGACAGCTGCTGCTGGCGCATAGCGAGGACGTTGAAGCCCTCCTCGAGCACGTGCTGAAGGATGGCGCCGGATTTACGCTTCTGAACCGCGTCAGGCTTGATGATGCAAAGAGTTCGCTCGATGGCCATGGCTTATTTGCGCCGGCTCTTAGCACAGCCGCGCCGACACGCTTCATTCCCCGCAAATCGAGGGCCACGACCTGTGCGGATGTTCAGGCTCGCGGCGGCTCCGCGCGCGCCAGCCCCACCAACGCGTTGACCAAATCCGACACGAACTGCTCGCGCGGAATCTCGACGCCGTTGTTGATCAAGCGCAGGTAGTCGCCGATCGAGCCGAAGAGGAGGCCTGCCAAGCGGGTGCTGCGGATGACGCGGATCATGGGCGGCACATCGGCGCCGTGCTCGGCGATGCGCTTGGCCATCTCTTGCGTGCCGGGCGTGCTCGCCACGCGCATGCCCATCATCGGAAATGAACGACTCGCCACCAGCTCGGCCGACAGCTCCAGGAAGCAACGCCCGCCATCGGGGTCGTCTATTTTGGCGACGAGCGGCCTGACCAACAGCTCGACCAACTCGTGCAACCCGAGCCGATGCTCCGGATCTTGCGCGAGCGCGGGAGCCCAGCTGTCTTGTACGGGAATCGAGTGCCGCTCCAAGATCGTTTCGATGAGCTCGCGTTTGCTACCAAAGTGGTAGGTCGCGGCCGAAACGTTGCGTTGCCCGGCTGCGATCGCAATCTCGCGCAGCGAAACGCGATCCACGCCTTGTTGCGCAAACAGTTGCTCCGCGGCTCGCATCAGGGCGAGGCGCGTATCGAAGCGCGGCAATCGAGACTCCTATTAAAGCGGGTGAATTGATGTCTCGACGGCTCGAGACAAAAACCAGAAGCCCCAGGGAGATCTCATTTCCCTGGGGCTTCGGCAAGTGTCGCGAGACGTTAGAGCAGGCTCTTTAGTGTCGCGCCCATCTCCGCCGGCGACGGCGACATGCGCACGCCCGCGGCCGTCAGAGCCGCGATCTTGTCTTTCGCGGTGCCTTTTCCACCGGAAATGATGGCGCCGGCATGACCCATGCGTTTGCCGGGCGGCGCCGTCGCGCCCGCGATGAAGCCCGCGACCGGCTTCTTCATGTGGGCTTTGATGTATTCGGCCGCGCGCTCCTCGGCGTTGCCGCCGATTTCGCCCATCATCATCACGGCCTGGGTGCCTTCGTCTTCGTTGAACAGCTTGAGCACGTCGACGAAGTCGAGCCCGGCGACCGGGTCACCGCCGATGCCCACGCACGTCGACTGGCCGAGACCGAGCGCCGTCAGCTGACCAACCGCTTCGTAGGTCAAAGTGCCGGAGCGCGAGACGACGCCGATCTTGCCGGTGCGGTGGATGTGGCCGGGCATGATGCCGATCTTGCACTCGCCGGGCGTGATCACTCCCGGGCAGTTGGGACCGACGAGCCGCACCGGTTTGCCTTCGATGGAGCGACGCACGCGGATCATGTCTGTGACCGGAATGCCTTCGGTGATGCAGATGACCAGCTTGCAACCCGCGTCCACGGCTTCGAGGATGGCGTCGGCCGCGCCCAGCGCGGGCACGAAGATGCAGCTGGTGTCGGCGCCGGTTTGCTTGACGGCTTCGACGACGGTGTCGAAGACGGGGATGCTGACGGCTTTGCCGCCGGGACCTTCGGCCGCGAACGACTCGCCGCCGCGGTTGGGGGTGCAGCCCGCGACGACCTGCGTGCCATACGCCAAGCATTGTTTGGCGTGGAAGGAGCCGGCCGAGCCGGTGATGCCCTGGACTAGGACCTTGGTGTTCTTGTTAACGAGAATCGACATGTTCTAGTCCTTGCCTCAGGCAGCCTTGGTAGCCGCGACGATCTTCTTGGCGCCGTCCGCCATGCTGTCGGCGGGTTGAATGGCAAGGCCGCTCTCGGCCAGCAGCTTCTTGCCTTGCTCGACGTTCGTACCCTCCAGGCGCACGACCAACGGCACCTTGAGCGCAAGCTCGCGAGTCGCGGCGATCACGCCTTCGGCGATCACGTCGCATTTCATGATGCCGCCGAAGATGTTCACGAAGATGCCCTTCACCTTGGGGCTGCTCAAAATCATCTTGAAGGCTTTGGTGACTTGGTCCTTGGTGGCGCCGCCGCCGACGTCCAAGAAATTCGCCGGGTTTCCGCCGTGGTGCTTGATGATGTCCATGGTGGCCATCGCCAAACCCGCGCCGTTGACCAAGCAGCCGATGTCGCCGTCGAGCGAGACGTAAGACAGTCCCGCGTCCTTGGCTTCGAGCTCGACCGGATCTTCTTCGTCTTTGTCGAGCAGGCTGTCCCAGTCTTTGTGACGGCCACTGGCGTTGTCGTCGAAGGTGATCTTGGAGTCACCGGCGATGACCTTGCCCTGCTTGGTGATGATGAGCGGGTTGACCTCGCACAACGAGCAGTCTTCCTTCTCGAACAGCTCCGCCAGCTTGCTGACGAGCTTCACGAACTCGGCGTTGGTGGCCTTCGGATCGGGCGTGCCTTTGCCGACTTCCAACCCGTACGCGAGCTTGCGCGCCTGATAGCCGGCAAGGCCCGTCGTCGGGTCGACGAATTCGATCAGGATCTTTTCCGGGGTTTCTTCGGCGACCTTCTCGATTTCGACGCCGCCTTCGGTCGACGCCATGACCGCGATTTTGCGCGTCTCGCGATCGACGACCAGGCCGAGATACAGCTCGCGCGCGATCTCGATGCCTTGCTCGACGTACAGCCGCTTGACCTTTTGACCTTCGGGGCCCGTTTGGTGGGTGACGAGCTGCATGCCGAGGATCTTCTCGGCCACGCTGCGCGCTTCTTTGGCGCCGCCCTTGACGACCTTGACGCCGCCGCCCTTGCCGCGGCCGCCCGCGTGAATCTGCGCCTTGACCACGACGACGGCCGCGCCGGTCTCGGCCATGATCTGCTCGGCGGCCTTCTCGGCCTCGTCGACCGTGAAGCAGGGGACGCCCTTGGGCACCGCGATGCCGTACTTGGCGAAGATCTGCTTGCCTTGATACTCGTGGATCTTCATCTCAGGCCTTTGCTTTCACGATGTCGACCACCTTCTGCACGCTGTCGACGCTCGTCCTCAGCATGGCCTTCTCTTCGGCCGTGAGCTCAACCTGGATGATCTTCTCGACGCCGCCGGCACCGATCACGACCGGCACGCCCAGGTACAAATCCTTGTAGCCGTATTCGCCCTCGAGGTAGGCGGCCGCCGGCAGCAGCCGTTTTTGGTCGAGCAAATAGGCTTCGGCCATGACGATGGCGCTGTAGGCGGGAGCGTAGAACGCGCTCGTGCCCATCAAATTCACGATTTCGCCGCCGCCCTTGCGGGTGCGATCGACCATCGCGCTGAGCTTGTCGGCCGCGATCAGCTGCTTGACCGGCACGCCGTTGACGGTGCAGTAGCCGAGCACCGGCACCATGTCGTCACCGTGGCCGCCGAGCACCATGGCTCGCACGTCCTTGATGCTGGCGCCGGTCTCGCGGGCCAGAAATAGCGAGAAGCGCGCGCTGTCGAGCACGCCGGCCATGCCCACGACCTTCTCGCGCGGTGCACCGGTGCGACGCTTGAACTCGTACACCATCGCGTCGAGCGGGTTGCTGATGACGATGACGAACGCGTCCGGACAATGCTTCTTGGCGTTGTCGGCGACGTTCTGGATGATCGGCAGGTTCACGCCGACCAAGTCGTCGCGCGACTGGCCGGGCTTGCGCGGAATGCCAGCGGTGATGATCAGGACGTCAGAGCCCGCCAGGTCTTCCCAGTTCGACGTGCCCGTGACCTTGGCGTCGGCGCCGGAACAGGCCGATGATTGCTCGAGGTCGAGCGCCTTGCCCTTGGCGAAGCCCTCCTTGGCCGGAATGTCGAACAAGACGACGTCGCCGAGCTGCTTCTGCAGGCACAGGTTCGCCAGCTCGCCACCGATGTTGCCCGCACCAATCAGACCGATCTTTTTTCTTGCCATGTTCTGTTCTCCGGCACGTGAAATTTGGGAAAAATTGCAGTAGTCCAGCGGCTTCCGCCCCGCAACCCGGCGCTAACCGGCACAGAAACGCCGCTGTTCGGACCGAGATTTTTTCACAGGAAGATCAGAAGGGCAGGAG
>Ga0164241_10001269_pt1 | contig 32539 bp, 34 predicted proteins | sample OricomyardsoilBY_FD_108780 | JGI IMG/M metagenome (GOLD analysis project Ga0164241, IMG submission 108780) | Backyard soil microbial communities from Emeryville, California, USA - Original compost - Back yard soil (BY) | ecosystem: Environmental > Terrestrial > Soil > Unclassified | place: USA... | reverse complement strand
CACCGCCAGTACCCGCATTCCCGGCCTGGATGCCTCCGAGAGTGCTTTCGCGCAAGCGACTGCGACCGAAGCCGGCTTGACGCCGGCCCACGGAGTCCGAGGTCTACCGCGGGATGGAATCGGCCTTGACGGCGTTTCGCCGGCCGAGTGGACGGGGCTCGCCCCGGGTGGTGTCCCGTGCGGTCTGCTGCTCGGCCTCGGCATTGATCTCGGCTCCCAGCAGTACGGCGTACGCGGTGAGCCACAACCACAGCATCAAGACCACGACCGCGGCCAGACTGCCGTAGGTCTTGGCGTAGTTGCCGAAGGTCCGGACGTAGATCGAGAAGCCGATCGACGCGAGCAGCCAGACGATCGTGGCGACGAGGGCGCCCGTGGAGACCCACCGGATCCGGGCCGCGTCCCGATCGGGGGCCAGCCGGAAAATGACCGCCAGTGCCACCGTGATCAGCACCAAGGCGACGACCAGCCGGAGCGCCTCCAGCCCGATCCGGACCGGTGTCGCCAGCTCGTCGCCGATCGCCGCACCGGCTGCGAACAGACCGACCGCGAGCAGGACGAACACGATCGCGCCCAGCGTCATCCCCAGAGCGAGCAGTTTCCGGCGGATGAACCCGCGCGTCTCCTCCTCGTCGTACGCCAGATTCACCGCGGCGATGAGATATCCGACTCCGCTCGAGGCACTCCACAGGGCAACAGTGACGGCCAGGACCACACCGATTCCCAGACCCTGCCGTGGTGACGAGGTGAGAGTGGCGAACTGCTCGAGCAGCAGCTTGCGACCCGACTCCGGCATCGCTGCTGTCAGTTCTCCGATCTGGTCGCGGATCTGTGCCGGATCCGCGACCAGGCCGTATGTCAGCACCGCGGCGATGATGGCCGGGAACACGGAGAGGAAGCCGAAGAACGCGACCCCGGCCGCGAGCAGTGGCACCTGATCCACCTTGGCTTCTGCCCAGGCCCGCTTGATCACCTGCCACCAGCCCGCCGCCGGGATCTGTGTCGGTTTGTCGGCGTCCAGCCCCGGGACGTCCGGCCGTCGTTCGTCACGCATCAGCTGGAGGAACCAGCCTGCCGGACGTTGTCCACCGACTCCTTCGCATCTCCGGCAACCTGCTGAGCAGCCGACCTGCCCTCGTCGGCGACCTCGGCGGCCGCCTGCGATGCGGAGTGCTTCACCCGCTCGACGGCCTCCTGGGCCGGCTCCTGCAGGTTCTCCTTGAGCTCGTCGGCCATCCGGGCCGCCTGCTCCTTCACCGGACCGGCCGCGTCCATGGCCTTCTCCTTGGCCTCCTGCGCCGCCTCACGTTCCTTCGTCGACGCGGGCAGCGCGGCGGCGGCAACCCACCCGACGGCGAACGCGATCACTCCCGCAGCCAACGGCGTACCGCGCGTCCTTGCCCGGGCCATGCCCGGTGCCGAACCGACAGCGTCACCGACCTTGCTGCCTGCGTCCTGTACCGACGACATCGCCGAGCCCGCGGTGTCGCCGACCGACCCCGCGGAGCCCATCACATTCTCCCTGAACCGGCGTACCCCGAAGCGGGCCCGATGGACCCGGCGACCGACGACGCGACCAGGGCTGACCTTCTCCGTCAGGGCGTCGACGTCGCGGCCCACGGTGCGTCGGGTCGCCTCGATGTCTCGCTTCAGCTGTTCCGGGTCTTCAGCCATTTCGCGTCCTCCTTCAGTGATTCGACCGTCTGGCCGGGCTTCGGGTCGACCTCCCGCAACTCCTTGCGTCCCGACACCGCCAGTACGGCGGCGACGGCCGCCCAGACGACGGCGACGATGAGTGCCGCCCAGACGAGGTCCATGGCCTCGTCCAGTGCCCACATCACCGTCAGGGAGATGAACAGGGCGACCATCCAGCCGGCGAACGCCGCGCCGCCGAGCATGCCCGCTCCCTTGCCGGCCTTCTTCGCTTCTGCCTGGAGCTCGGCCTTCGCCAGCGCCAGCTCCTGGCGGGTCAGCTGTCCCAGATCGGTGGTCAACTGGGAGACGAGCCGGCCGACCGACTCGTCCGTCGGCAACCGGCCCGGACCGCTGTCAGGTGGTGATCCGCCGACAGCCATCTCACTGATCCGATCCCGGACCGGATCTGGGCGTCGCCGGTGCCCGGTGACCAGGAGCAGGTACGACGGGAGTCGTCGTAGCGCTGCTCGACGTACCGGTGCCGCCCGATGCCAGGGCACGCGTGAGCCGCCCGGCCACAACGCCGGCTGCCACTGCCGTCAGGAGGAAGGTGCCAGGCTTGCGCCGGGCGAAACCGCGCACCTCCTCAAGCAGGTCGCCGGGCTCACGTCCCTGCAGGAAATCCGCAGCTTGATCCGTGAACTCAGCTCCGCGGTGAGCCAACTGAGCCCCCAGGCCGGACTGACCGTGTTCGGCCATACCGCGCAGCTCATCCCCCACCGACCGAAGGCCTTGCGCGGCCCGGTCCTTCTGGCGGCTCGCCTGTTCGACGAGCTCGTCGCGTGTCTGACCGGCCAGCCGACGGGTCTGCTGACCGAGATCCGACGTCACGTCCGACGCCTTGTCCTTGACGGTCTCCCCGACCTGACGAGCGGCCTCCGTCGAGGTTTCTTTCAGCTGCCCGGCTTCGTCCCGGGCTGCTTCCGCCACGCCTTCCGAAGGACTGTCGACGTCCGTCCGATGGTTCGTCGTAGGCGTCATCCGACGCCCCCTTCCAGGAACATCGTGCGTACCCAAACCCGCACGAAGTCGCGATGGCGCACTGCCGCACCACCCTGAACTGGGCGGTCTGTACCCATCCGCGAGCCCAGCAACCCCCTGAAACAACGCGAGTTCGGCCAAGCCGACGTCGACGGCGCATTAAGCTGGGCCGATCATGGGGTCGACGACATCGGAGGCCGGAGACCTTTCCCGGTTGCGGCAGCTCAACGAGCGGGCGGTGCTGGCCGCGGTGCGGTCCGCCGGCGAGTTGCGGGTGGCGGAGATCGTGACGCGCAGCGGCCTCGGCCGTACCGCGGCCGAAGAAGTGCTGTCCAGTCTGCTCGCCCGCCGTTGGCTGGTGGAGGAAAGCCCGGCGATCCGGGGGCGCGGCCGTCCGGCGCGCAGCTATCGGTTCCGCGCCGAGGCCGGGTACGTCGTCGGCCTCGACATCGGCGCCTACTCGGTGCGTGGGGTGCTCGCCGACCTCGGTGGCCGGGTGCTGGCGAGCACCCGCCACGCGGTCACCCCGAAGACCCGGCGGCGTGACCGGCTGGCCGTCGCGGACCGTGTCGTCGCGGACTGCGCACGTAACGCCGGCGTACCCGCTTCGCGCGTCTGGGCCATCGGTGCCGGCACCACCGGGTTGGTCGGCCGTGACGGTACGGTCCTGCGAGCCAATGCGATCCCGGACTGGGCCGGAGTCGACCTGGCCGCGCACTTCGCCCAGACTCCGGTCCGGCTTGTTGCCGTGGACAACGACAGCCAGCTCGCCGCGCTCGCGGAGCAGCGTCACGGATCCGCCGGAGAGGTGGCCGACATGGTGCTGCTGCACGCCGGCCGCCGCACCGGACTCGCCCTGGTACTCGACGGACGGCTGCGCCGTGGCGCACAGGGCGCCGCGGCAGACATGTCGGCGCTGCCCGCCGTGGCGTGGGAAGCCGCGATCGAGAATCTGCACGCCGTGGTACCCGCGGAGGTGCCGATCGCCGACAAGGCCGAACGAGCGTTCGCCGCGGCACGTGACGGTGACCGGGCAGCGAGGGCCGCGGTCCGGCGGTACGCGCGGGCGATGGCGATCGCCGCCGCGACGGCTATCGCAGTCGTCGACCCCCGGCTGCTCGTGCTCGGCGGTGCGTTCTCACAGTCGGCGGACGTTCTGCTCGACCCGCTCGCTGCCGAACTGGCGCGGCTGTGTCCCCGCGTGCCGGAGCTGCGCGCGTCCTCGCTGGGCGCGGCGTGCGTAGCGCTCGGCGCAGCCTGCCTCGCACTCGACGCCGTCGACGAGCACCTGCTCGCGCCCGCTCGAGGTCCGCTGCCGATGCTCGCGGCGCGCAGCATTCCGCAGCCCCCGGCCTGACGTCAGTTCGTCGCTTGGTGATTGACGAGGATGCGCGTGTGCGACTAATAATGTCGGAAACAGGCAATAATGCGCACCGCCCTCCAAGGAAGCAGGTCTGCAGTGAACAGACGGATCCGCCGCCGGACGTTCCTCACCACCACCGGCGCGGTGGCCACCGCCGCCGCTGTCGGCGACATCGCCCACGCCTCCCCGCATACCCTCGACGACGCCCCGGAGTACGTCGACGTCCAGTTGCTCAACATCACCGATCTGCACGGGTACCTCCAGCCGACCACGCCCAGCCAGGGCAGCGTGATCACCGGAGCGGGCGGCGTGCAGGTGACGGTCGGCGGGGTCGGGTACATGGCCACGCATCTCAAGCGGTTGCGTGAAGGCCGTCCGAACTCCATCTTCTTCTCGTCCGGGGACAACTTCTCCGGCTGGCCGTTCGAGGTCGACGCGCACGCCAACGAGCCGACCATCGAGGCGCTCAACGCGATGGGCCTGCAGTTCAGTACCGTCGGCAACCACGAGCTCGACCAGTCGGTCGACTTCCTCGTCGACCACATCGAGCACGGCAAGCCGTACCCGGTGAGCGGGCGCGACGACACCTTCGTCGACTCCACCGGGCACCGGTTCCGCGGCGCGGACTTCCGCTTCTACACGGCGAACATCGTGCACGCCGACTCCGGCCGGACGATCCTGCCGCCGTACAACATCGAATGGGTCGACGCCGGCCGGGGGCGGAAGCTGCCGATCGCGTTCATCCACCTGACACTGGTCGGCACCGAGGTCGGGTCCACGTCGTACCAGCCCGGGCTGCGGTCGCTGTCCGACCTGGAGCAGGCGAACAAGCTGGCCGCGCAACTCAAGGCCCGGGGCATCAACGCGATCGTCATCAACATCCACGACGGCGGTGTTGCCGGCAACGACTACAACGCCGGGACCAACCCGTCCGGACCGGTGTTCCAGCTGGCCGCGAACGCGTCACCGGACATCGCCGCGATCGTCACCGGGCACTGGCACTGCCGGTTCAACATGATGGTTCCGGACCCGAACGGCGTACCGCGCCCGGTGGTCGAGGCCGGCAACCACGGGTCGCTGATCAACGAGATCACGCTGAAGCTCGACCGGCACACCGGCGCGGTCATCCGCGAACTCACCACCTCCACCAACCACGCCAACACGCGCGACGTACCAGCGGACGAAGAGCTCCAGGGCATCGCGGACTACTGGAGCGCGCAGGGCAAGAAGCGGTACTCGACGCCGCTGGCCAAGATCACCGGTGACTTCACCCGTACGCCGAACGCGGCGGGCGAGAGCACGATGGGCAACCTCGCCGCGGACTTCGCCTACTGGGACGCGAACCAGCACAGTGCGGGACGCGCCGACCTGGCACTCATCTCTGTCAAGCCGGTCTCCGGGTCGAACGCCCTGACCGGTGACCTTCGCTACGCCAAGGGCACCGATCCCGCGGACGCCGACGGCACCGTCCTGTTCGGCGAAGCCTGGAACGCCTTCGGCTACGGCAACCCCGTGCTGACCGTGACACTGCCCGGCCCGCAACTGCACGCGGCCTTCGAGGCGCAGTGGGTACCCCAGGCCGACGGCACCGAGAAGTTCGCACCGTTCGCCGTCTCGCACAACGTGACCTACACCTACGACACCACCAAGCCGATCGGCCAACGCGTCGACCCCGCACTCGTCCGCATCGACGGCAAGCCGCTCGACCTGAACCGGGACTACCGTGTCGCCGCCCTCGCCTACACCCTGATCGGCGGCGACGGCACCCAGGTCTTCAGCGGTTTCACCGACCCGGTCCGCAACGACCGCGACCACGAAGGCTTCATCGCCTACCTCCGCGCCCACCAAGTCCTCACGCCACCCCCACTCGGCCGCGCCCACCCAGCCAACTGACCTGCTGGACGAGTCGCTCAGTGGCCGATGAGTTGATCGGCGCGGAGGGCGGCTCGGAGTAGGTCGGGGTCGCCGGTGCGGGTGTACGACTCGACCGCGGTGTCGGTGAACTTGAGTACGTGCTCGTCCCGGTTCTCGGCCGCGCGCTGCAGGACCTCGGCGACCGGATCGGCGTCGGAGTCGGAGTCGTTCGGCGCTGCGGGCAGGGTTGCATCCTCCGCCGCGGTCGATGGGGCGTACATCGCGATGATCGCGGCGCTGGCGCCCCACACCGCGGCGAAGCTCGGCTGCCACAACGCACGAGGCAATACCGGGAGCGTGTGCAGCACAGCGTTGGGTGCCGTCGCGGTGTGGACCAGCAGAACTGCGCTGCCCTGCGCAGAGGTCAGATAACGCAGAGCGGCGGCATCCACCAACTCGGCCAGCTTGGCCGGCGCATCATCGTCGTCGTCCGGGCGCCGGATCGCGGTCACCGCTTCAGGCCAGCCCCGTACGGCGGCCAGTCGCGGGATCCGTGAGGCGATCACGCCGGACTGGTCCTCCAGATGGGGTATCGCATCCAGGGCTCTGCCCGCGTCGAACTGTCCGGTCGGCGTGCCCAGTCCGGGTACGTGCCGGGACCTCGCCGCCCAGAACGCCAACCCGTGCGCCAGCTCGACCTGCGCGGCTCTGCTCTCGTTACCGCCTGACAAGGTCCGTACGGCGTGCCCGACGCGGATCACACCGTGGGTCGAGCCCGCGACGATTCCGGGGAGCAGCCGCGGCCACCAGGTCGCCAGTACCTCCCGCCAAGGCTGTTCGTCCACCTGCCGCTCGAAGTACTCGGTCCAGTCGGCAACCCGTTTGGCGTTGCCGAGGGCAACCTTCCAGTCCGCGTCCCCGATCGGATCGCCCGGCGCCGGCAACGCGGCGAGCCGAGGCAGATACCCGTCGATCCACTCGTGCACATCGAGCTCCAACCCCCTGCGCACGATCACCTCGGCCGCCATCGGCCCGTGATTGGTCAGACCGTTGTTCCCCTCCTCGTCACCCCCGAACTCCGGCCCCGCGTCCCGAAACCGCGCATATCCCTCGTCGAGAATCCCGCTCATCCGCCGTACTGCCTCCGTACTCGCTGTCCGAACCACAACGTAGAACGGCGACGCCCACGCCTACAGGGCCAATCCCGGCCGGTTGTACCAGTCCACTCGGCCGCAGAAGACGCGCCGCCGACTCTTCTCTTTCCGAAGCAGGATTGGTACGGTTCCAACATGCCTCTAAATTCGAAGCAGTCGCTCCAGGTGGCCGGCAATGGCTGAATCCCCCAGCCTGCCGAGGATCGCGCCACTCGAGCCGCCGTTCGACGAGGAATCTGCCGCGGCCGTCGAAGCCCTCGGCCCGCCGATCGGGTTGTTCCGCCTGCTCGCTCGGCGCCCTGACCGCGCGCGCGGGATCCAGGGGTGGGGCCGCTACTACCTGTCACGCCGATCCGCCCTGTCGCTGCGGCACCGCGAGCTGGCAATCCACCGAACGACCGCGCTGTGCGGCGCGGAGTACGAGTGGGGCGTCCACGTCGCCGTCTTCGCCGAGAAGGCCGGCTTCACCCAAGCCCAGATTCATTCATTGGCCACGGGCGACGCCGAGGATGCCTGCTGGACCGATCCAGGCGACAGAGCGGTCCTCCGCGCGGCCGACTCGCTGCACGTCAACAGTGACCTCGACGACGCCGAATGGCGCGAACTGCGCGACGCACTGGGCGAGGACGAAGTCGTTGATCTTCTTCTCCTGTGCGGCTGGTACCACGCCATCTCGTACGTCGCCCGGGCCGTACGTCTTCCACTCGAACCCGAACGCCCGCCGTTTCCCGTCGCTTCCGACGGCGGTGCGGGGCTCCCCCGGCTTTCGCGATGAAACAATGGGCGCCCAGCGCCCACGACAATCAGGCAGGGGAGCGAATGCCACCCACACCGTTGCCCGGCCGCCCCGCACGCGGCTCGCGTTCGGGCCGGCCGATCATGGCCCTGCTCGACCTGCTCGGCCGTCGGTGGACGCTGCGCGTCATCTGGGAGCTTCGCAACACGACGACTCCCCAGACCTTCAGGGAGCTTCAGTCCCGCTGCGGCGATATCTCGTCCAGCGTGCTCGCCACCCGTCTGCGCGACCTCGGCGAGGCCGGCCTGGTCACTCACGTCGGCGAGGGGTATCGCCTCACGGATCAGGGCGAGTCCCTCCTGGACCACCTCCTACCGCTCGATGCTTGGGCGACGAGCTGGGCGGCAGACCTTCACCGTCGATGACATCGCGTGTCCGCACGATCCGGCGGGTCTGCAGCGACGCGTGGATCAGGCCAGGAAATCGAAGCTGAGCCCGATACCGGCCTGTACGGCTCTCTGAAACGCGATCCAGGACACGACGAGATCCTGCCAAGGAAGGCCCACCGGCGTGTACACGGTGATCTCGCCGTCCGAGGTCCGCCCAGGGATACGACCGGACAGGACGTCTCCGAGTTCGCCGGCCACGTCCTGTTCACCGAGCCCAGCCGTACCGAGAGCTCCGGAGTCGAGGGCGAGCCGGGTGTCGTCGACGACGACGCGCGCGGAGCCGAGCAACTCGCCGGAGAGTTCTGCCTTGCCGGGCTCGTCAGCCCCAAGAGAGGTGATGTGCGCACCAGGGCTCACATCACCGGAATCAAGTAGCGGGACACGCGACCAGGTGGCCAGGATCACGATGTCCGCTTCGCGGGCCGCAGCACGCGCATCCGCGGCGACCTGAACCTGCCGGCCCGTTCCGAACTGCTCGGCGAACGAGCGCGTGCGGACGGGATCGAGATCGCAAACCAGAAGCCGCTCGATCGGACGAAGGCTGGTGAGGCCGCGTACCACCAGTTCGGCCTGCGCCCCGGCACCGATGACCGCAACGGTTCCGGCCCCCGGGCGCGCCAACACGTCCGTCGCGATGGCTGCGGCGAGCCCTGTCCGCCACGCGGTCACGGTCGCGGAGTCGAGTACGGCCAAGAGCTCTCCGCTCGCGACGTCATACAGACAGATCACACCGCGCAGCGCCGGCCGCGACGCCGGAAACTTCGCATTCGTCTTCACCGTGTAGGCAGGGATATCCGTGACCAACCCAGGGATGAGGACGGTCGCCGTACCAGGTCCGGGCAGTCCGCTACGGACTCGTTGTGCGTCAATGCCCGCCGGTACTGCGGTGAACCCGTCGTGCAGCCCTTTGACACAAGCATCCAGGTCGAGCAAGGAGACGAGATCTGAATGAGACAGCAGCACGGTCACCCGGCCATCGTACGAAGAACTGTCAACGCCCGTGAAAGACCGCCTCCGCCTCACTGACGGGCACCGGCGCCGAGGTTGGACCGGGCCTCACCTGCAACGGGTAAGGAAGAAGGTCCGGACGTCCTCGGCGAAGAGCTCGGGTACCTCCATCGCGGCGAAGTGGCCGCCGCGCTCGAACTCCGACCAGTGCGTGATGTCGTACAGCCGCTCAGCCAGTGGTCGGACGGACTGGGTGATGTCGTGGGCGAACACCGCGACGCCGAGCGGCACCCGGCACGGCGGCAGCTGGCTCCCGCGCGGAGCGTCGTGGTGGAACCGGCCCGAGGAGGCCGCGGTGGCTGTCAGCCAGTACAGCGAGATGTCGGTGAGCATCCGATCGTCGCTGACCGGCGTTGCAGGATCGGTCCACTGGGCGAAGCGCTCGGCGATCCAGACCAACTGGCCGACCGGTGAGTCGGTGAGCGCGTAGCCGATGGTCTGCGGAGTGAGCGCCAGCAGAGCCTGGAAAGGCGGCCGATTCGCCATCAGCTGCCTGATCTTGTCCAGCCGGGCCTCGTCAGCTTCGGACACCTCGACGTCGGGGTCCGGCCGGGTCGGCAGGTAGTTGACGTGCACCCCGACGACCTGCTCGGGCGCCACCGCACCGAGCGCGATCGAGATTCCCGCGCCGAAGTCGCCGCCCTGCGCGCCATAGCGCTCGTACCCCAGGCGGCGCATCAACTCGGCCCAGGCCCGGGCGACCCGGACGGCATCCCAGCCGCGCTCGTGGGTCGGCCCGGAGAACCCGAAGCCGGGGATGGACGGAATCACCAGGTGGAAGTCGCGCGACAGCGGCTCGATCACCTCGAGGAACTCCAGGAACGAGCCCGGCCAGCCATGGGTCAGGATCAGCGCGAGCGCGTCCGGTTTCGACGACCGGACGTGGACGAAGTGGATGGTCTGGCCCTCGATCTCGGTGGTGAAGTGTGGAAGCTCGTTGAGCTTCGCCTCGTGCTCACGCCAGTCGTAACCGGTGCGCCAGTACTCCGTCAGTTCCCTGAGCCGCGCCAGTGGGAAGCCGTAGTCCCATCCGGCGTCGGCGACTTCGTTGGGCCAACGGGTTCGGGCGAGTCGGTCGTTCAGGTCGTCGAGATCGGTCTGGGGTACGTCGATGAGGAACGGCTTGATCATGGCGTCAACTCCGGGGAGGTTCATTCGGGCCCTAAATGTTTGGGTGACTAACGTTTATGCTCCGAACGGTATCAGAGTCGTTCGTCGATCTAACGATTCGTTAGACTTGTCACATGGAGAACCCGTCCGAGGAGACGCCGGCCCGCTGGGCGGGCATACCCAGCTGGCTGCTCGGCAGCACTGCCAACCACGGGCACCGCCTGGTCGCCGACGGGTTCGCGTCCGTCGGCGCCCGCGGCTACCACTACCGCCTGCTGGCAACGCTGGAGGACTACGGCCCGGCCAGCCAGGCCACGCTGGGCCGCCGCAGCGGCATCCACCTCAGCGACATGGTCGCGGCGATCAACGAACTCGCCGATCACGGACTGGTCGAACGCGCCCCGGACCCCTCCGACGGCCGGCGCAACATCATCTCGCTGACCACCGCCGGCAAGCGCCAACTGCGGCGACTGGAGAAGCGCCTCACCGAATGCCAGGACGAACTGCTCGCTCCACTCTCACCAGACGAGCGCCGGCAACTGATCAACCTGCTGTCCACACTGTCGGACCACCACAACCGCCACACCGGCACCATTGAAGAACCGATGCCCTAACTACCCATGCGGCGGCAACTCCATCTACGGCGTTCGCTGCCTGGCTCGGGCCGGCTCACTTCGGGCCGAAAGCGCGGAGGAACGTGTCGGCGGCCTGGTCGGCGATGTCGCGGAGGGTCTCGGTCGCCCAACGCTCATGATGGTGGTGGGGAGGCAACCTCGAAGTGCGCGACCGTGGTCTCCCGGTCGAGCAGGTACTCGTCGTCTTCCGGGTAGTACTTGGCGTGGTCGATGTCGTCGCCGGCGAAGGCGCGGATCCGGTCCAGATCGGTCCACCAGCTCAAGGTGATGATCTCGGTCCGGCCGTCACCGAGATCGCGGGTCAGCAGCTGAGCACCTTCGTTCCCCGGAGTACGCCGATAGCCCGCCATGCCAGTGCGCTCGACGATGTCGACGTACTCGGCAGCCTTCTCGGTCCGCACCCATCCCCGCCACATCCGCGCAACCATCCGCCCACCGTACGCCGAATCCCGTCCGGTAGCGGGGAGGTTCGGAACGCCTGGATGACGAATGGGGCGAAACGCCGGGACGCCGCCACCCGGGCGGCCGTCGATGCGGCGTGAAGGCCCTTGTGGGCCATCAGCATGAGGATCAGGTCGTCCAGGACGAAGTCGGGGCGCAGCTGGCCGGCGTCCTTGGCCCGCCGGGCCAGCTCGGCGACCGATGTCAGCGTGTACTCACGGTCCGCGGCGCTGCCTACGGCTTCACGGAAGGCCACATCCCCGGCAGCGAGATCGCCGGCACCGTGACCGCAGTCGGCGACAACGTCGACACCTCATGGCTCGGTCGGCGCGTCTGGGCATGCACCGGCCTGGGCGGCGGCTACGCCGAACAAGCGATCGCCCCTGTCAACGAGATCCTCCTCCTTCCTGCGAACCTCTCCCCCGCCGACGCGGTGACGCTCGGGAGCTCCGGGGTCGTGGCTCACTCGGCCTTTCCCATGCCCGGTTCACTCCCGGCGAGTCAGTGCTTGTACGCGGCGCCGCCGGCAGCATCGGGATCATGACGGTCCAGCTCGCGGCTCGCCGCGGCGCCGGCGCGATAGCAGTCACGACCTCGTCGGCCGAGCGTGGCGATCGCTTGCGCACGCTCGGCGCAACCCATGTCCTGGACCGCAACGGCACCGGAGACGACGGCGCTCCCGACGGCTACGACGTCATCATCGACGTAGTAGCCGGTCCGGACATGCCCTCCTTCTTCGCCAAGCTCAACCCGAACGGCCGGATGGTCGCCATTGGCGCCGTCGGTGGCCAGCCCCCCGCCGACTTCGGCTCCGAGCTGATGCAGGCGTTCCGCAAGTCGATGTCATTCGCGACCTTCAGCGCCGATACCGTCGCCGAATCCGACCGCCACGCCGTCAGGACCGAGCAGTTCACCGCCGCGAGTCGCGCAGAACTCCAGACAGTCGTGCACGAACTCCTGCCACTGGACCAAGCCGCGCTCGCACACCACAAGATGCAGGCCGGCGAAGTCTTCGGCAGGATCGTGCTGACACCGTAACCACAAAGAGCGGTTCCCTCGAAGGGAGCTGACGGCCCTGAACACGCCTGGCTCACCGATCGGCGGCGCGGCGTCCCCGAACCTCGCCGGTCACAACCTGCAGGAGACCGGGGAACCGGAGGTCCAGCTCCTCGGCGCGAAGCGACGTCCACCGGCGATTGCCGCGCTCCTGCTGCCAGATGACGCCTGCCTCCCGGAGCACCTTGAAGTGGTGGCTCAACGTCGAGGGCGCAACGTTCACCGGAAACGTGCCGCACGCGCGACCGTCGACGTCTCGGGTCAGTGTCTCGACGATCGCCAGTCTCGTCGGGTCGGACAGGGCGTGGAGCACGGCGACCAGTGGGACGTCGTCGAGCCGTGGATGGCTGAGCTCGGGGCGAGGGTTTGCCGGCACCAGATCTCCTTCGATATCTGTCGAATGTCCATGCTACCGTGAGCCTCCTTCGCCAAACATCGAAGGAGGCTCCCCATGGGTGTGAGCATGCAGGCACTCGTCTTCGACGGCCCGGCCGACGACACGTCCGCGACCCGAGTCGCAACGGTCGACCGGCCGACGCCGGGGCCCGGCCAGGTCGCGATCGCCGTCGACTACGCCGGGATCAACTTCAAGGACGTGATGGCCCGACGCGGAGACCCCGGCTACGCGGACACCTGGCCGTACGTCGCCGGCCTCGAGGTGGCAGGCGAGATCGTGGCGCTCGGACCGGGGGTCGACACTGTCCGGCCAGGACAGAAGGTCGCCGCCCTCACGAACGCAGGCGGTCTCGCCGACGTGGCGATCGCTGACTCGACCCTGGTGACGCCGCTTCCGCCCGGTCTCGATCCCGCCGTCGCGGCGATCGCCCCCGGCGCGCTGACCACCGCGGAACTCCTCGTACGCGACGTCGCTCGTGTCCGGGCCGGCGACGTCGTCGCCGTTCACAGCGCATCGGGCGCCGTCGGCGCGGCGATCGCCCCGCTTGCGCGGCTCGCCGGCGACATCACCTTGATCGGCATCGTCGGCTCGGCAGCCCGAGCGCAGGCGGCACTGAAGGCCGGGTACGACAGCGCACACCTCCGCGGGCCGGGCCTGGCCGACAGCGTCCGCGAGACAGCACCCACAGGCGTGAACGTGGTCTTCGATCCGCAGGGCACGGAGTCGCTCGAAAGCGACCTGGCGATACTCGGCCCGACCGGGCGGATCGTGCTGTTCGGTAACGCGGGTGGAGGCTCACTCGGCCCGCTGCCCGCCACCGGGCGCCTCTACGGCGGGAACGCCGCGATCGGCGGCTTCAGCCTCGCGGCCCTGTCGGCAACCGATCCGGCCCGGGTACGCGATGCGATGGCCCGTGTCTTCGACCATCTCGCGACCGCACGCCTCGTCGTACGCCCGATCGTGCTCGACGGGCTCGCTGGCGCACCGGAGGCACAGCAACGGCTCGCGACGGGCACCGGGGAAGGGAAGTACGTGGTCCGCGTGCGCTGACCACGTAACCGAATCCCCCGGAGGCCGCCGCCAAGTCAGCCCAGGGACATCGTCGGGCCGATCGTTGCGGTGCCACCGACATGAACCAGGGGCCCCGCGGTGGACATGCGGCTTGTGGCCACGATGGTGGCAGGCTCCCCGAGCGCGTCGCCCATGTCGACGGTCAACGCAGGGAAGCGATCAGCCAGGTGCGCGGCCAGGCAGGCTGTGCTGTTGGCGTTGGCGATGTCTTCGGGCACACCGATCGACGGTGCGAACATCCGGGCCGCGGCCTGTCCGTTGCCTGTGGGGCTGGTGTAGAGGTAGCAACCCAGCAGGTCCAGTTGATCGCAGGCACGTCGTAGCGCATCCATGTCCGGCGCGAGCCCGGCGAGTGCTTGACGATCGGCGATCTCCATCAGCATCCGTGGCCTCCCGACCGCTGCGATCTGACAAGCTCCGACGGTGGACCGTGCGACCGCGCCGAGGGCAGAGAGGACGAGGTCACATTCGGCCGCGGTGGCGGCGCGCAAGGCGACAGGTCCTGGGTCGAATGTGGCTTCGTAGTTGTCACCGCTGCCGGCAACCCGCCCCGTGAACCGTCGCCCACCGGCCTGCAGCAGCACCTCACGCTCAGCGGCTTGTGCTCGTGCGGCGATCACCGCCAAAGCCGCGACCGTGCCATGTCCGCAGGCGGGGAGTTCACCGCTAGCGGTGAAGAAGCGCAACGACACCGCCGGACTGTTGTCCGCCATCGAGACGAAGACAACATGCGACGCCCCTGTTGTGCCCGGTATCGCCCGCCGTTCGGCAACCCCCAACCCAGTCTCCTCGACGACCGCCGTACGACTCCCACCGTGCCCAGACCGTTCGCACGCTTGCACCAATGTCACCTCGAGGCTCATGGTCACCTGCTCCGAACTGCTTGAAGGATTGTCAATCGCATGTCATCTCCAGGTGTGCTTGCGATGCTGATACCTGCACGAACTCGCCGGCGACGAGGTCGAACATACCGCCGCGAACGAACCGCACCACCAGCCCGGCTCGGCGAGCTCAAACCGTTCCACCAACTGCATGAACGCTATCGCCCCACAACGTGCGTGCCGCCGAGGGCGGGCCTCTGGTTCGAGTCCGGCGTGTGGTGAAGGCGATCGCGTCAGCAGCGTCCGTCGATGGGAGATGCATAAAACTTTCATATAAATGTTGTATGCTTTTGGCATGAGCCGTCACGACGCCTCTCGTCGCGCTTCCACTGCAGTCGGGTCAGCCCTCTACGGACTGGCTACGAGGGCCGTGAGGCGCAGTCCACGTGAGCTGACCCTCACGTCTTCTGCCACCCTGGCCACCCTGGATCGGACCGGCCCGCGACGGATCACCGATCTGGCCGTGATCGAGGGCGTCACCCAGCCCGCGATGACTGCCCTGGTTCGGGTGATGGAGGAATCCGGGCTGGTCGAGCGGAGAGGCGACGCGTCCGACAAGCGGGTCACGCTGGTGTCGCTGACCGACGCCGGCGCGTCGTACGTCCGCGCGCGGCGCCGTGCGGGCGTCGATGCGTTTGTGCGCTTGATCGACCAACTCACCGACGACGAGGTCGAGGCCTTGGTGGCAGCCCTTCCGGCGCTGCAACATCTCGCAGCGCTCGACAGCCAAGATCGAGAAGGGCCGAAGCAGTGACCAGGGGGTCGGTCGGCGGGGTCAAGGTGAACTCCGACGGAAGCTTGGTCAGCCGGTTGCGGCCAGGGCGCGGCGGGCGCGTCTGTCCCGGTCTGTTCGACCACATCACGAATGGGAGCAACCGATGAGCACTACCCCGCAGAACTCCGAGGCGCGGCTGCTGGTGCCCTCCCTGATGTTCATTGCCCTGGTCGTGGCGGCAGTCGCCAGCCTCGGGACGCCGCTCATCACCAGCGTGGCGACCACGTTCGACGTCTCACTCGACAGCGCGCAGTGGACGTTGACCATCGCGCTGCTGAGCGGCGCCGTCGCGACGCCCGTGCTCGGCCGGCTCGGAGCCGGCCCACACCGACGAGCCACGATTCTCGCCACGCTGGCGGTCGTCGTCGCCGGCAGTGCGCTCACCGTGCTACCGCTGCCGTTCGCATGGCTGCTCGTCGGTAGGGCCGCCCAAGGCGTCGGGCTCGGTCTGACGGCGCTGATGATGGGCGTGGCCCGCGACCATCTCCCCGAGGAGCGCAGCGCGGCCACCATTGCCCTGATCTCGGTGGTCTCGATCATCGGGGCCGGTGTCGGCTACCCCCTCGCCGCGCTGCTCACCGAGTTCGGCGGGGTACGCGCCGCCTACGGCCTCGGCCTGTTCGTCACCGCCATCGCCTTCGTGACCGCCTGGCGCTCCATGCCCAAAGCCCCCGAAGGCCGCTCCGCCCATCTGGACATAGCGGGCGCGCTCCTCCTGGCGGGTGGACTGTTCCTCGTCCTGTTCCTCGCGAGCGAGACGAGTCTCTGGAGCCATCACCTCGCCGTGGCGCTGGCCCTCGCCATCGTTGCCGTGCTCCTGCTCTGCGTCTGGACCGTCACCGAGCTGCGCAGCAAGACGCCCCTGGTCGATGTCCGAGCGGTACGGCACCCGGCGGTCGCTGGGGCGAACATCGCCATGTTCGTCGGCGGGATCGGCATGTACCTCCTGCTCACGCTCGTCACGCGGTACGCGCAGACGCCGCACAGCGCCGGCTACGGCTTCGGGCTGACCACCTTCGTCGCCGGGCTGGTCCTCGTCCCGTTCTCTGTGCTGGGGTTCATCGCCGGCAAGCTCACGCCTCGGGTGCGCGCACGGATCGACGGGCCCTTGCTCCTGGCCGGCAGCGCCGTCGTCGTCGGTGGCGGGTTCGTCCTCTTTGCGGCGGCCCGGTCGAGTCTGGCCGAACTGTTCGTGGCAATGGGTGTGCTCGGCTTCGGTGTCGGCAGTTTCTCGGCCGCCATGCCCGGTGTCATCCTGGCCGTCACCCCCAAGAGCGAGACCTCCAGCGCCATGAGTTTCAACTACGTCGTCCGAAGCGTCGGATACTCCCTGGGCAGCGCCCTGGGCGGCCTGGTCCTGGCCGCCGGCACCAACACCGGCCGTCTCTTCCCGAACGACGGCGCCTACACCACCGCAGCCCTGGTCGGCATCGCCGCGATGGCGATCACGACGATGACCAGCCTCGCTCTCGCCCGCCAACGCTCGCCCGAGACCAACCCGACCGCAGCCCCGACCGCCGCGCCGAGCCAGGACCAGTCGAGTCGATGACCGGCACGCCGCAAGGACGGCGGCCTGAACGACGACGTGCCCGGCTATTTGTTCACGGAGCTGACCACACATCCCCTTCGGGCAGCTGCTCCAGCGCCGGATAGCCGACGACGCCCGGCGGCCGGCGGAGAGCCGGTGCGACCGGGCTCGGCAGGGTACCGACATCGAACCCGTCGCCGGCAAGGCGGTCAGGCGAGTCCGTGTCCACCAGTCCCGCCTCGACGGCCTCGTCGAACGTGGCCACGACGACGGAACACACATCCTCACCGTCGAACAGATCCCTCCAGTAGGCGGCCGATTGCGCGCCGAAGCGGGCGGCGAGCACCTTCACCACCGTGTCCTCCTGACCCCGCTCGTCGACGTACTCCGCCGGCAGCTCCACCAGTTCCGCCAGCCGCTCCCAGAACTTCTGCTCGAGTGCGGCGACGGCGACCTGCCTGCGATCAGAGGTTCCATACACCTGATAGCGCGGGCTGCCTCCGGTCAGCAACTCCTTGCCGGGCACCGGCCAGCCACCTCCGGCCTGATGCGTCGCGAAGTAGCCGTACATCATCAACTGGAGGTTGTGCGACATGGAGATGTCGAGTCGGCAGCCTGCTCCCGTCACGTCTCGTTGCCGGAGCGCGAGCAGGATGTTCACCACCGCCGGGTACGACCCGCCCGCGATGTCGGCGATCACGGTCGGGGGCAGCGCCGGCTTGTTGTTGCCGTCGGCCACCACACCGAGCAGGCCGGCATCAGCCAGATAGTTGAGGTCATGCGCAGCTCGGTGGGTATTCGGTCCGTGCTGACCGTACCCCGTGATCGAGCAGTAGATGACGCGCGGGTTGACCGCGCTCACCTGCCGGTAGCCAAGGCCGAGTCGATCGACGACACCGGGACGGAACTGCTCGACGACAACGTCCGCATCTGCTGCCAGCTCCAGCACCCGGTCACGCTGCGCGGGATCCTTCAGGTCTGCGGCGTAGGCACGTTTGCCCCGATTGAGGACGGCGTAGTTGGCACTCGACTCGCCGAGCTTGGGGGTGTAGCTACGCATCTCGTCACCGATGCCGGGTCGCTCGATCTTGACCACGTCGGCGCCGGAGTCGGCCAGCAGCAAGGTGGCCAACGGTCCGGGAAGCAAGGTGGACAGGTCGAGGACGCGCACTCCGGTCAGTGGACGGATCGTCATCCGGTCAGCTCCTGTCGGCGGTGACCGCAGCTGCGACCAGCTCGCGGAGAACGAACTTCTGGATCTTGCCGCTCTGTGTCACCGGCAGCTCGTCGAGCAACTCCAGCCGTTCTGGCAGATAGTGCTTCGACAGTCCGCGGCCCAACAGGTACTCCGACAATGCCGAGAGGTCCACGCTCACCCCGGGCCTGGTGACAAGGACCGCGCAGGCGCGCTCGCCCAGCCGATCGTCGGGGTAGCCGACCACCGCCGCATTGAGCACGTCCGGGTGATCGAACAGCAGCGTCTCCACCTCGGCCACCGGAATGTTCTCCCCACCGCGGATGACGATGTCCTTGCTGCGCCCGTGCAGCGAGAGAAAGCCGTGCTCGTCGATGCCGGCGGTGTCCCCGGTCGCGAACCACAGCCCGGGCAGGAACGCCTCGTCGGTCGCATCCGGGCGGTCGTAATAGCCGAGCAGGACGCCCGGACCCCGCATCAGCAGGTCGCCCACGACACCCGGCGCCAGGTCCGCGCCGTCGCTGTCGACAACCCTCACCTCAGAGCCGGCGAGGACCGATCCGTCGGTGAGCTGGATCTCCGCCGGCGCCGCCGGTGTGCACGACGTCAGGATGCTGCACTCGGTCATTCCCCAGGCAGGCGCGATATAGGCTCCGAGAGCTCGCTGGGCCCTGGCCGGCAATGTCCTCGGCACCGAGGATCCGGCGATGACCAGGCATTCCAGCGGGCAGTCCGGATGTCCGGAGAGCTTGGTGCGCAGCATGTCCTGGAGGAACGTCGGTGCGCCGACGAATGCCGTGACCCGCTCCGCGAGGATCACCTCGGCCGCCCAGTCCGGACTCCACTGGTCCACATGGATGCCCGTGCCCCCGAGGAAAACGGTGAGCAGGATCCCCCAGACGAAACCGGAATGATGACCGGTCGGCGAGGCGACCAGCTGCACCATCGGATCGCCGAATGTCCGCGTGCCGACATGGTCGGCCAGTGTTTCGACGGCGTACAGGAGCGTGTCGTGGCTGTGCATCGCGCCTTTCGGCTCGCCGGTCGTACCCGACGTGAAGCCCAGGTAGCACAACGCTCCCGGCGCCGGCGGGTCGAACGTACGCCTGGGCACGTCGATGAAGGACTCCCAGGTGTGCTCGCCGGGGCCGAGGCCCGTCGCTTCGTCGTCGACCACGACGATGTGCTCCAATGCTGGATTCTGCGCGCGCAGCCGGCCCGCCAGAGCCAGGTGATCAACACCTCTCCAGCTCCGGGGAATCACCAGCACCTTCGCCTTGCTCCGCCGTACGATTGCCTGCACCTGCAGTTCGCCGTACGAGACCGGGATGCCGGTGTAGACGGCTCCGATCTCGTTGATGCCGAACACCAGGGAGCAGTACTCGACCCAGTTCGGAAGCATCAGGGCGACGACGTCGCCCTGGCCCACGCCGATGGCAGCCAGAGCCGAGCTGACCTGGCTCGCCGCGTCATCGAGTTCCCGATAGGTCATTCGCCTCGATCGGTCCTTGCCGCGGTAGCCGATCAGCGCCACGCGGTCAGGGTGCTCACCGGCCGCATCGGCCAGGATCGACCGGATCGTCTTGCCCGGCCAGTGGCCTGCCGCCCGGAACGCCGCAGCGTCGGCTTCCGTGACCGGTGTGTACTGGCCGCGCAGCAGCTCCTTCAACGATTCCGCCATCATGCTCAGTCCTTCCCGGCATACGCCGGCGTTCCGGTCAGGTCCGCGGCGGCGGCTCTGCGGGCCGTCGCCACGTCGCACGCCGCGCGCAAGGAGACCGCGTCGCGCAGCATGCGCTCCACGCGGTACTCGGTCAGATAGCCGTAGCCACCGTGCGACTGGATCGCCGACGCACAGGTGTCGATCGCGCGCTCGCAGGCCGCGTCGAGAACGGCCGCGGCTTGCCAGGCGGAGCAATCCCGTGGCCGCAACACCTGCCGCCATGACGTGGCAGCCGCCGCCGATGACAAGAAGAGGGCCTCGCGGACGGACGGCAACGCGGTCAGCGGTGCACCGAACTGCACCCGCTGCGCACTGTACTCGAGGGCGGCCTCCGCCGCGGCCGAGGCGATCCCCGCGGCGATCGCCGCAGCTCCGAGCCACAGCCGCGTCCGCGCCGCCTCGACGTCGACGCCGGTGATGGTCACCTCGGACACCCGCACGGGCTCCACGACCACCGCGCTGGACGTCAACGCGCCGTCCAGGCCCGTACGCCGCAGCTGCTCGAACCTCAGCAGCTCGGGACCAAGGAGCTGCGCCGAGTCGTTGCCGAGAACAATGATGTAGGGAGACTCACCCGCGGGGTCGATCCGATCGATCGATCCCGAGATCCAGCCGTCGTGGACGGCCAGCCGCGCAACAGGCGAGGAACTGTCGATCACCGCCACGGCCGTGCGCCCAGACCGCACGCCGGCTGCCGGCTCGGCGGTGCCGAGCACCTCGAGTGCCGCATGCGCCTGCACCGCGGCCCACGCGAGCGCCGGCCAGCCCTGCCCGAGGCAGGCGAAGGCGATCGCCGCCAGGTCGTCCTCGGCGCCTTCCTCGGCGCCGTCGCCGGGCGCCGGCACTCCGAGCGTCCAGATTCCGAGCTCGGCCAACTGGCATCTGATCTGCAGCACATCGGACGGTCGTTCGTCGGACGGTCGAAGATCGGTGTCTGCGACGACCGACGCGACCAGACTCGCGACATCGGCCTGGTCGGCGGTCAGCTCCGGCGGGTGGCGCATCATGACCAGAACCTTTGCGGGTCAGGATTCCTGCGCTCGGCGAAGGAGGCACTCATCTCGTGCGCCTCCTTGCTGGCCAGGTACACGCTGAGGTACTGGTCATGCGCCAGCCGAGCCTGGCCGGACACGCCGTTGTGCCGGGCGGAGAACGCTGCCTTCAGCCCACCCAGGGCCATCGGACTGCGATGGGCGATCTCTCGCGCGAGTTCCGCCGCTTTCGCCGGCAGTTCGGCGGCCGGAACCACCTCGTTGACCAGCCCCATGTCGTAGGCCTGCTGGGCGGAGTACTTGCGGTTCAGGTACCACATCTCCTTGGCACGCTTGCGGCCGATCGTGTCCTCCAGGTACCACGTGCCGTACCCGGCGTCGAAGCTGCCGACCATCGGACCGACCTGACGAAAGATCGCATGGTCCGCGGCGATCGTCAGATCGCACACGGTGTGGAGCACGTTGCCGCCACCGACCGCGAATCCGTTGACTGCCGCGATGACCGGTTTCGGGATCGTGTCGATCGCCTGGTACACATCGACGATCGGCAGCACCTGCGACTGGTCGAACGACGTGACCTCGTCGTGCTCTCCGCCGATGCAGAAGAACTTCTCGCCGGCGCCGGTGAGCACCGCGGCCAGCAGGCCAGGGTCGAGCCGGAATCGCTGCAGCGCGTCGAACAGCTCCAGACAGGTCTGCTGCCGCAGCTTGTTGCCCGCGTCCGGCCGATCGATGGTGATCGTGAGGACCGGGCCGTCCTGCTCGACGGTGATGTCGGAGTACGTCGTCATCGGGTGCCATCCTGTCGGTTCCGGAAGCCCATCCCGTTCTTGTCGCCGTGGTAGCCGGCGGCAACCATCTGCCGCAGCAGCGGCGGGGGCGCGAAGCGCGGGTCGAGGGTCGCGTCGTACGCGCTCTGCGTGGCATGTTCGTGGACGTCGAGCCCGATCAGGTCGAGCAGCTCCAGCGGGCCCAGCTTGTAGCCGAGCCCGAGCCGGAGGGCGGTGTCGATGTCCTCGGCGCTGGCGAGCTCGTTGTCGAGTTCCGTCACCACATCGTTGAGATAGGGCATCAGGAGGTAGTTGACGAGGAACCCGGGCCTGTCCTTGACGACCACGGGCTCCTTGCCGAGCGCGACGACGAACTCCGTGAGCCGTTCGATCACCTCCGGCTCCGTCTGCAGCGCCCGCACGACCTCCACGACCCTCATCAGCGGAGCCGGGTTGAAGAAATGCAGTCCGGCGAAGCGGCCAGGGCCAGGCACGGAGGCGGCCAGCGCTGTCACCGACAGCGCGGAGGTGTTGGTGACGATCAGCGCGTCGTCCCCGATCACCGCTGCCACGGCGCCGAACAGTTCGCGCTTGACCTCGAAGCGTTCGGACACTGCCTCGATGACGAGATCGCAGCCGTCCAGTTCTTTCGGCTCGGTGGTCGATCGGATCCGCGCCAGCGTCTCGTCGCGCTCGGATTCGGTCATCTTGCCTCGGGCCACTCCCCCGTCGAGGAATCCTGCCAGCGCCGCCGATCCTGCCTCGATCCTGTCCTGGCCGGCCTCGAGGACGGTCACCTCGCGACCGGACATCGCGACGACCTGCGCGATCCCCGCACCCATGGTGCCGAACCCGAGTACCGCTACCCGTTCGAAGTCAGCCATCTGATCCTCGCTCACGAACCGAACAACCGGTTGTCGTCGTAGGTGTAGAAACCGCGTCCCGTCTTGCGTCCGAGGTCGCCGGCGGCAACCATCCGGTCCACCATCGGTGGCGGGTAGAAGCGCGGGTCGCGCAACTGTTCGTAGAGCCTGGTCGCCACCTGCTGGTGAATGTCCAGGCCGACCACGTCGAGCAGGGCGAACGGGCCCATCGGGTGGCCGAGTGCGCCGGTCACCGCAGTGTCGATGGACTCCTTGCTGCCCAGACCCGCCTCCAAGGCGTTGATGCAGCTGTTCTCCCAGGGGATCAGGAACCGGTTGACGATGAAACCGGGGCGATCCTTGGTGACCACCGAGGTCTTGCCGAGGCCGGCCAGGAACTCCATCGTCGCGTCATGGGCCCATCCCGCGGTGTGGCGACCGTCGGCGACTTCCACCAGCTTCATCAGCGGCGCCGGGTTGCAGTAGTGCGTACCGACGACCCGCTCCGGGCGCCTCGAGCCGGAGGCGATCGCCGTCACCGACAACGTCGAGGTGTTGGTGTGGAACAAGGTCTGTCCGCCGACGATCCGGTCGAGCTCACCGAACAGGTGTTGCTTGGCGCCGAGATCCTCGTGGATCGCCTCGATCACGACCTCCGCCGGCGCCAGATCGTTGAGGTCGGTGCTGGCCTCGATCCGCGCCGAGGCCTGCTGGGCCTGCTCCGGCGTCAGCTTGCCCAGTCGTACGCCGTTGTCGAGGAAAGCACGGACCGATTCGACTCCTCGGGACAGGTTGGCTTCGTCGACGTCGTAGATGATCGCCCGGTGTCCCGCCCGAACGGCAACGGTGGCGATCCCCGTCCCCATCGTCCCGGCGCCCAGCACCGCCACAGTGCGTTCCAGCGTGCTCACGTCATTCCCTTCCGCTCGGTCCGGCGTACTCACCGGACGGACTCGCCGCCGTCGATGACGATGGTCTCGCCGGTCATGAAGTCCGACGCCGCTCCAGCGAGCAGGACGAGCCATTGCCCCAGCTCCGCCGGCACGCCGAACCGGCGAGCCGGGATGGTCTTGATCACCCGCGCGGTGAGCTCCGGATCCTCGCGCAGGCCCGCGTTCAGCGGAGTCTCGAAGTACCCGGGTGCCAGCGCGTTCACGGTGATCCCGTGCCTGGCCCACTCGATCGCCATCGCCCTGGTGAAGGCCACGACGCCGCCCTTGGAGGCCGAGTAGGCCGCGAGGTTGGCGACGCCGTGCACAGCGCTGTTCGACGCGATGTTCACGATCTTCCCGGATCTCGCGGGCACCATGTGACGCCCCGCCGCCCGGGTGGCGAGGTACACACCTCGGAGGTTGGTCGCGATGATCCTGTCCCATTCCTCGGGCTCCTGCTCCAGCAACGGCCGGGTGGCCACGATGCCCGAGTTGTTCACCAGTACGTCCAGCCGGCCGAACTTGTCCACCGTCGCGTCGACCATTCGGTCCACGGAGTCGGCGTCGGTGATGTCGGTCGGACAGGCCAGCGCCTCGCGTCCGTGCGCGGCCTGCTCCGTCACGAAGGCGTCCAGCTCGGCACTCGTCCTCGCGGCCACACAGACCCGAGCGCCGGCACCGGCCAGCGCCTCGGCCATGGCCCGGCCCAAGCCACGCCCCGCGCCGGTGACGATGGCCACCGTGCCTTCCAGCGACTGTTCCATCACCACTCCCTTGTGGCCCGCGCAGTATCGCGGGCGATCAGCATCCGTTGCACCTCATTGGTCCCGTCGTAGATCTGGGTGACCTTCGCATCGCGCAGACAGCGCTCGACGCCCAGGTCGGCGAGGTCTCCGTACGGCCCGAGGACTCGCATCGCCTCGCGCGCCGCATGCCAGCCGAGGTCGGTGCAGGACTGCTTCATCACACTGACCTGGGCGGCCGCCACGCTCCCCCCGTTGTCCACTTGCCGTGCGACGCCGTACAGGAGCAGCCGGCCCTGCAGGATCCGGCCGCGCAGGTCGGCCAGCGCGAAGGCGGCTTCGTCGGGCAACCGGGCCGAGTGCAGCCGGGTCAGAGCAGCAAGCGTTCGCGCATAGGCCGCGCGGGCCAGCCCGATCCCCTGCGCCGCCGCACTGATCCGTGACTTCACCACGGAGCCCATCACGACTCGCCATCCACCACCCGGCTCGCCCAGCACATGATCCGCAGGCACCTCGAGGTTGTCGAAGAAGAGCTCGGCGGTGGTCGAGCCGTGCATGCCGAGCTTGTCCAGCGGCGAGCCCCGGACCAGTTCCGGCCGGCGCCCGTCGAGCACGAAGGCCGTCACACCGTCACGCCCACGCGACCGATCGACGCTGGCGAAACAGACGATGACATCGGCCTTGTCGCCGGTCGTGATGAACGTCTTCGCGCCCTTCAGCAGGTAGCCGTTCGGCCCTGCCGTCGCGCTCGACCGCAGGCTCGCGACGTCGCTGCCTGCGTCCGGCTCGGTGACAGCAAGCGCCCCGTAGACCGCGCCGCTCACCAGCCGCGGGATGTAGCGCTCGGCAAGTTCCTCCGACCCGGCGATCATGATCGGGTACGCGGCATGCATCTGCGTCATGTACACCAAGCTGGTGGCCGCGCAACCCGCTGCGATCTCCTCCACGGCCGCGGCGTAGGCAACGTTCGTGTCGGCCGTCCCGGACAACCGTTCGGGGAAGATCAGGCCGGCGAGACCGGCCGAGGCCAGCGCCTGGTAGCTCTCGTGCACGAACGTGTGTTCACGGTCCGCGGCAGCCGCACGCGGTGCCACCTCGTGCGCAACCACCTCCCGCACCGCGGTCCGCACCACCAGTTCCCGTTCGTCCAGCAGTTGGTCCGCGGTCGGCTCGTCGAGGGACCGATGTACTGCGAGATACGCCGTTGGATCGCGATCGAGCTCGAGCGCCGGCATCACCGTGCTCATGACGCCGACCCGAAACGTGGCGGCCGCTTCTGCTTGAACGCGGCAATCCCTTCGGCGGACTCAGCGTCGGCCAGGGCCATCGCGGCAAGCTTCGTCTCCACGGCGAGACCGTCGTCAAGACAGGCGTCCAGGCCCGCATCGACCGCCTCGATGATCGCCGCGCCGGCACGCGGTCCGCGGTCGGCGATCTCACCGGCCGTAGCGAGGGCGAGCGGAAGCAGCTCATCGGCACCGACCGGTGGCAGCGCCACGATTCCCAACTGATACGCACGGTCGGCATCGAGTCGGTACCCGGTGAGCATGACGTGGCGCGCCGCGCTCCGACCGACCAATCGGGCCAGCCGCTGCGTTCCGCCGTACCCAGGAATCAGGCCGAGGCCGGACTCCGGCAACCCGAATGCGGAGCTGGTCGAGGCCAGCGCGAACGAGCACGCGAGCACGAGCTCGAAGCCACCGCCGAGCGCCAGGCCGTTCACCGCCGCGATGACAGGCACCGGGCAGCGCTCGATGTTCCTGACGACGGCCTGCCCCCATCGCAGCAGCGGCGCCGCGTCCGGACCGGTCAACTCGTCGAGGTCGGCTCCGGCGCTGAAGGCCTTCGTTCCGGTACCGGTGAGCACGATGGCGCGGACGGATCCGGACTCGGCCAGGGTGGTGATCTGGTCATCGAGGCGGTGCAGGATCGCCGCGTTCAGGGCGTTGTGTACCTCGGGCCGGTTGATCCGCACGGTGGCGATCGGGCCATGACGTTCCACCACGACCGTTTCCCCGGTCATCGCGACGCACCCCCCGTCGCGCTGCCGTCCTCGACGGACCCGCGTTCGATCAGGCGCGCGATGTCGGCCGGGCTGAACCCGTGCTCGACCAGTACCTCGACCGTATGAGCACCCAGCTCGGGGAATCGGGCGTTGTGCGGCTCGGTGATCGACCCGAACCGGAACGGGCCGCGTACGGTTCTGACCGGATCGGCCGAGCCCGGCAGCGGAAGGAGACTCTGCCGGGCGAGCACCTGCGGATCCGCGACCACCTCGGACAGGCGCTGCACCAGGGAGCACGGAACTCCCGCGTCACCGAGCACACCCTGCCACTCGGCCGCGGTCCGTTCGACGAGCCGGGCAGCCACTGACTCGGTCAGCTGTCGGCGATGGGTACGCCGGCCGGCGTTGTCGGCCAGGTCCGCGCGCTCCGCAAGCTCCGGTAGGTCGACGGCGACGCAGAACCGTCGCCACATCGCATCGTTGCCGATAGCAATCACCAACTCCCGGTCCGCGGTCGCGAAGGTCTGATAGACGGCCAGCACCGAATCCGTGCCACCACTGGGCGCGGGCTCCGGATCACCGGCCAGATAGCCCGCGATCCGCGGCGCCATCACTGCGAGAGCCGAATCCAGCAGCGACACGTCGACGAGATCGCCGACACCTTCGATCCGCTGCCTGACCACCGCCGCGCACACCGCCAGCGCCGCAGACATTCCGGCAACGATGTCGGACAGTGCGGTGGACACCCGCTGCGGCGGACCGCCCTTGGCGCCCGTCACCGACATCAGACCCGACCTGGCTTGGGCAGCCAGGTCGTAGCCAGGACGCTCACGATCCGGACCGTCCAGCCCGAATCCGGACAGGGCGCAGTAGATGAGGCGCGGGAACTCCGAGCGCAGGCCCTCGTGGTCGAGGCCGAGCGCGTCGAGCTTGCCCGGATTCAGGTTCTCCATGAAGACGTCGGAGCGGGCGATCAGCGACCGCAGTGTCGCCAATCCATCCGGGTCGCGCAGGTTGATGACCACCGAGCGCTTGTTGCGGTTCGCCGAGGCGAACCACGCCGAGGCCGACTGAACGAACGGCGGGCCCCAGGTCCGCGCGTCGTCGCCGCCCGGACGCTCCACCTTGATCACATCCGCCCCCATGTCCGCGAGGTACATCGAGGCCGTCGGACCGGCGTACGACGTCGTCATGTCGATCACGGTGAGGCCTTCGAGCGGTCCTTGCGACCGCTCCCGGCGACCACCTGTGTCATGGTCCGACATTTGCCCGAAGGTCACGATACCGCAGCCTCTCCACGTACCTCGCCGCTCTGGGACCCGATCAGCTGGATGTCGTCCTGGTACGACTCGCGCGCCACGAACACCGCGCCGACCGACAAGGCGGCAGGCACCAGCATGTACAGCGAGAGCGGCCAGGAACCACCGGCCCAGGCGAACAGCGCCGCCGCGACGAACGGCACCGGCCCGCTCCACAGCATGCTGCCGACCTGGTAACTGATCGCGGAACCGCTGTACCGCAGTCGCGTCGCGAACAGTTCGGACAGGAAGCTGGCCATCGGCGAGTAGGTCAGCGCGTGGACCACGGGCAGCGCGATCATCATCGCCACGACGATCGCGGCCGTGTTGCCGGTGTCGAGCAACCAGAAGAAGGGGAATGCCTGCAGGATCGCCAGCACACCTCCGGCGAGCAGCAGCGGCCGCCGCCCGTAGCGGTCCGCCAGTACGGCGACGTACGGGATGGTGAAGATCTCGACCACCGCGGCGGCGCAGACCGCGAGCAAGATCGTTCCCCGGGAGGCGCCACCTTGCTCCACGCCGTATTTCAAGGCGAAAACGGTCGGCATGTAGAACGGAATGCTGTTGGCCGCCATCGCCAAGATGCCGATCAGCACCGGCTTGCCGGCTCGGCGCACCACCTCGGCGGCCGGGAACCTGGCCTCCTGCCCGCGGTCCCGAACGGCCTGGAACGCCGGCGACTCGGACACCTGTGCCCGGATGTACAGGCCGACCACAAGCAGCACAGCGCTTGCCAGGAAGGGGATCCGCCAGCCCCAGCTCATCATCGCGTCCTGCGGGAGCTGTCCGACGAGGTAGAACGAGGTTGTCGCCAGCACCAGTCCGACCGGCACACCACACAGCGGCCAGCTGGCGTAGAACGCCCGCTTGCCCGGCGGTGCGTGCTCGGCCGCCATCAGCACCGCACCGCTCCACTCGCCGCCGATCGCAACGCCTTGCAGCAACCTGGCCATGACCAGGAGCACAGGGGCCCAGATGCCGATCTGCTGATACGTCGGCAGCAGACCCACAACCGTCGTACCGCCGCCCATGAAGGCCAGGCTCAGTACCAGCATCACCTTGCGGCCCAGGCGGTCGCCGAAGTGTCCGAAGATCACTCCGCCCAGTGGGCGGGCCGCGAAGCCGACGCCGAAGGTGGCGAACGCCGCCAGCGTGCCCGTCAGCGGATCCAGCGACGGGAAGAACAGCGAGCTGAACACCAACGCCGACGCGGTGCCGAAGATGTACATGTCGAAGAACTCGATGCAGGTGCCGATGAAGCTCGCGAACGCGACCTTGCGGATCGGCACACCGAATGACCGGCCTGCAGTGACCATGCGTCGCCTCCTCCGTCTCAGAAGTTGTCCCACACCGTCTCGGATGGCCAGAACGGTAGGACATTCGTGCGTCATGTTCAAGGTCCAACATTTACCTCGGACAAAAAAGCCGCCACGGGGATCCCGTGGCGGCCTCGGGGCTGCGGGGCGTCAACTACCTCGCTGCACCAGCCAGGTGCTTGCGCAGATACGTCAGGTGCTCGACGATCGCTTCCTCGCCCGCGTCGGGGTCGCCGGCGGCGATCGCCTCGACGATGGCCAGGTGCTGGCGCACCGTCGACCGGCCGACTTCCGGTGACAGGTCGAGATAGTGAACCGGCTCGGTCTCGTGATGCAGCGCCGCAACGAAGGAGGCGAGCACGCGGTTCCCCGAGGCTTCGGCGATCAGCGAATGGAACTGCTGGTCGAGCTTGGGCACCTCGGGATCATCCACCGAGGCTTCCTTCTGGCGACGCACGATGTCGCGCAGACGCTCCAGGTCCTCGTCGCTGCGGTTGGTTGCCGCCAGCCGGACGGATGGGATCTCGAGCTGCTGGCGAACCTCGGCGACCTCGGCGAAGTTGATACTGCCGAGCTTCAGCAGGTTGTGCACGGAATCGATGACCACCGCTCCCAGCGAGTGATGGTTCACCGACTCGACGAAGTTGCCACCACGGGAGCCGGGGACCTTGTAGATCAGCCCCTGGGTGGTGAGCGACCGCAGTGCCTCACGCAACGTCGTTCTGCTGACGCTGAACTGTCTGGCCAACTCAGCCTCGGGCGGGAGCATGTCCCCGCTCTTCAGCTCACCGGACAGGATCATCAGCCGGATCCGCTCCTCGACCTGCTCGCGTGGCCGAAGCACCCTCTCCCCGATCATCCGAGACTCGGGCCCCCGCCGGTCAGCCACGATCCGTCCCCTGCCTTCGACGCTTTCGTCCCGTCGCGCTGTCATTGTTGAACATTAACACTCAGACTCCAGCACCGCTCACTCCCTCGCCGTCGTCCGATCCGCCGTCAGCGGCGGCGCACAAGCCACAGATGCACCCTGCATTGGTCCGACATTTGACATGGCCAGGACGAAGCATACAATTGTGCCGCCCGGCACGAACGACCTCGGCCATCGACAGACCGTTCGGCCGGTCGTTCACGACACGGGCCTCCCGACCCCCGTGGATGGATCGATATCGTGGCTGACTTGAGTCCGACGCAAGATCTGGCGTTCATCGGTGTAGGCCGGATGGCAGCACCGATGGTGTGGCGCTTCGTCCGCCGAGGCTGGCGAGTCCACCTTTTCGATCTGTCATCACAGGCGACGGAACCGTTTCGCGATCACCCGCTGGTGGTGGTGTATGACGATGCCAGTCAGCCGGCCAGGCATGCGCAGACTGCGATTCTGAGTCTGCCGAGTCCGGACGCTCTTCTCGAGGTCAGCCGGCAACTCGCCGCGAGCCGGCAGGACAGGCGGATCACGACCGTGATCAACACCTCGACAACCGGGGCGATCGCGACGAGGCAAGCCGCAGCCAACCTGAGCCGTGCTGGTGTGGGTTTTGTCGACGCCCCGATCAGCGGCGGAGTGGCGGGCGCGCAGCGAGGTTCCCTGACCATCATGGTCTCCGGCGCTCCAGAGCTCGTCGACAGCTGCATGCCGGTGTTCGACGTCATCGGTGAGCACGTGGTGAGGATCGGACCGGAACCCGGACAGGCGCAAGCGATGAAGGTTGCCAACAACATCCTGGGACTCGGTGCGCTCGCGGCAACCGCGGAGGCAACCGCCTTGACGAGCAAGGCCGGCATTCCTTTGGACGTTGCGATCGCCGCGCTGAACATCAGCTCCGGCCGTAACTCGGCGACGGCAGTCAAGTTCCCTGACAACGTACTGACCGGACGTTTCGACTTCGGGTTCCCAGTAGAGAGCGCGCTCAAGGACGTCAGCCTCTTCACCGACCTGGCCGAGGACCTGAACGTTCCCACGCCGCTGGCGGCTGCGGTGGTGGCGTGCTGGAGGCTGGCGGTCGACCACGGGTACGGCGAGCAGGACTGCACCCGCATCACGACGATGTACGAGCGGCTCGCGGGCATCGACACCACGAAGCCCGACCATCACAGAGCCGATGAGCTCCATGGCGAGTGACAGCTCGCTCCAGACCACCTGTGAGTCTCTGTGGCAGCGAGTCCGCGACACGGCGTACACCTGCGACGCTGCGACACTCGATCGCGCGGCCGGGTGCCTTGCCGTCGGGCTCGCGGACATGGTCGTGTCTGCGCGGACCGTGAAGCACCGGATGGCCGCCGAGGCACTGGCCGGCGCACCAGGCGTCTGTACGGTGAGCGGCCTGTCGGGGCGGGCTGATCTGTCCGGCGCGGTCGTCGCGAACGCCTATCTGATGCACGCCCGGCTGACCGACGACTCGTACCAGGTTGCGGCTCATCCTGGCCTGGCGGTCGTGCCGGTGGCGCTGGCCGCCGCCGAACGCGTGATGGCTCGGCACGGCCAGACGATCGCGGCCGATCGGCTTCTGCGCGCCATCGTCGGCGGATACGAGTGCGGCTGCAGACTGGCCGATCAACTGTTGCCCGAGGTGTCGCGGCGCGGTTGGCGAGTGACCTCGGTCATCGCACCGCTGGCGGCGGCCGCGACGATGGCGCTGGCCCTGGACCTGCCGGACACCGATGCCTGCGCGGCGCTCGGCCTGGCCTCCAGTGCGACGGGTGGTCCGCTCGGGGTCGTCGCCACCGACGGCGATGACTGGCGGCTCCAGCCCGCGCTTGCTGTCCAGGCGGGCATGTCCGCCGCTGTCGCGGCAGCAGCGGGACTGCGCAGTGGAGCCGGTGCGCTCGGCGGTCCACAGGGGCTCTATGCGTTGTTCGGCGGCACCAGCGAAGCCGCAGAAACCTGGCCCGACCGCGAGCCGGCGGTTCACCACGTCACCTTCAAGCGGCATCCGGTCGCGATGTACGGCCAGTCGATCTTCGAGGCCGTCCGCGCAGCCCCTCAGCTCACCGGACAGCTGGAACGCATCGTCGTCTCTGTGGCGCCGTTCGCCGCCGCGTACGCCGGCCGGAACGCCTCGACGGATTCGATCGCGAGCGTGCCCGGGATCGCTCTCGCAGCTGCTCGCGCCTTCCATCCCGGCCTTGTCAGCGACGCCGGTCGCCCTCCTGTCGACGTTCTCGATGATCCGGATCTGCCGGACCTCGCCGCACACGTCGCGCTCGAGCTGGCCGATGGCCGGCGGATCGAGCTTGCCGGCGACGGTGACACGAGCGGATGGAAGCCGCAAGACTTTCGCCGCCACTGTGCGGATCTCCTCGGCGACACCGGCGTGCAGCTCTACGAGGCTGCGGCCGCGCTGCCTCGAACCGCATCTCCTCGCGGCCTTCTTCAGTCGTGGCGAGCGGCACGCTGACTGCGCGCCCGAGCCTGGGCTCTCCACAGTCTCCAGACATCGCCTTGGTCCCCTGTCGGCGACGATGAAATGTCGGACATCAGGCTTTCACCAGCGTCGCCGCCGGTCGCCAGAGCGACCATCCGTGCGATTCGTTGACCAGGAGAGACCGTGCTGTTAATGTCCGACATATAGAT
>Ga0164241_10001268_pt1 | contig 32606 bp, 34 predicted proteins | sample OricomyardsoilBY_FD_108780 | JGI IMG/M metagenome (GOLD analysis project Ga0164241, IMG submission 108780) | Backyard soil microbial communities from Emeryville, California, USA - Original compost - Back yard soil (BY) | ecosystem: Environmental > Terrestrial > Soil > Unclassified | place: USA... | reverse complement strand
TCTTGGCCCGAGCGCTGCTCAGCCTCGCTCAACAAGGCCGTGTAGAGAGGTGCAGTCCTATCCTTCGTTCTCGCCTGATCGCTCGTGCCCACGACACTGCAGAGGACCGCCAGCAGAAAGACGATCAGAACAAATTAGTCTTCGCGTCTTGACGGGGAACTCCGTAGAGATTGTTATGTGCCATATGCATCCAAGGTGACGCGGAGAGCCTTCTTGTGTACACTATGTCATCCATATACACATTGGCAACTACCATGCGAACCAATATCGTTATTGACGACGCCCTCATGAAGAATGCACTCAAGGCAACTGGTCTCAAGACCAAGAAGGAAGCCGTGGAACTGGGGCTTCAGACGTTAGTCCAGTTGAACCGGCAAGCGGACATCCGCAAGCTTCGCGGAAAGCTGAAGTGGGAAGGCGACCTACGTGAGTCTCGGAGCATGGATCGGTGATCGTTGTCGATTCCAGCGTATGGATCGACTATTTCAACGGCACCGACTCGGTGTCAGCTGAGCGGCTGGATCGTCTGCTCGGCGTGACGCGCTTGGCGGTGGGCGACATCATTCTCACAGAAGTGCTCCAGGGTTTTCGAGACGATGCCCAGTACAAGCTCGCCAAAGAAACCATGATATCTCTGCCTGTGTTCGAGATGCTGGGTCAGACAATGGCAATCCGAAGCGCAGAGAACTACCGTTCCCTCAGAGCGCGTGGCATCACGATTCGCAAGACCTTGGATGTTGTAATCGCAACGTACTGCATCGAGCACGATCACTCGCTGCTCTTTGAAGACAAAGACTACCTGCCCTTCGTGCGACACCTCGGACTCAAAGAGGGCTGAATTGGCACATAATTTGTTTTAGAAGTGCGATTTCTGATAGATAACCGGGTGGATAACCAGATAACTCGAACAGCTGCTGAATAACTCGCCCGCATTCGCGCCCCACAACTCCAGACTTTCAATGCCTTATGCCCGAGCCCCATCGCGGTGTACAGGTATAACCATTCGAACATCGTCCTCCCCGCCAACGACTCCAATAAAAAGCCCGCCTCTCTCTCGAAAGGCGGGCCTCATTGATAGACATCAGCGCTAACCGCGTCCCTGCTGTCCGCTCCAGATCAAATCACCCGCACTTCGAATCCCCGCAGTTCAGGCAGGTCATGCACCCATCCATCATGACCACCGCCGCCGTGCTGCACTTGCTGCACAACTGCGCGCCTTCGGGGAAATGCGTCTTGGAGAACGCGTCGGTCTGCTTGGTCTTCGCCTCGAACTCCGCCCGCTTCTCCGCCACCAGCTTCTTCTGGTGCTCGTCCAGCTCCGGCTTGCGCATGAGGCCGATCATCTGCAGGTGCTTTTCGATCACATAACCCAGCTCGGCAATGATCGAAGGCATGAACCTTCCGCCCGGCTGCCAGTAGCCGCCGCGCGGATCGAACACGGCCTTCAGCTCCTCTACCAGGAAGGCCACGTCGCCGCCCTTCCTGAACACGGCCGAGATAATGCGCGTCAGCGCCACGATCCACTGGTAGTGGTCCAGGTTCTTCGAGTTGATGAAGATCTCGAACGGCCGGCGCTGCTCGTACTCGGTGCCCTCGTTCAGCACGATGTCATTCACCGTCACGTACATGGCGTGATCGGACACCGGCGTCTTGATCTTGTACGTGGAGCCGATGAGCATTTCCGGCCGCTGCAGCTCCTCGGTCATGCGGATGACCTTGGCCAGCTCCTTCAGCGGCAGCTTGGCTACCTCGGGGGCGGCCTTCTCTTCTGGCTTGCGCACCCGGTACTTCACGATCTTCTTGTCGATCTTCATGGCGCTCATCTCAATGCTTCTCGGAAGAGGAGTTGGTCTGGAACTTGCCGTAGTAGCCTTCCTTCAGCGCATCGAAGAGATTCGCGGCGGAATGCTTCTCGCCGTCGTACTCGATCTCCTCGTCGCCAGCCACTTCGACTTCCGTGCCGTCCTCCAGCGTGAACACGTACTTGGTGTTCTTGAGGTCGTCTTCCTTCACCAGCACGCCCTGGAAGGCCTCGGGGTTGAAGCGGAAGGTGGTGCAGCCCTTCAGCCCCTTCTCGTGGGCGTACAGGTAGATGTGCTTGAAGTCCTCGTACTTGTAGTCGGTGGGCACATTCGCCGTCTTGGAGATCGAGGAATCCACCCAGATCTGCGCCGCGGCCTGGATGTCCACATGCTGCGTGGGCGTCACATCATCGGCCGTGGAGAAGTACTCCGGCAGCTTGCCCTTGCCTTCGGTCGCGTTAGGCATCGCATCGTGATTGATGAGCTCACGGTAGGCCAGCAGCTCGAACGAAAAGACGTCTACCTTCTCCTTCGTCTTCCTGCCCTCGCGGATCACATTGCGGAAGTAGTGATGCGCGAAGCTCGGCTCTATGCCATTGGAGGCATTGTTCGCGAGTGACAGCGAGATGGTGCCGGTGGGTGCAATCGACGTGTGGTGCGTGAATCGAGCCCCAACCTGCGCAAGGTCGTCAACCAGTTGCGGCGCCACCCCAGCGATGCGCTGCATGTAGCGGCTGTAGCGGGCATGCAGCAGGCGGCCCGGGATGTGCGCACCAACTTTCCAGCCATCTTTTTTCATCTCCGGCCGCTTGCGCAGCATTTCCGCGGTGACTTCGAATTCCTCGTTCATGATGGGCGCGGGGCCTTTCTCGCGCGCCAGCTCGAGGCCCGCTTCCCAGCCGGCCACGGCCATCTCGCGCGACACATCCTCGGCAAACTTCACTGACTCGGGGCTGCCGTACTTCATGCCCAGCAGCGAAGGTGGAACCCAGGCCGAGATAGCCCATGCCGTGGCGGCGCTTGCGCAGGATCTCGTTGCGCTGGCCTTCCAGCGGCAGGCCGTTCACCTCGACCACGTTGTCCAGCATGCGCGTGAACACGCGCACCACTTCCTTGTATTCGTCCCAGTCGAAGCGGGTTTCGCTGGTAAAGGGATCGACAACGAAGCGCGTCAGGTTCACCGAGCCCAGCAGGCAGGAACCATAGGGCGGCAACGGCTGCTCACCGCAGTTGTGGGCATGCAGGCCGTTGGCATCGAAGGTGTTGATGCCCGGCACCTGCACATCGTAGACATCCTCCATGCCATCCGGCGCTACGCTTGCAACCGTTGCCGTGAAGCGTTCGCGGTTCATGCGGCGGCGATAGGCGCCCAGAGCCACAGCCAGCCGCGTTGCCTTGTCCGTGTCGGCAAAGCCAACCTGCCGGGCGAATTCCTCGAGGTTGTCACCAGAAATCACGAGCTCATGCTGGGAACGCGTGGCGTACTCCGCAGTGCCGCCGTGTCCATCTGGCAGCAGGCTGGTGCCCGCGGCGCGGCGATTGCGGTAAATCGTGGAAGCGACTCCCACGCGCAGCAGCATCCGCTGCGCCGCGGCCAGCAACTCTTCATCGGACTGCGAAAGGCGCACGGAACAGCCCTTGCTCTGCGAGCCCTGTACTGAACCATCTGCATCGAACAGCCCGCGCAGCAGACCGCGATGGAATTCACTCGATGTGCGCTCCATCGCCGGCGTAATCACCTTGTTGCCCTGCTTGACGCCCAGACTCGCCGCAAGCTCACTCAACCCGGCAACACGCAGCCGTTGCTCGCCCCGGCCGGCTACTTCATGCCAGCCGGTGAAATCGCTGCGACGCGCGAGCGTCTGTGCCGCATTGGCCGCTGCGATCATGACTCCGGCAACGCCCGGCCGCGCCAGCGCATTGCTGTTTGCAACCGCCTCGCCCGGCCAGGCCGAAAGCACGGCACGTTCGCCTGCCATCGTGCCGTCGCCAATCAGCAGGCCCATCAGATAGCCTTCGTCCAGCGAGTGCGCACCGCTCCACGCGGCACCCTTGCGATGATCATTCAGCAGCACGCGATCGCCAGCGGCCAGCTCGCCCGCCGCACACCACTGCGTCTCGCAGCTCCAGCGCGAGAGGTGCGTCACACGGCGCACGCGATGATCAGCGGTCAGACGCAGGCTCTGCCCTTCGACTGTCTGCAAACGGACCACAGCCTTGGTGGCCGTACGAAAGAAGCCTTCCGCGCCGCTGGCGTAATCAACACCATCGACACGCGCGCCAAAGGGCTTGCCAACCAGGTCTGCAACCTGTTGCGGGCCGGTGCTGGTCTGTACCCAGGTATCCGCCGTAACGCAGGGATTGGTGGCGCGAATATTCTCGCACCACCAGTTGTTGTTCATCTCATTGACGCGGTCGATGAGGATGAAGCCCGGCTCGGCGAAATCGTAGGTGGAAGTCATGATGACATCCCACATGCGCCGCGCCGGCACGGTCTTGTACACCTTGCAGGCCACCAGGCCTTCGGGGCTGGTGATGTAACCCACATGCGTGGGCCACTCACGCCACACGTACTTGGTTGCATCCTGCAGCTGCGCGCGATCGCCTTCGAACTCTTTCTCGCGCACGGGGAAGGCCAGCTTCCAGTCCGCATCGGCGCGCACCGCCGCCATGAACTCATCGGTGATCAGCAGCGAGAGATTGAACTGGCGCAGCCGGCCGTTCTCGCGCTTGGCGCGGATGAACTCCATGGCATCCGGATGGCTGACATCGAACGTGCCCATCTGCGCGCCGCGACGGCCACCGGCCGAGGACACGGTGAAACACATCTTGTCGTAGATATCCATGAACGACAGCGGACCAGACGTGTACGCGCCGGCGCCCGACACATACGCGCCGCGCGGCCGCAGCGTGGAGAATTCATAGCCGATGCCGCAGCCGGCCTTCAGCGTGAGGCCAGCCTCGTGCACCTTGCCCAGGATGTCGTCCATCGAGTCGGTGATGAGACCCGACACCGTGCAGTTGATGGTGGAGGTGGCGGGCTTGTGTTCCCAGGCGCCGGCATTGGAAGTGATGCGGCCTGCGGGAATGGCGCCTTTGCGCAAAGCCCATAAAAACCGCTCGTACCAGGCATCGCGCGCGGCGGGTCTTTCGACATCCGCAAGGCAGCGGGCGACACGTTTATAGGTGTCGTCCATGCTCTTGTCGACCGGCGCCCCTTCCTTGGAAGTGAGGCGGTATTTCTTGTCCCAGATGTCGAGCGAGGCTTCCTGGTAGGGGATGCTGTCGACTGATTTCGGAGCGATCTTCACGGCAGTATTCATGGTCCGGAGTGAACCTCGGTCAAATTCTTGTTGCGACTCCCCTCAAGCACAAGATCTTGTGCCCGGTTAAAGAGCGTAGATAAGACGATATTTACCGTCAAGCTGGCTGCCCATGACAGTTACGTCCTGTTTTATTTCGGTATTTCAAGGTCTTGCAGCATTCACTCGGCGGAAATATTTTTGCAAGAACAAGTTTTGGCTGTCGGCTGGCCGGTTGGGGAAATCAACCTATTGTGGGCTGCCTGCACAGCCCGTCCCCAGGTTTTCCACAGGGTTATCCCTTGCTGTGGCCGCTGGGGCGGGTCTTGAAAGTCCGTGGGAGGCCCGCACATCCAGTACATCGGAGGGGCGCTGGGACATCCCCGGGCACTCCAGACAACTCGCTCAACAGGAGCTGACACTCATGAATATTGCGATTCGCGACCCCTGGAAGTGGAACCCCGTGGCCTTCATTCCCGCCGTTGACGTGCAGGAAGAGAAGGAGCGCTTCGTGGTCAAGGCCGACCTGCCGGGCGTGAAGCCCGAGGACATCAACGTGACGGCAGAGAAAGGCGTGCTGACGCTGCGCGTTGAGCGCAAGGCCGACAAGCGCGAAGGTGCGGAAGGCTACGAGCGCATCGAGCGCGTGTCGGGCACTTTCACCCGCCGTTTCACGCTGCCGGAGAACGTGCAGAGCGAGGCCATCAAGGCGAAGTTCACGCACGGCGTGCTGGAAGTGACCATCCCGAAGCAGGCGGTGACGCCGCCTACGCGCGTGGTCGTCGAAGCGGCGTAAGGAGTCGCTCCGACTGGTGACTGTAGTGATTGAAGGATCTCAAGACCCCCTCCCTGCTTGAGTCCCTTCTCTGATCACCCTTTGTGTGGTCAACACCTTGGCCCTGCCGATTCTGGCAGGGCCTTTCTTTTTGGGGAGAGCTCCCGGCCGCTTTAGCGGTGCATTTCCTTCTGCACCAGGTACTGCGTGAGCGCCACGGCCTGCTCGGCGCCGCCGGCGTTGCGCGGCTCCATTCGGTATTTTCCGGCCACGACTATGGTGGGCGTGCTTTCCGCCAGGTAGGTCTTGATCAGCGAGTCATCGCGCTTCATTTCGGTCTCGACCGAGAACGACTTTGATGTTTCGACGAACTTTGCCGCCGGCACGCCGGTGACACGCTCATAGAATTTGGCCACGTTCTGAATCGAAGGCGGCGGCGACACCGCACGCCCCGTGCGGGGGTCGGAAATAGCCAACTCTCCGGTGGACCATATGGCCGCGAACATGGGGACATGGGCCTTCTTCGAGACGCCCAGTGCCTTGGCGGTTATGTAGGCACGCTGGAACAGCGGCCAGCTTTCGGCCGCGATCCACGAGGCGGGCAGGTATTCCATCGCCACACCCGCGGGGAGCTTCTTTTCCAGGGTTTCCATGTGCGGCAGGAACAGGTTGCAGGCCGGGCAGCCGTAGGAAAATATTTCGGTGACGGTGACCACGCCAGGCTGCGCGGAGGTGGGCGGCTTGGGGATAAGAAAGTAGTGCTTGCCTTCGGTCCATGTTTCGGCGGCGAAGGCGCTGCCTGCGGCAAGGCCAATTCCAGCGGCAAGCATTTCTCTGCGGGAAATCGGGGGCATGAGTTCCTCGTTGGTAAACCTGAACGTCCGGCTAGTAGCTTACCGCTGTCACATCAGTGAGCGGAAAATCCTCGCCCTTGAACAGCAAGGCTTCGCCAGTGGCCTGCGCGAGGGCGTAGCTGAAGCAGTCACCATGATTGAGGCCGGCCCGATGCCGGCCCTTGCCGAAACGGCGCCAAGCCTGTCGCGCGATTTCCGCCTGCTCGGCAGTCACGGGCTCGACCCGCACATTGGCTTTTGCCAGCAGCAGATCCAGCTCCCGCACCGCCGCGTCACCATGACGGGACTCCACCACGATTGAGCTCTCCACCAGCGCGGCCGCCGACAGCAGCCGCACGGAATCGGCATCGATGGCCTGGGCGATACGCGCGGCCTCGGGCTCCATTCCCAGCAGCGCCACCAGTGCGGAGGTATCGATTACCACCTTACTCCGGCAGGCCGTGACGGCCGTAGCCAAGGATCTCTTCCGGCGAACGCTGATCCTTCACCGGAAGCGCCGCACAACGCTGGCCGATGACCAGCAATTCGTCCGCCAGTTTCCCGCGGCGCGCACGGCGTACGCGAAGCAATCGCTCGCGCAGCGACTGCACGATGGCGGCGGTGAGAGTCTCCCCGGTTGCCTTGGCGACCTCGCGGGCCAGCCGGTCGGCTTCGGGGTCCTTGATACTGAGTGCCATATATATACTCTTATGGATGTATATACATTAGTATATTTTCCGGTCGGCTGCCAGCGCGAATCGGGCCGAAATGCAGGGAATCGCTAACGGGGGCCGACAGGCCGGACTGGCGCGGCACGCTTCGTCCGCAGCGCCACTTCGTGCTTCGTCCGCGTGTAGAGGCAGGGGAGATAGTCGCCGCATTGATCGTGCAGCGTGGTCTCGAAATACGGCACCTTGTCGTAATAGGTAGCCACCGAGGCCAGGTGCGCATTGTTCAGGCCGCCGTCGATGTAGGTGCCGAAGCCGGAGTTGCGCCCGCTGCGCTTTTCAACGGCACGGATCTCGGCAGCCAGCTCATCCAGCCGCTGCTTCTTGGCCACCCGCATGGCCTCTGGCGCCAGCTTCTGCCGATAGATCTTTGCCAGGTCGCTGCGCGCTGCGACGACACGGGAGGTGACTTCGATGCGCAGCTTGCGGCGTTGCTGCCAGCGCGACAGCGCATTTGGATCCTCCAGCTGCGCGGCGTAGCGCGCCACACCGGCCTCTTCCACTGCGGTGGCGAAGGCTTCGTTGAATGAGGAGTCCCCCGGCAGGTAGGCCACCTGGTGCGCCAGCTCGTGGAAGATCAGCGCCGCAAGGTCGATCTCGGGATAGTCGGCCACGGTGTTCAGCAGCGGATCGGCGATGCGACCCAGCGTGGAGTAGGCCCCTACCCCTCCGACCAGCACATCCTTGCCCTGCTGCTTCAATGTGGCGGCGAATTCATTGGCGTCTTTCTCGCTGAAGTAGCCGCGATAAGCCACGCAGCCGGCGATGGGAAAGCACCAGGTGAGCGGCTGCACCGAGAACTCCGGCGTAGCCACCACATTCCACACCACGTCCGTACGGCCGATGTCGGCGTAGCTGCGGTAGGCGCCGTTGTCGGGAAGGCCGAGCTGCTGCGAGGCGAAGTCACGGATGCGTTTGGCGCGGATGAGCTGCTGTTTGAGCGTGTCGCTGGTATCAGGGCTGGCGATGACCTGGTCGATGGGCGCGCGGGCGTTCATCACCTGCAATTGCCCGCGCGCAGCCTGCATCAGATAGCAGCCGGAGAGCAGCAGCAGGCCCGCCATGACAGCGGCCATGCGGACCGGATTCTTGAGTACCATCACCACATGCAAGTCTATCTGGTGGGCGGTGCGGTCCGCGACGCGCTGCTGGACCGAGAAGTGAAGGAAAGGGACTACGTGGTGGTCGGGGGCAGCGCCGAAGAACTGCTTGCGGCCGGCTATCGCCCCGTGGGGCGGGATTTCCCGGTGTTCCTGCATCCGCAGACGCAGGCCGAGCATGCCCTCGCCCGTCGTGAACGCAAGACGGGCCCGGGTTATCGCGGCTTCGTCACCGAGTTCACGCCCGACATCACGCTCGAGGAAGATCTGCTGCGGCGGGACCTCACCATCAATGCCATCGCGCAGCGCGAGGATGGCTCGCTGGTGGATCCTTATGGCGGGCAGCGGGATCTGGCCGCGCGCGTGCTGCGGCATGTGTCACCGGCATTCAGCGAGGATCCGGTGCGCGTCCTGCGCGTGGCGCGCTTCGCCGCGCGCTTCGCGCCGCTGGGCTTCACGGTGCATGAATCCACGCGCGCGCTGATGCAGCAGATGGTGGAGGCTGGTGAAGCCGCGGCGCTGGTGTCGGAGCGCGTATGGCAGGAGACCGAGCGCGCGCTGGGCGAATCGCGGCCGGAAGTGTTCTTCGAAGTGCTGCGCGATTGCGGCGCACTGAAGGTGATCTTCCCGGAAGTGGACCGGCTGTTCGGCGTGCCACAACCGCCGCAGTGGCATCCGGAAGTGGATACGGGCGTGCACGTGATGCTGTGCCTGAAGCGTGCCGCGCAGCTGGAGGCTCCGGTGACGGTGCGTTTCGCCGTGCTGGCGCATGACCTGGGCAAGGGCACGACGCCGCCCGACCAATGGCCCCGCCATGTGATGCATGAGTCGCGCGGCCTGCCGCTGGTGGATGCGCTGTGCTCGCGGCTGAAAGTGCCCACCGCGCATCGCGAGCTGGCGCGCATGACCTGCCAGCAGCACACCAATGTGCATCGTGCGCTGGAGTTGCGGCCGGAAACCGTGCTGAAACTGCTGGAGGAATGCGATGCCTTCCGCCGGCCCGAGCGTTTCAGGGAACTGCTGCTGGCCTGCCAGTGCGATGCGCAGGGACGTACGGGGCTGGAAGAGAAACCCTATCCGCAGCGTGAATATCTCGAAAAGGCGCATGCCACGGCCGTGGCCGCGCAACTGACGGCGCAGGAGATGGCGGGATTGAATGGCCCTGCCGTGGCCAGCGCCCTGCGCGCCAGGCGACTGGCGGCGCTGGTGCCGCTGCGGCCCGAGAGATAGTCCCCGTCTATCTATTTCATAGGCTCTTCGCGCTTGTAGCCGTCACGGCCCGGGCGTAACTTTTGCGAATCCGCCACTAGAACACACAGGGGAAGTGCAATGGCTACGGAATCGAAATGCCCGGTCAATCACGGCGCAGGCGGCACAACGAATCGCGACTGGTGGCCGAACCAGCTGCGGCTGGATCTACTGCACCAGCACTCCTCGAAGTCGAACCCCATGGGGGAGGATTTCAACTACGCCAGCGAGTTCCAGAAGCTGGACTATGCGGCACTGAAGAAAGACCTCGCCGTGCTGATGACCGACTCCCAGGAGTGGTGGCCGGCGGACTTCGGCCACTACGGACCGCTGTTCATCCGCATGGCCTGGCATAGCGCCGGCACGTATCGCGTGGGCGATGGCCGCGGCGGCGGCGGCCGCGGGCAGCAGCGCTTCGCGCCGCTGAACAGCTGGCCGGACAATGTGAGCCTGGACAAGGCACGACGGCTGCTGTGGCCCATCAAGCAGAAATATGGGCGACAGATTTCCTGGGCGGACCTGATGATCCTCACCGGCAACGTCGCGCTGGAGACCATGGGGTTCAAGACCTTCGGCTTCGGTGGCGGCCGCGAGGATGTGTGGGAGCCGGACATGGATGTGTACTGGGGCTCGGAGAAGACCTGGCTGGGCGGCGATGTGCGCTACGCGCAGGGCTCACCCGGCGTGGAAAAACCGGGCGGCGTGGTTTCTTCGGACGACAACTCCAAGGTGCAGCACACGCGCAATCTCGAGAATCCCCTCGCCGCCGTGCAGATGGGATTGATCTACGTGAACCCGGAAGGGCCGGACGGCAAGCCTGATCCCATCGCGGCGGCGAAGGACATCCGCGACACCTTCGCTCGCATGGCCATGAACGACGAGGAGACCGTGGCGCTGATTGCCGGCGGCCATACCTTCGGCAAGACGCATGGCGCCGCGCCGGCGTCGAACGTGGGCGTGGAGCCCGAAGCGGCGGACCTGGAACTGCAGGGCTGTGGATGGGTGAACAAGTTCGGCACGGGCAAGAGTGCGGACACGATCACCAGTGGACTGGAAGTCACCTGGACCAGCACGCCCACCAAGTGGAGCGGCAACTTCTTCTGGAACCTGTTCAGCTTCGAATGGGAGCTGACCAAGAGCCCAGCCGGCGCGCAGCAGTGGAAGCCCAGGCACGGCGCGGGCGCCGGCACGATTCCCCACGCGCACGATGCATCGAAGCGGCAGGAGCCGCGCATGCTGACGACGGACCTGTCGCTGCGGATGGATCCTGCCTATGAAAAGATCTCGCGGCGCTTCATGGAGAACCCGGATCAGTTCGCCGATGCGTTCGCGCGGGCGTGGTTCAAGCTCACGCATCGGGACATGGGCCCGCGGGCGCGGTATCTCGGGCCTGAAGTGCCTGCGGAGGAGCTGATCTGGCAGGACCCGTTGCCCAAGGTTGCGCATCCGCTGATCGATGCTGCTGATGCCACGGCGCTGAAGGCGAAGATCCTGGCGTCGGGACTGACGGCTTCGGAGCTGGTATCGACAGCCTGGGCATCGGCTTCCACATTCCGTGGCGGCGACAAGCGCGGCGGCGCCAATGGCGCACGCATCCGGCTGGCACCACAGAAAGACTGGGAAGTGAATCAGCCGGCGCAGCTGGCCAAGGTGCTCAAGACGCTGGAGGGAATCCAGAGCGCGTTCAATACTTCGGCGGGCGGCAAGAAGGTGTCGCTAGCCGATCTCATCGTGCTCGGCGGCAATGCAGCCGTGGAGCAGGCGGCGAAGAACGCGGGTGTTGCCGTGACCGTGCCTTTCGCGCCAGGGCGTGCTGATGCGTCGCAGGAACAGACCGACGTGGAGTCCTTCGAGGTGATGGAGCCTGTGGCCGACGGCTTCCGCAACTACGTCAAGGGCAAGTACGCCATACCCGCGGAGCAGCTGCTGATCGATCGTGCGCAGCTGCTGACGCTGACGGCGCCCGAGATGACAGTGCTGGTCGGCGGCCTGCGCGTGCTGGGCGCGAATGTTGGACAGTCGAAGCATGGCGTGCTGACGACCAAACCTAGCACGCTGACCAATGACTACTTCCGCAACCTGCTGGACATGGGCACGGAATGGAAGGCGACGTCGGAGGCGAAGGACACCTTTGCAGGAAAGTCCCGCCAGCAGGGCGACGTGAACTGGACGGCAACGCGCGTGGACCTGGTCTTCGGCTCGAACTCGCAGCTGCGAGCACTGGCGGAGGTTTACGCCAGTGCGGATGCACAGCAGAAGTTCGTGCAGGACTTCGTGGCGGCCTGGGTAAAGGTGATGAACCTGGACCGGTTTGACCTGAAGTAAACCGGGGCCAGGTCAGCGGCGGACGAGCGGATCGAAGACCTTTTCGAAGCCGAACCCATCGAAGTCCCTGGGATTGTGCGTGGCGAACTGACGCACGCCATGATGGCGCAGCGTCAGCGCGATGCGCGCGTCGAACACGCGTCGCCGTGCAACCTTGGGTTGTGCGGCGATGCTCCACACCTGACTCATCACCGGAGCATTCTCCACCAGCGCCCAGCGCGAATTGCTGCGAAATGCCTGGCAGATGGAGGCGGCTTCGCCTGCGGACAGGGGATTGGCAATTACTGCCGGATTGCGCAGCAACTGATACAGCTCCAGCAGTACCAGTTCGCAGATGACGATGTCACCACGCCCTGCGCATTCGTCGAGGAACGTGCTTGCAGCCGCATGCTCCCGGCAATCGGCGTTCTGCGCGTAGAGCAGGATGTTGGTGTCGACCGAGAGCACTGCCGGCCGACTATTCGTTCGCGAGCGCGCGCCAGTCCTGCGCCGGAGCCAGGAATTTTCCCAGCTTGCGGGCCGTTGGCGGCTGCCACTGCTCCCCCACGCCGCCACGCGGCGGGTAGATGCGCAGCATGTGCTCCAGGCCGCGGCGCACGACTTCGGCAAGCGTCATCTCCTGCTCGGAAGCGAGGTGCTTTGCCGCGCGGTAGAGATCGTCTGGCAGCTGAACCTGAGTGCGAATCATGCGCAATTTATACACCTACATCAAAATGATGTAAATGAACTGTCCCAATCTGTCACAGGCGGGAACGGCCTAAGAGGTTGTCAGCAATTCAATCGCCGCGGCCGGCGCAATGATCTGGAATTGCACTTGCCCGCCCAGGTTCAGCAAATCCCTGTCGCCAGTCACCAGCCAGTGCGCCGCACCGACTGCCGCGAGGTCGAGGAATATCTGGTCCTTCTCATCGCGGCACGCGGGCACTTCGGGTTTGCTCTGCCACGGAGTAACGACCTCTCCATGTGGCAGGTAGTCCGCCAGCAACTCCTCGCGCTCTTCTGGCGTGAGCCTGAACTTGGGGTAGGCCAGCACTCGCAGAAGCTCTTCCACTGTCTGCGCACATAGCAGCGGCGTCAGCTCGCCCGACTGCCATGCCGCGCGCAACGGCACCAGGCGGCCATTGACGAACAACAACGCCGACAGGACCGTGTTGGTGTCGAGTACAACCCGCCGGGCCTCAGCCATCAGCGCTGGCTGCCCGCGCTGCGCGCCCAGGAGACGGCGTCTTCCACGTCCTTCTCGGAAATCGCAAGTTCGGCCAGCTTGGCGCGAACCGCGTCGGCCCGCTGTATCCGTACCGGAGTCAGGATGATTTGCCCATCTTCCGCGCGGATCTCGTAGTAACGGGGGTCACCTACTGCCTTGGTGACGGCCTTTGGCAGGGTCAGCTGGTTCTTGGCGGTCATTTTGGCAAGCATGGCGCGTTTTCCAAATGTAAGGATTCCTTACTTTACCAGATTCGGAGTGTGCATTTCTCCGGGTGATAGCCATTCGCAGATCGCGACGTTTTGTACGGATCCCCTTTGCATCGTGGCATCGTCACGAATCGTGCTGCCTCGGAGACTCGTTCATGCGCGCACATGCAGTGATCCTGATGGCCGTGATCACCTGCTGCGGGAACGCGCGCGCAAGCGACAACCTCAGTCCACCCACAGGCTGGCACAAGCCGACGCCGGATGAACTGGGCAGGGAGCCGCTGCGGGACAAGCAGCCAACGAGATATGTAGAAGCCAGGGCAGACTTCGACGGCGACGGCACGGACGATGATGCAGCGCTGTTCATGGCTGACGATGGAATGAGCGAAGGCGTGTTCGTGAAACTGTCTTCGGTCGCAACGAGCCAGTGGACGCATATAGAGACCGTGAGGCATCCCCGCGCGTCCGGGCCATTGATGGGCATTGCCGTAGCGAAGCCGGCTGCTTTCACAACTGCCTGTGGCAAGGGCCACTGGAAATGCAACGAGGGCGAACCTGTCGTGGTGGACCTGAAACACCCGGCAATAGATTTCTTCAGGTTCGAAAGCGCCAGTTCCATTATCTATTGGGACAGCGCGGCCCGCGAATTCAAGAGAATCTCGACCAGCGACTGATGGGTTGGCGCTCAGCCTGAACGAATCAACTCGGCCGCCTCCGCCAGCAGTTCGTACGATCGCACCCTCGCAGAGTGATCGAAGATCGCGCTGGCGACGATCAGCTCATCCGCACCGGTGGCCGCGAAGAAGTCCTTCAACCCGGCGCGCACAGTCTGCGGTGAACCCACGAACGAACATCCGAGGAATGCATCGACCTGCTGCCTGACCGGCGGCGGCAGATCGATGCGTTCCACCGGCGGCCCGAGCCGACCGGGACTGCCCGTGACCAAGCCAATCACCACATTCTGCAGTGAGGTGAAAAGGTGCCGCGCTTCCTCATCCGTGGGAGCGCAGACCACGTTCACGCCCGCCATGGCATAGGAAGCCTGCAACTGCTGCGAAGGCTGGAAGCGCTCGCGATACACCTGCAGCGCGGCATGCAACGCGGCCGGCGCGAAATGCGAGGCGAATGCGTAGGGCAGTCCAAACTGCGCCGCCAGCTGCGAACCGAACAGGCTGGAGCCGAGAATCCACAGTGGCACATTGGAGTCCGCGCCCGGAACGGCACGGATGCGCTGCCCGGGTTGCACGGGACCCAGCAGCCCCTGCAGCTCCTGCACATCGTCCGGAAAATGTTCTGACGCGCGCGGATCACGCCGCAGCGCGCGCCAGGTGAGCCCATCGGTGCCCGGCGCGCGGCCCAGGCCGAGATCGATGCGGCCGGGAAACAGCGCCTCCAGCGTGCCGAACTGCTCCGCTATCACCAGCGGCGCATGATTGGGCAGCATGATGCCGCCTGCGCCCACCCGGATGCGGCGCGTGGCCGCGGCCACCTGCCCGATCACTACCGACGTCGCCGCGCTGGCGATGCCGGGCATGTTGTGGTGCTCGGCCAGCCAGAAGCGCTCATAGCCCAGGCCATCGGCATGGCGCGCCAGATCCAGCGTGTTGCGCAGCGCCTCGCCCACATTGCTGCCTGCAGGCACATGCGCGAGATCCAGTATCGATAGTTTCACAGCGACCTCCTGAGGTCCTGCACATGGAATGCCGCCAGCGGCGCATCGAAGCCGCGACCCAGCGCAATCATCTTGAATGTCTCGCCCATTTCCGTGGGCATCAGCAGCTGTCGGGCTTCGCTGGCGCGGCGGATGCGTGTTGTTTCGGTCGGGGCGTTGTTCAGCGCGGCCTCGATACCCAGCCCCAGCAATGCCGCGGCCTGCGTGGCAAAGCCCAGCACCCATAGATCGGCCATGTTGGCTGCTTCTGCGACTGCAGTGAAATCCACCCAGGCGGTGATGTCCTCCATTCCCGGATGCGCGAAGGGATCATCGTGCGCACGCTGGCGGTAGTGACAGCGCAGCGTGCCGCTGGAGCGGTCGGGGTGGTAGTACTGCGCGCGTGGCAGGCCATAGTCGATGAACAGCGCGACGCCCTGCTGCATCGATGCGGTGACTTCGGTGATCCACGGGGAGAGCATCGGGCACAGTTCGGCTTCATAGCCATCGGGCAGATCCACCGGCAGCGCGGAATCGATCTGCGCCCGCAGCGCCGGCGCTGCCGCGCGGGTCTGCCAGCAGAACCGGTCCGCTGCATCCAGCGCGACGCCCAGTTCCTTCCATTCGCCACCCTCGCTGCGGATGCGCTTGAATGGCAGCGCATCCAGCACTTCGTTGGCCAGCAGCACGCCCCGCCAGGATTCCTCCGGTGGCCCATCGAGCCATTGCACGCGTCCGGCCAGTGATGGCGGCAGTGTGGCCAGCAGCGAACGCTGCCGCGCGCGCAGGTCGGCGCTGACCTCGAGGATGCGGTAGCGCGCAGGTGGACGGCCCGCTGCATCCATGGCCGTCAGCACATCGAAGGCCAGCCGGCCGCTGCCAGCCCCCAGTTCCAGCACATCGCTGCCACCGGTGGTGGCCAGCACTTCCATGCAGTGTCGCGCCAGGCAGCGGCCAAACAGCGGCGAGAGCTCCGGCGCCGTGATGAAATCACCGCCAGCGCCAAGTTTGGCGGCGCCGGCGCTGTAGTAGCCCAGCCCCGGCTCGTACAGCGCGATGCGCATGTATTCATCGAAACCCAGCCAGCCACCAGCCGCAGCGATGCACTCGCGCAGATGCTGCCGCACCCGCGCTGCATGTCCTGATTCGTGCAGATCGTTCGCCATCGTCATAAGCTCCCATCATGGAGCAGACGCTAAGGGACAAGGTAGTACTGATCACCGGCGGCGCGCGGCGCGTGGGGGCGGCCATCGCCCGCAAGCTGCATGGGGCGGGAGCCAGCCTCGTCATTCATTACCACCGCTCGGCGGCGGAGGCCCAGGCGCTGGCCGCGGAGCTGAATGAGGCCCGGCCCTCCTCCGTCACGCCACTGGGCGCGGACCTGCTCAACCTCAAGGTGCTGGAATCACTGGTGGAGGCCACCATCGCGCGCCATGGGCACCTGGATGTGCTGGTCAACAATGCCTCCACTTTCTATCCCACGCCGGTGGGAGAGATCACCGAGGCGCAGTGGGATGACCTGATGGGGACGAACCTGAAGGTGCCGCTGTTCCTGTCGCAGGCGGCGGCGCCGTACCTCAAGGCACGCGAGGGGCTGATCCTCAACATCGCCGACATCCACGGCCAGCGGCCGCTGCGCTACCACACTGTGTACAGCCCTGCGAAAGCGGGCCTGATCATGCTCACGCAATCCCTGGCGCGGGAACTGGCGCCGCAGGTGCGCGTGAATGCCATCGCACCAGGACCGGTCGAGTTTCCCGAGAAGGGGCTTACCGATGAGATGAAGCAGAACATCATCGACAAGACGCTGCTGAAGCGGCGTGGCGTGCCGGAAGACATCGCGCGGGCCGCGTTGTTTTTCGCCAGCGAGGCGCCGTACATCACCGGCCAGATCCTTGCCGTGGACGGCGGGCGCAGCGCCAACGCCTGAATCGACTGACGCTTGCGGGCAGCGGCGATGCTGTCTGACTCCCCGTACGTCGTAGAACCGCGACAGCCCAGAATGTGCTCCGCGGCACAGATACTGCCAGGCGAAAAGTCGACTCTTTCCATCACCCGACTTTCCCAGGAAACGGTCTCCATGCGTTGCCCTTCGATTGGCGCCTTGGCCATGTGCCTTCTGCTGACCGCCTGCGGTCCCGGCGACCCACCCGAGGCAGTGCCCATCGATGGCGTTGGTGGCAGCGGCGGCGGCGGCAGTCCCGGCGGATCAGTGGGTGGCGTGGCCATCCTCAGCCACAACGCCGGGCAGGACTGCATGTCCTGCCACAAGGCGGGCGGTTCCGGCGCCAGCAAGGGCATCTTCACGGTCGCGGGCACCGCGTACCGCAATGACGGCAGTCCCCAGATCCATGCGACGGTCATGATCTATCCGCAGGGATCCGACACTGCGCAGGCCACGATGACGGTCGACGGGCTCGGCAATTTCTGGACCACGCAGCCTGTGGCCGCGCTGGTGCCTGCAGCGGGGCAACAGTTCGCGCTGGGCGCGCACCCGGTGGTTCGCCCCACCGCAGGCACTTCGCGCTCGATGCTGGGCGTGATCACCAATGGTTCGTGCAACTCCTGTCACTCGACTAGCGGCGGCGTTGCCCGCGTGTCGGCACAGCTGGTGGACTCGCAGCATGTTTCGATCGCATCCGCCGACGGCAATGGCGAGTCGCTGGCTACAGCCGAAGCTGCCTCTCCCATCGCCCTCGCGCGCATCGCCACGGGAGCCGCACACAGCTGCGTGGTGAAGGCGGATGGTGGCGTGATGTGCTGGGGCTCCAACAGCCAGCGTCAACTCGGAAACAATGGCGGTGACCAGGGCACTCCCGTCGCAGTCAGCGCGCTGGGCCAGACCATTGCCTCGCTGGAGGATCGCTCCATCGCCGCGGGCGACAATCACACCTGCATCATCACAGCGGACGGCAACACCGTGCTGTGCTGGGGAGCCAACGACAAAGGGCAGCTCGGCAATGGCAACACCGAACCGGCGCCGGTTTCTGTCGTGGCGCTTGCCGGCGTGAATGCGCTGAGCGCATCGGGCGATGAAACCTGCGCCCGCGTGGGCAACGGCGATCAGAACTCTTTCTATTGCTGGGGCGCGACTCCGCGGCGGGTCGATGCCAGCGCAGGCGATCTGCCCAATGCGCTGGTTCCTCTGCTGGACACGCGTTCAATGGTCAGTGGCGTTGCCGCGCGCAGCGTGGCGGGGCTCGAATCCACGTCGTTCTCGCAGATCGCAACCGGCCCGAATTACAGCTGCGGCATTACCACCGGCCACCGCATCAAGTGCTGGGAAGGATCCCGCGCCTCGGTGGATGTGCCGCTGGAATAGGCCCTTGCTACCTGGCGCGTGCAGGCCAGCCCGCGCTCTTTTCCCGCATCAGCTCGCGCAGCGTCCTGGGCTTGTGGCCGGTGAGCTTCTCCACCACATCGGTAACGGTGGAAAGATGCCCCAGGCGGATCTCGCGTCCCAGCGAGACCATGCCATCGCTGCACCAGGGCACGGGTGAGCGCGAGAAATCGCCAGTGGCTTCGCGGGGCACGCCCAGCGCATCCCACATGGCATACATCTGCTCATCGGTCAGGTCCACGACCTCGATGGGTACGCCACTGATCTCGGTGATCATGGCCGCCACATCGCTCCAGGACACCGATGCCGGGCCGGTAACGTCGTAGGCCTTGTCACGCTCACCGCCGCCGGCAAGCAGCGCCGCGGCCGTTGCGGCGACGTCATCGCGGGTAATGAATGCCACGCGGCCATTGCCGGTGTTGCCGATGCTCTTGCCGGTGCTGATGGCGATGGCGGCCTGGTTCTCCGCCATGGCATCGCCGTACTGGCTGTTGCGCATGAAATTCCAGGACAGCCCGCTGTCGCGGATGAGCCCCTCGGTGTAGCGGTGGTCGGCAATCTCGAAGGAGTTGATCTCCGGATCGCCCGCACCCAGGAACGAGGTGTAGACGATGCGCTTGACGCCTGCGGCCTTCGCCGCCTCCACGGCATTGCGATGCTGTACGCGCCGCACTGCACCCACCTGCATGGCCGACACCATGAACACGGCTTCGGCGCCGCGAAAGGCCTCGATCATGGCGGCCTTGTCGTCGTAGTCGGCCTTGCGTGCCTGCGCGCCCTTCGCGCGCCACTCGGCCAGCACCGCTTCATTGCGGCTGGTGACGATGATCTGCGCTGCCGGCACTTTTTCCAGCAAACGCCGAGCAGTCTGCGCACCCACGTAGCCACCGACACCTGTTACTGCGTACATCTTTCCCACCCTTCAGACTTTGTTCAGATCCGGCGCCGTCGCCACCAGAGGATTCGCCGTGCGATCGAAATCCTGCCACAACGCCGCGATCGTCCGCTGCTTCACCGGATGCAACCGCTCCGGCGCCAGCTCCGCCAGCGGCCCCAACATGAAGGCCCAGCGCAGCAGATCCGGCCGCGGCAGCACCAGGCCCGGTGTGTCCTGCACCAGATCACCGAACAGCAGGATGTCCAGGTCCATGGCGCGCGGCGCCCACTTCGGCGCATTGCGCACGCGGCCGCATTGCGTCTCGACGCATTCCAGCTCGCCCTTGAGCAGCGCCGGATCGCCAGCCACTGGCAGTTCCGCCACGAAGTTGATGAAGTCCGGCCCTTCGAAACCGACGGCGGCATTGCGGTAGCAGCGCGAAAAACGCGTGCCGGGATGCCGCGCCTTCAAGGCACGCGCAGCGAGAACCAGGTTGTTTTCCGCGTCGAGATTGCTGCCGCCGGAGACGTAAGCCAGCGTCACGGTGAAGCCCGGATCAGGCTTTGCGCCGCTCGATGGTCACGCCGACATCGCGTGAGCCGCGGATCGCACCGGGCTTGTTCACCGACAGGCGGATCCAGGCGATGTCGAACTCCTCCAGCAACGTGCCCGCGAGTTTGTGGGCCAGCGTCTCCACCAGGTGGAACTGCGCCTCGCTGACGAAGGCGATGGTGCGCTTGGACATGGCCTTGTAGTCGACGGTGTCCTTCACCGAATCGCTGGCGGCGGCGCGCGCGCAATCGACCGGGATTTCCAGGTCGATCACCACCGTCTGCTTGACGTGGCGCTCCCATTCGAAGAAGCCGATGGTGGTCTCGATGGCGAGACCGCGCAGGAAGACGATATCCGTGGACTGCGACATGAAAATCCTCAGGGCTGTGCGGGCGGGCGCAGGGACGTGAGCGGCCATTGCGCCTGTGCATGAATCGCCAGATCTGCGGCCACCCCGCCCTGCTTCAGGCGCGCCAGCCCCGCGACCGCGATCATCGCGGCATTATCCGTGCAGAACTCGAACCGCGGGAAGTAAATCTCAACGCCGCGTTCGGATGCACTGGCTTCCAGCCCCGCACGCAGCACGCGATTGGCACTGACACCACCGGCCACCACCAGGTGCTGCAGGCCGGTGTCGTCCAGCGCGCGCGCTGTCTTGCCCACCAGGGTGTCGACGATGGCGTCCTGCACGCCGCGCGCGATATCGGCACGGCGCTGGGCATCGGGCAGTGACTCACGCACGGCCAGCATCACCGCCGTCTTCAGGCCCGAGAAGCTGAATTCATAACCCTCGCGATTCAGCATGGGCCGCGGAAAACCGAATGCGCCGGTGCGGCCGGTCTCTGCAAGCCGCGCCAGTTCCGGGCCACCCGGATAGGGAAGGCCAAGCAGCTTGGCGGATTTATCGAAGGCCTCGCCGGCGGCATCGTCGCGGGTCTCGCCCAGCAGTTTGTAGTCACCCAAGCCCTGGACCACGATCAGCATGGTGTGGCCGCCGGAGACCAGCAGGGCGAGGTGCGGGAAGGGAGGGGGGCGGTCCTCGAGGAGAGGGGCCATCAGATGGCCTTCCAGATGGTGGACGGGGACGGCCGGCACCCCCAGCGCAAACGCCAGGCTATGCCCCATCGCCGCGCCAGTCAGCAGCGCCCCCACCAGCCCGGGACCGGCTGTATAGGCCACCCCGGATAGCTCCTCCGGAGTGGTTCCGGCCTTCGCAAGCGCTTGACGTACAAGGGGAAGCAGCCGCTGTACGTGGTCCCGGGAGGCCAGTTCGGGTACCACCCCCCCATACAGCCGATGCAGGTCCACCTGGCTGAAAAGCTCATGCGAAAGCAGCCCACGGGCATCGTCCAGCACGGCGACCGCGCTTTCGTCACAAGATGATTCGATCCCCAGAATCCGCAATGGACACCCGGCCGGCAAGCCCTTAGAATCCCGCACCCTGTTTCCGACAGCGCCGTCAAAGCGCATTCAGAAACAACAACTTAACCGACCATACACTCAAGGGTTGATCAGGTTTATGCCGAGCGTGCGAGTTCGTGAGAATGAGTATTTCGACGTGGCCCTGCGCCGCTTCAAGCGTGCCTGTGAAAAGGCAGGTGTTCTTGCGGAGCTTCGCCGTCGCGAATTCTACGAGAAGCCGACGCAGGAGCGTAAGCGCAAGAAAGCCGCTGCAGTGAAGCGGCACGCCAAGCGCAATGTGCGCGGTGGCGAAGCCCGTCCCGCACGCGCGTTCTAATCATGTCCCTTAAAGAGCGCATCACCGAGGACATGAAGTCCGCGATGCGCTCCGGCGACAAAGAGCGCCTCGCGACGATCCGCCTGATCCTCGCGGCCATAAAACAGCGCGAAGTCGACGAGCGCATCATGCTCGACGATGTGCAGGTTCTCTCGGCCATCGAGAAGATGGCCAAGCAGAGAAAGGAATCCATCGTGCAGTTCGAGGCCGGCGGTCGCGCCGATCTCGTGGCCAAGGAAACTGCAGAGTTGGCGGTGTTGACGGCCTACCAGCCCACGCAGCTTGGCGAGGCGGAAGTCGATCAACTCATTGCTGCTGCCATTGCCGCCACTGGCGCCACGTCCATCAAGGACATGGGCAAGGTGGTCGCGCATGTGAAGGCTGCCGCAGCCGGGCGCGCCGACATGGCCACCGTCAGCGGCCGCGTCAAAGCCAAGCTCGCTTCCTGACTTCTACCGGAGCATCACCATGGCCCGCGGACTGCTGACTGTCATCGTGCTTGTCGTCATCGTGGGCGTGGTGCTGAGCTTTTTCCGTCGGCGCGGCGGCGACGACAAGTAGCCCGAAGCCGAAAGGCGCCAGTCGCGTGCTACCAGCGGCGTCAGAACGCTGACTGGTACCGCGACACCCCCCGCTCGCACCCCGATCCCGCTGGTTAGTCGCAAACCCGGGTCCTCTGCCCGGACCGTGCCCAGACTTGGCCCATCAGTGGTCGCTGTCAGGCTGACTTTCATGCGCATCTCCTCGCGGCGACTCTCCCAGCTGCTTGCCTACGGACTTGGCGCAGCACTGATCCTGGCTGGACTGGCCTTTGCGGAATATCGGACTTCCGCGTTCGCAGTGGGTGCCGCGGCGCTCTAGGAGTAGCCTGATTGCCCATGGCTTCGATCACTGCGCGTCCCGCTACCCTGCTCGGCGAATTCACCTTCAACGGCCGGTTTGTGCCGCTTGCTGCCTTTGTCGTGCTGGCGGCGGGCATGTACCTCGTGTACCGCTACGACGAGACGTTCACGTATCTCGTATCCGGACTGCTGGGGTTGTTCCTGGAACTGAGCGCGGCCTACCTCGTGGCATTCGCGCTGCTGGCAACGCTGGCCTGGGTCGTGGGTCCGGATCCACCCTGGGGAGTCGTGCTGGTGGTATCGGTGCTGGGCGCTGCGCTGGGCGGTTGCGCTGCCGCGGCCATCGCACTCGCACCCGCGCCTGACTGGATGGCAGTGTGGTCGGCTTCGCCCCGCACCGTGATGCGCGAGTGGCTGCTGGGCGCAACATCCAGCGCCTTTTTCGTGGGTCTGTCGCTGGTGGGCGCCGCCGCGCGTCAGCGAGAGCGGGCGGAATCTGAATCCCGGGAGCGCCTGCTGGAGGAACGGCTGCAATTGCTGGCTGCGCGCATCGAGCCGCATTTCCTGATGAATACGCTGGCCAACCTGCGTTATCTGGTGAAGTCGGACGCTGCGACAGCGTATGCCATGCTGGATCACCTGGCGGACTTCCTGCAGGGCGCACTGGAACGTTCGCGCGACTTGGCTTCGACGCTGGGCCATGAACTGCAAATCGTGGAGAGTTATCTCGCCATCATGCGCATCAGGCTGGGAGAAAAGTTGCAGTTCGAGATCGACGTGCCGCCAGCCGTGCGCAACGCTCCGTTTCCGGCGCTGCTGCTGCAGACCCTGGTGGAGAATTCGATCACGCACGGCATCGGTCCGGCCGACCAGCAGGGTCTGGTGTGGATCCGTGCCCGCGAGGAGTACCGGCATATCGTGCTCGCTGTCGGGGACAACGGCGTTGGGTTCCACGCGCAAGGCAACCCCGGACAGGGCGTGGGGTTGCGTAACGTGCGCGACCGGCTGGAAGTTTTCTACCGGGGCCGCGCGTCTTTCACTATCGGCAGCGCGGCGACCGGTGGCACCGAAGCCATGCTCGTCATTCCACGTGAGGCCGCATAGCGATGCCCACCGCCATCATCGTGGACGACGAGCCGCTACTGCGGCGGGAATTGCGCGAGACGCTGGTGGACCTGTGGCCCGAACTTTCCGTGGTGGCCGAGTACGGCGACGGAGCAGCCGCGCTGGCAACCTTCGAGGATGTCCGGCCTGACGTGGCCTTCCTCGACATCCGCATGCCCAAGCTCAGTGGCCTCGAAGTGGCCGAGCGCATCCAGGGCGAAAGCCTGGTCGTCTTCGTCACGGCCTATGACGAACATGCCGTGGCGGCCTTCGAACAGGGCGCGGCGGACTATCTGCTCAAGCCGATCAGGCCCGCGCGCGTTGCTGCGACCGTTGCGCGGCTGCGGCAGCGGCTAGCGCAGCGCGCCGATGGCGGGCGGGGTGGCCGCTGCCTGCAAAGGATCCAGGCCACCGTCGGCAACACACTGCGTTTCTTCATCGTGGAAGAGATCTGCTGCTTTCGCTCGGACGTGAAATACACGCGCGTGGTGACCTCCGCGGCCGAAGGTCTCATTCGCCGTCCATTGTCCGCGTTGTGCGAGAACCTGGATCCGGCGCAGTTCTGGAAGATCAACCGCGGCATCGTTGTCAATGTCGATCATATCGACAGCATCGTGCGCGACCAGACCGGCGCGATGACGGTGCGCCTGCGCAACGGACAGGGTGAGCTGCCGGTCAGCAAACCGCATCAGTCGCAGTTCCGCGGAATGTAGGCCGTCTCTGGTACCGCAACAGCGGTCACTCGAGCTGCGATTCCCGCGGTTCGTCGCAAACCCGGGCCTGCCGTCCCGGCGCTGCACAGACTTCGGTTCATGCGCCATCACATCGTCGTCCTGCTGCGCAACTTCCGGCGCGAAAAGCTCTATACGGCGCTCAACATCGCCGGGCTCGCACTGGGCCTTGCCTCGTGCCTGCTGCTGGGGTTGTTCCTGCGCAATGAGCTGACGTACGACCGGCACTACCCGAACTACCGGAACATCTATCGGGTGGCCACCGAGATCACCAGCAACGGCAAGTCAGAATCCCTTGCCCTGGCGGCCGATGCCTTCGGGCCCATGATGGTGGATGAGTACCCCGAAAAGGTTTTGGGCTACGTCCGCTTCCGCCCGTACTCGCAGCTGGGCGGCACCGCCATGCGCCGCCCGGAGCAGCCGGAGAACGTCTTCTATTGGGAGAACAGCTATTTCGCCGACGACAACATCTTCGATGCGTTTCCGGTGGAGGTGGTGCACGGCGATCCGCAGACCGCGCTCGTGCAGGGCGCGAGCGTTGCCATCAGTCGGAGCGTGGCGAAGAAGTATTTCGGCGACCAGAACCCGATCGGCAAGCAACTGGTCACCGACTCCGGCAAGGCCAGCTCCGTCACCCTGGTATTTCGCGACCAGCCGGCCAATACGCACCTCAAATACGACCTGCTCTTTTCCTACAACCTGCCGTCCCTGAAGGTCGGCGACACGCCCGCGCAGCGCCGCCAGCGTCTAGTAGCCATCAATGGCTTCACCTATCTCGTGATGCATCCCTCGTTCCGGCTGGCGGAGTGGGAGCGCATGAACCGCGACTTCACCGAGAAGTACATGGGCAATGAGCTGCGCGGCAGCAAACTGCAATGGCGCAGCTGGCTGCAGCCGCTGGCCAGCACCCACATGCAGACGGCGGCGGGCTACGACCGTCCGAATGGCAATGCGGCGTATCTCTTCGGCTGTGCGGCAGTGGCGCTCATCACCCTGATCATCGCTTGCATCAACTACATGAATCTCGCCACGGCGCGCGCCATGCGCCGCGCCCGCTCCGTGGCTTTCCGCAAGATCCTCGGTGCCAGCCGCCTGTCGCTGGCCGCAGGGTTTCTGGCCGAGGCGCTGCTGTTTGCCCTGGTGGCGCTGGTGCTGGCGGTAGCGCTGGTAGAAGTGGCGCTGAAGTTCACGCCGGTCGCCGGCCTGCTTGACAACAAGGTGAGCCTGGACCTGTTGCGGGAGCCGGTGTTTGGACTGTGGCTGGTCGGCATCGCCCTGGGAACAGGAGTGCTGTCGGGCCTGTATCCCGCGCTCTACCTGTCGTCTTGGGCGCCGCTCTCGGCGCTGACTGTCACGCGACAGGCAACGGGCGGCAACCTGCGCATGCGCGAATTCCTGGTGCTGGTGCAGTTCACCATCTCGGCGACGGCCGTCGCCTGCACACTGCTGATGATGGCGCAGATGCACTACGTTGCGACCCGGCCATTGGGTTTCGAGCGCGAGCATCGCCTGCTGGTGTCGGTGCGCGGCGCGAGCACCATCGACAAGATTCCCACCATCCGCAACGCACTGCTGAGCGATGCCAGCATCCGCGGCGTGGCCGTGGCGCAGAACACGCCCGCCGACGGCAACAACAGCGTGGACATGCGCACCTTCGAGATCGAGGAAGAAGACGGCGCCATGGGCCAGCAGATGCTCGATATCCTGGCGCTCGGCCAGGGCTACGAGAAGGTGATGGGCCTGACTATTACACGGGGGCGCGATCTGTCCTCGCGCCTGCTCAGCGATGTGGGATCCAACATGCTGGTGAACGAGGCGCTGGTGAAAAAGATGGGTTGGAGCAACCCCATTGGCAAACGCCTGGCCGCCGGCGGCTATGGGTCCGGTCGTGTGGTGGGCGTGGTGCGGGACTTCAACTTCAAGACCCTGCACCATCGAATCGATCCGCTGGTGATGGTCAGTCTGAACACTGACATGTCGCGCGTGAGTGAGGTCGAGCGGCCCTTCCAGCTTCGCCATCTGATACTGGACATCGAGCCATCGCAGGCCCGCCTGGCACTTGGGCATGCGGAGCGCGTGATGGCGGGCGCCGATCCGAAGCATCCCTTCGAGTACCGGTTCCTCGATGCGTCGCTGCAGACGCTGTACAGCACTGAGCTGTCGCTCACCCGGCTGATCGGAATCTTCGCCGCCATCAGCATCTTCATTGCCTGCCTGGGCCCGTTCGGCCTTACGGCCTTCACTACCGAGCAGCGTTCGCGCGAGATCGGCATCCGCAAGGTACTGGGCGCCTCCGCCTGGCAGATCATCGGCTTGCTGGCGCGCCGCATCCTGATACTGGTGCTGGTAGCGTCGGTGCTGGCGGCCGTAGCGGCGTACTTCGCCATCGATGAGTGGCTGAATGGCTTTGCCTATCAGGCCGGTATCAATCCGCTGATCTTCCTGCTCGCCGCGGCGGTAGCCGCGGCGGTGGCTGTTGCGACGGTGGCGGCGCAGAGCTGGCGGGCCGCCAACAGCGATCCGGTGCAGGCCCTGCGGCACACATAGTAGGGGAACCCCGCACCACAGAATCGGTGTCGGACGACTTTACAGTTACGTCCTGCACCGCAGCGGCGCGCCCCTCCAAGTCTCTGATTGTCATGACAACTCCTGCCGTGGCACGGGTAATGCTATGACCCGCGTCGATGCGAAATCAACGTTGATTTCGCAAGTCGAATAACAAACAAAGAGGCTTACCAAATCATGAAGTCAACCAAGAGGCTGCCAGGATGGCTTGCTCCGATCGCACTGCTCATCCCCTTGTCCGCCTCGGCATGGCCGCTGACGTACAACTTCTCAGGGGTCCTTACAGCCAACACTTTTGACAGCGCGGTTGATCCTGAAAACGCCAACCTGCCGCCCTCCCTCATCCCGGGCGCGGCGTACAACGCCACCGTGTCTTTCGATACTTCAAACTTCACTCGTTCCACTCCTGCCTCCAACATCGCGAACTACCAGATCACGTCAGGCACAGGGCTTTCGTTCAGCTTCGATCTGGACTGCGACGAAGATGAGGGAATCCAGCCGTGCTCTACGGACTTTGGCGGTTCGCCGAGCCAGATACAGTTGATCGACCACTTGCTGCTTCAGGACGACCTCTATCACGACCTGATGATTTTCACGCGCACTGAAGGTGGTGTGGACGAGGACGGTCCCTCCTTCCGGCGCTGGCGCGCGGTCTTCGTTGGTAGTGACTCCGTGTGGACGAATTCGCAGTTGTACCTTCCGCCGAGCGCTGGCACGGATCCTTTTTTTACGCATCTCCTTGAGGTGTGCCCTTTGAATGTCACCTCCATGCCGGCACCTAATGCGAACCCTACATGCGGTTCCGACTGGTTCGTCCAGGGCACTGACGCCGTTCAGTCAGTCCCCGAACCCGCCACGCTGGCGCTGTTTGGTCTGGGTCTCGCAGGCCTGGGTATCGCACGCCGCAAGCGCCTGAACTGATACTCTTTCGATGCTCAGGGAGTGGGCGGCTGCGCAGGCAGCCGCCCTTTTTCTTTTCAGTGTTCCCGTAACAACGTCGTCCGGCGCAATCCCAGCGTGCCGATTCCGGCAATCACCAGCAGCGCCGACAGGAACAGCAGGCCACCCTTGAAGCCGCCGAAGTTCTCGCGGATCCAGCCCACGGCATAAGGTCCGACGAATCCACCCAGCGAGCCCATGGTATTGATCAATGCGATGCCTGCGGCCAGCGCGCTGCCGGAAAGGAATCGCGATGGCAGCGCCCAGAACGGCCCGCGCGTGCACAGATCGCCCATGGCGGCGATGGTCAGCGCAATCATGCCGGGCACCGGTGAAAGGAGGAATGCGCTGGCAGCGAAGCCCGCCGCGCCAATGAAACTGGGCACCGCCACGTGCAGGAAACGCTCGCCGCTGCGATCCGAACTGAACCCACACCAGAGCATCGCCAGTGCCGCCGCGATGTACGGAATCGCGGAAATGAACCCCACCATCAGATCGCTCTGCCCCGACAGGCCCTTCACGATCTGCGGTATCCACAGGTTCAGCCCGTAGCTGCCTGTCTGGCAGCAGAACAGCACCAGGCACAGCAACCACACCGTGGAATTCGTCAGCGCGAAGCGCAGGCTGCCAGCGCCCCCATGCCGCGCCTTCGTTGCCGCTGCCTCTTCATCGAGGCGGGATATCACATGCTGCTGCTCGGATACGGAAAGCCAGCGCACATCGCGCGGCGTATCCGGCAACCACATCCAGGTGACCACACCGAAGATAACTGCCGGCACGCCTTCCATCACGAACAGCCACTGCCAGCCCTGCAGCCCATGCCAGCCATCCAGGCCCAGCAGCATGCCGGCCAGAGGCCCGCCGAATACCGTCGACAGTGGAATGCCCAGCATGAACCAGGAAACCGCGCGCGCCCGCTCCTGCTTCGGGAACCAGGCACTGAGGTAGTAGAGGATGCCGGGCAGGAACCCGGCTTCGGCCACGCCCAGCGCAAAGCGCAGCGCGTAGAAGCTCCACTTGCCCTGCACGAACATCATGGCGATCGACAGCAGACCCCAGGTCACCATGATCCGCGCCATCCAGCGCCGCGCGCCCACGCGCGTCAGCACCAGGTTGCTGGGCACCTCGAACAGCGCATAGCCGACGAAGAAGATGCCGGCGCCAAACCCGAACACCGCGCTGCCCAGCCCCAGGTCTGCATTCATCTGCAGCGCCGCGAAGCTGATGTTCACGCGGTCGAACCAGGCGATCACGTACAGCAGCAGCAGGTAGGGCACCAGCCGCCAGCGCAGCCGGCGATACAGAGCCGCTTCGTCCATTACCCCGGAAGTCGCGCCAGAATTGCCCATGCCGGTCCCCCTGCCGATGCGGCATGTTATAGGCTTCGGTCCATCCATGGCCGGCCTCATTCCCCAAGCCTTCATTGATGATCTCGTCGGCCGCGCCGACATCGTGGAGATCATCAACGCGCGCGTGCCGCTGAAACGCGCGGGCCGGGAATACCGCGCCTGCTGCCCTTTCCACCAGGAAAAGACGCCCTCGTTCTGGGTCAGCCCGACCAAGCAGTTCTACCACTGCTTCGGCTGCGGGGCGCATGGCACCGTGCTGGGCTTCCTGATGAACTACGACCGCCTGCCTTTTGTCGAGGCAGTGGAAGATCTGGCGCAGCGATTGGGCCTGGACGTGCCGCGCGAACAGGGCAGCGGAACGGCCGTGGCGCCGGCGGTCAGCGATGACCTGTACACGCTGATGGGCAAGGTCGCCACCTTCTACAACGAACAACTCATGGCGACAGTCCGCGCCCGCGACTACGCGAAGCAGCGCGGACTGGACGAGGCCACCGTCGATGCCTTCGGCATCGGCTACGCGCCCGATGCCTGGAGCGAAGTGCTCAAGCGCTTCGGCGCCAGCGATGAATCCCGGCAGAAGCTGCTGGAAACCGGCCTGATCATCACGCGTGAAAAAGGCGACGGCCACTACGACCGCTTCCGCGACCGGCTGATGTTCCCCATCCGCGATGCGCGCGGCCGCGTGATCGCCTTCGGCGGCCGGGTGCTGGACCAAGGCGAGCCGAAATACCTGAATTCCCCGGAAACCGCGCTGTTCCACAAGGGCCGCGAACTGTATGGCCTGTTCGAGGTGCGGCAGAACCGCGCGCCCCTGACGCGGCTCATCGTCGTCGAGGGCTACATGGACGTGGTCCGGCTGCACCAGAGCGGCATCGGCTACGCCGTGGCCACGCTGGGTACGGCCACCACGCCCGAGCATCTGAAGCGCGCCTTCCGCCTGGTGCGCGAAGTGATCTTCTGCTTCGACGGCGACAGGGCCGGCCGCGCCGCGGCCTGGCGCGCGCTGCAGAACGCGCTGCCAGAAGCCACCGCGGGCCGTGAGCTGAAGTTCCTGTTCCTGCCCGACGGCGAAGATCCGGACACGCTGGTGGGCAAGGAAGGCAAGGCGCGGTTCGAGGAGCGTTACGCCGCAGCGCTGCCCCTGTCCGAATACCTGGTGATGCACCTGGCCGAGGCCATCGACATCTCGCATGCCGACGGCAAGGCGCGCTTCGTCGCCGAGGCACAGCCCCTGCTCGATCGGGTGCCACCGGGCCCGTACCGCGAGCTGCTGCTGGACCGGCTGGCCGCGGCCATCGGCGTCAGCGCGGAACGCTTCCTGCAGATCGTGGGGCCCATCAGCTCGCCGACCGACACCGCGCCTCGGCCAGCCCCTCAGTATGGGCAGAACCCTGCTCGCTCCGGGCGCAGCGCACGCAACTCAGGCAGAGGCCCGCTGGTGCGCCAGGCCGTGCAGACCCTGCTGCATTTTCCGGCCGCGGCAGCGCGGGTTTCCGAAGCAGAGCGCGAGGGCCTGGCGGGCCTGGATGAGCCCGGAGTGGACATCCTCTGCGAACTGCTCGACAGCCTGCAGATGAATCCGGCCACCAGCACCGCGCAGCTGCTGGAACGCTGGCGGGACCACCCGGCCGCCGAACGCCTGAACCGGCTGGCCGCCGAAAAACTGGTTCTGGACGATGAAAAGGCTGCCGGCGACGAGCTTCGAAATGCCGTGCAAAAACTGGCCCAGGGCGCCACCGCGGCCGAACTCGATGCGCTGCTGGACCAGGAAAAGCAGGGTGGCCTGGACCAGGCGGGCCGCGAGCGCCTGCTGGAACTCCTGCAAAAGTCGCGCCGCTGAGCGGCTTGCCTGGAGATATTTTGGCCCCATATCCGGAAAACTCCCGGACGGGGGTTTTGTCCCATAAGTTTGGTTCCCTCGCTGCCCTCAGTCCTTTAGAATCGCCGGTTCCCTAAAGCGACCCCCAGCAGATTCCTGGAGATCTCATGGCGTTGAATCGCAAGCCGCAGAAGCCCGTCGCCCGCAAGCCTGCCAAGCCCGCTGTCAAAGCGGCCGCGAAGCCGGTCAAGCTGCCCGTAAAGGCGGCCAAACCCGTGAAGCCGGTGCCTGCCGCTGCCAAGTCTTCGCCCAAGCCGGTGGCCAAGGCCGCCGCGCCCGCGCCCAAGCCGGTGGCGCCGCTGAAGCCCATCCCCGCTCCCGCGCTGGCGCCTGCCAAGGGCGGCAAGCCCGTGAAGGCCGGCAAAGCCGCAACCCCGCCCGTCACTCCTGTGAAGGGTGTACTTCCTGCGCAGCAGGTGACCGCACTCGCCGCCGCACAGGTTGCCGGAGCACCTGGCAAACCCGGCCGCAAGCGCCGCGGTGCCGATGCCGCGGATGCCGAGGCGCTGAGCGCCATCGAGCGCCGCGCACCGGTCATGCCCGAAGAGCGCCAGTCGCAGCTGAAGCTGCTGATCGCGCTGGGCAAGGAACAGAGCTTCCTGACGTACTCGCAGGTGAACGATCACCTGCCGAGCGAGATCGTCGATCCCGAGCAGATCGAAGACATCGTCAACATGATCAACGACATGGGAATTCCCGTGTACGAGAAGGCACCGGATTCGGAGCCGCTTCTCGCCACCGAGAATTCCCAGCCGGCCGACGAAGAGGCCATCGAGGAAGCCGCTGCCGCACTGGCCGCGCTCGATGCCGAACTCGGCCGCACCACCGATCCGGTGCGCATGTACATGCGCGAGATGGGCACGGTGGAACTGCTGACGCGTGAAGGCGAGATCAGCATTGCCAAGCGCATCGAGGAAGGCCTGAATGCCGTGCGCCGCGCACTGGCCAACTATCCCGCGACGCTGGATCACGTGATGAATGCCTACGAGCACATCAAGGCCACGCAGGGTCGCCTGGTCGACGTCATTGTCGGCTTCATCGATCCGAATGCGCCGGATGTGATCGCGCAGCCGCAGAATCCGACCAAGCTGCTCGAAGTCGTCGAAGCCCCGGCCGCGGAAGGTGAAGAAGCGGAAGAAAGCGAGGATGGCGAGACCGAGGAGGCCGTCGACACCGGCCCGGATCCGGAAGAAGCCGCGCGCCGCTTCGCGCAGCTCGGCAGGCTGCACCACGCGGCGCTGGCCTTGCTGGCCAAGACCGGCTCGGCTGACCCGAAGACGGCGAAGGCGCGCGCCAAGGCAGCCGGCGAATTCATGGAGCTGAAGCTTGCCCCGCGCATGTTCGATGCGCTGATCGCGCAGCTGCGTTCGCACATCGGCGAAGTGCGCCAGCTCGAGAAAGAGATCATGGTGATCTGCGTGCGCGATGCCGGCATGCCGCGCAAGGAATTCGTCACCACCTTCCCGCGCAACGAGACCAACCTCAAGTGGCTGGGCAAGCACGTCAAGGG
>Ga0164241_10001267_pt1 | contig 32643 bp, 36 predicted proteins | sample OricomyardsoilBY_FD_108780 | JGI IMG/M metagenome (GOLD analysis project Ga0164241, IMG submission 108780) | Backyard soil microbial communities from Emeryville, California, USA - Original compost - Back yard soil (BY) | ecosystem: Environmental > Terrestrial > Soil > Unclassified | place: USA... | reverse complement strand
GACCTGACGCCCCGCCAGCTCCACTGGGGGCTGACCGTCTGGACCCGGCTGCACGGCGTGCTCAGCCTGGAGGTCACCGGCCAGTTCACGCTGTCCGGCATCGACCCGGAGCTGCTGTTCCGTGCCGAGGTCGACGCACTGGCGGACTGGTGGGCCGCCGAGTCGTGACAGGATGGCGGCAGCCGCCGGTCACGAGCCGGCCCGACCAGAAACCAGGGAGGCGAGCCACAACATGGACGCCATTTCGTCCGTGCCCGAGCCGGTCAACGAGCCGGTGCGCTCCTACGCGCCGGGCAGTACTGAGCGCGAGTCGCTGCAACGCCGGATCGCCGAGCTGGAGGGCGAGCGGCACGAGCTGACCATGACCATCGGCGGCGAGCAGCGGATGGCCGGCGGCGAGTCGATCGACGTGGTCCAGCCGCACGATCACGCGCACGTGCTCGGGGTGTCCGCCCAGGCCACCGCGAAGGACGTGGCCGACGCGGTCAGCGCGGCCAAGCTCGCCGCCCCCGCGTGGCGCGACCTCCCCTTCGACGAGCGGGCCGCGGTCCTCCTGCGCGCCGCCGACCTCGCCGCCGGCCCGTGGCGCGACACCCTCAACGGCGCGACCGTGCTCGGCCAGTCGAAGTCCGTGCAGCAGGCCGAGATCGACGCCGCGTGCGAGCTCATCGACTTCTGGCGGTTCAACGTCTCCTACGCGCGCCGCGTCCTCGCCGAGCAGCCGAACTCGAGCCCCGGCATCTGGAACCGCTTCGACCACCGGCCGCTGGACGGGTTCGTCACGGCGATCACCCCGTTCAACTTCACCGCGATCGCCGGCAACCTGCCGACCGCGCCCGCGCTGATGGGCAACACCGTGGTGTGGAAGCCGTCGCCGACCCAGCAGCTCGCCGCACACCACACGATGCGCCTGCTCGAGGCGGCCGGCCTGCCCCCGGGCGTGATCAACATGGTCACCGGTGACGGCGCCGCGGTCAGCGAGGTCGCCCTGAACGACCCGGACTTCGCCGGCCTGCACTTCACCGGCTCCACCAAGACCTTCAAGTACCTGTGGCGCACGATGGCCGAGCGGCTGGACACCTACCGGTCCTACCCGCGCGTCGTCGGCGAGACCGGCGGCAAGGACTTCGTCGTCGCGCACCGCTCGGCCGACCCGGCCGCGGTCGCGATCGGCCTGATCCGCGGCGCGTTCGAGTACCAGGGCCAGAAGTGCTCGGCCGCCTCCCGCGCCTACATCTCCCGCTCGCTGTGGGAGTCCGGCGTGCGCGAGCAGTTGGTGGACGTGACGAAGACGCTGTCGTTCGGCGACGTCACCGACTTCTCGCACTTCGGCGGCGCGGTGATCGACGACCGTGCGTTCGCCAAGCACAAGGGTGTGCTGCTGATGGCGTCGGCGACCTCGTCGCTCGAGGTGCTCACCGGCGGGACCTGCGACGACTCGGTCGGCTACTTCGTGCAGCCGACGATTCTGGTCGGCTCGGACCCGATGAACGACGTGTTCACCACCGAGTGGTTCGGCCCGATCCTCGCGGTCCACGTGTTCGACGACAGCGAGTACGCGAAGGTCCTCGAGCTGGTCGACAGCTCCACGCCGTACGCGCTGACCGGCGCCGTGTTCGCGACCGACCGCGCGGCGATCGAGGAGGCGCACCACGCGCTGCGGTTCGCGGCGGGCAACTTCTACGTCAACGACAAGCCGACCGGCGCGGTGGTCAGCCAGCAGCCGTTCGGCGGCAGCCGCGGCTCGGGCACCAACGACAAGGCCGGCTCGATCTACAACCTGCAGCGCTGGGTGAGCCCGCGGTCGGTGAAGGAGACGTTCGTCCCGCCGACCACGCACGGCTACCCGCACATGGGCTGACCTCGGCAAAACGGGCCCGGCTCAGCCGGGCCCGTTTCGTCAGTTCACGCAGTCCGAAGTGGACTTCTCGCCGCCGGGCTCCGGTGTCGCGGATCCGGCGCCTTTGCCGTCGCCGAACGCCGAGGTGACGAACGCGCTGACCGTGGCAGGGTCGAGGTCGAGGACCGTGCCCACGTCCGGGTCGACGAGCTCACCCGCGAACGGCACCGTTGCGAACCGCATCCGGCCCGCGCCCGGGCCCCGCAGCTGGGCGGCCAGCCCGAGCAGATCCCACTTCGGGTCGAGCCGGGCACGGTCACGCACGACGTCCAGTGCCACGGACAGTGTGTCCGGATGCGCGCGCAGCACACCGGCGAGCGAGCGCAGGAACGCCTGCTGGCGGGCGATCCGGTCGAGGTCGCCGTTGGGCAGCCCGATCCGCTGGCGCAGGAACGCGAGTGCCTTGGCGCCGGACACCGTCTGCTCGCCCACCGGGAACGACACCCCTGTGCGGCTGTCGGTGGTGGCGGCGCGCAGGCACACCGGCACGCCACCGACCACGTCCGCCAGTTCGCCGAAGCCGGCCATGTCCATCAGCGCGTAGTGGTCGACCCGCACGCCGGTGAGCCGGTGCACGGTCTCCATGAGTTCGGGCAGCCCGAACCGCGCGTACACGGCGTTGAGCCGCTGCTTGCCGTGGCCGGGCACGCTGACCCAGGAGTCGCGTGGCAGCGAAACCACTGAGGTCGACCCGTCCGCCCGCACCTTGGCGAGCATGATCGCGTCGGTGTAGATCGACCGGTCCAGCCCGGCGAGCAGCACGGTCTGGTCGACACCCGCGCCCCCGCTCGCCGGCGGTGCGCCGCGGTCGAGCGCCTTGGGCACGACGAACGCGGCGACCGCGATGGCCACGACGGCCACCACCGCCACGCCCGCGGCCAGCAACGTCATGCCGTGCCTGCGGCGCGGGGCCCGCGCGAGTCCGGCGAGGACGGTCCGCGGGTCGGGCGCGCGATCGGCCTCGGCGGCGAAGGCTTCCCGGATGAGCTGTTCGGTGCGATCGGTCACGACAGGACCTCCTTCACGGCGTGCTGGTCGGCCGCGCGCAACGTGGCGAGCGCGCGGGAGATGTGGCTGCGGACGGTGCCGGCGGTGCAGCCGAGCACCTCGGCGATCTCCGGGTCGGTGCAGTCCTCGTAGAAGCGCAGCAGGATCGCGGCCCGCTGCTTGCGCGGCAGCGTCGCGATGCGGGCCCGCATGGCGTCGCGCTCGGCGTAGCCGGTGGCCGGGTCGGCGACCGGCGTGCCCAGCGCGTCGAGCGTGCCGTGCGTGAGCGCGACGGTGCGGGCGGCCTTGCGCCGGCGCCAGGACAGGTACTCGTTGGTGATCATCCGCCGCAGGTAGGCGTCCGGCGACTGCAGCGACCCGATGCGTGCCCAGCGGTGCTGGGCGCGCAGCAGCACCTCCTGGACGACGTCCTGGGCGAGGTGGGGGTCGCAGGTCAGGGCCGTGGCATAACGCAGCAGGCGATCGAGCCGCTCGGCAACGAACGCCTCGAAGCGATCGGCCACCGTCGCTCCCTCCGGTCGGGGACAGGTGACCGTAGAACGTCATGACCGTGCTCGTTTGTTGAGTCGGGTTTTGTCGGTGGTGGTTGGTAGCGTTGAAAACAGGGGCCCCCTTGCGGGTTGTCCACAGGGGGCCGGTTGTCCACAGGTTTCGGTTGGGGGCCCGGGATCGTCGGTGGGCGTCGGTACGCTGGATTTCGGGGGGCCGGAGGCCACGGTCGTCACCGGATCGGGTGATCCGGGTGGGTCGATTCGTCTTGGCCGGGGCTCAGCGGTTGATGGGCCGGGGTGGGCCGTGGCGTCGATGAGCTGGGCCGGGGCTCATCGCTGGATGAGCTGCGGTTGGGCTGGGTGGCGTGCAGCGTAAGGCGCTCAGCTCGCTGTAAAGTCCCGCGCCCCTTCCAGCGCTGGGTACTTGCCGTTGGCGGGACTTGACAGCGAGCCTCCCTCGCGGCCTTGGCACGCCTTTAAGGGCAGGCCTGGCGGCCTGCCCGGATCTTGCGCACACCACCCAGCCCAGCCGCCCGTGCACGGGAGCTGGAGCTGGCTTGCTCGTGGCCGGGAGCCGGCGACGGCACCGCCGTGAACGGAGCGCCCTCGGGTTGCCGCGTGATCGGGAGTTGTTGCCCTGCAACGAGAAGTGCCCTCGCCGCAAGCGGCGAGGGCACTTTGTCGTCAGTCAGTCAGTTCCTCAGCGGGGCATCTCGCCGACCTGGTCGGCGGGCGGGGCCTCGATGTTCACCGGCTCGCCCCACTTCGTGTAGTCGACCTGGACCTTCACCGGGACCGTCTTGCCCGAGGTCGGGTCCGCGGTCGGCATCTCGATCGACATGCGGACCGGGAGGCCGTCGTCATTCACCCACAGGTCCACCGGGAAGTCCTTCAGGCCGGACTTGATCGCCTCCTGCATGGCCTGCGCCAGCGTCGCGTCCTTCTGGTTCTCCGCCAGCTTCTGGACGTCCACCTTGATCTTGTAGTGGGTCGTCTCCTCGCCGTTGACCGAGGCCTGCTCCGTGGACTCGATGGTCCCGGCGTCCTTGAACTGCTCCAGCGCCTCGCGCGGATCGGCGTTCTGGCGCATCTGGTCGGTCAGGCTGCCCAGCGCCTGCGCCATGGGGTTGCTCTTGTCATTGGAGTCGATCTTGATCCACGGCTTGTCGCCGGGGACCAGGCCGGCCGGCAGCTTCATGTACAGCACGCCGTCCAGCAGCACCATCGACATCTGGCCGGTGCCGCCGGCGTCCATGTCCATCGAGATCGCCGGGTTGTCACCGCCCAGCTGCATGTCGCCTTCGCCCTTGACCTCCATGCCACCGGCGCCGCCGGTGAAGACCATGTGCGCGGTGTTCGTCTCCGCCGTGCGGTCGCCGACCTGCTTGGCCAGCGCGACCAGGTTGGTCGCCGCCTCGTTGGCACCGTCGCTGCCGGAACCCTGTGCGGTACCGGCGGTCTTGCCGCCACACGCGGCCAGCGACACCGTCAGCGCCAGGATCGACGCCACCGCCCCGATCTTTCGCATCCCCTGCTCCCCTCAACACACAAACGCATCGGTCAGGTCAGTCACCGTACTCGTCGAGCCGGGCACGCGAGGCCAGAAGGCGCCGAAGCGACTCGAGTCTGCCCGAAGAGGCAAGACCGTCGGCCACGACCACGTCCAGCATGCAGTCCGGGTCCTCCGGCGGTCCCAGGTGCCCACATCCCGACGGGCACTCCTCGGCGGGCTCCACGAACTCCTCGAACGCCGCCACGATGTCGCCCGGCTCCACGTGGGCCAGCCCGAACGACCGGATACCCGGCGTGTCGACCACCCAACCCCCGCCGGGCAGCGGCAGCGCCACCGCGGTCGTCGACGTGTGCCTGCCCTTGCCGACCGCGCTCACGTCACCGGTGGCGCGCATGGCGTCCGGCACCAGCTTGTTGACCAAAGTGGACTTTCCGACGCCGGAATGCCCAACCAGCGCGGAAACCCCGCCGGTGAGCCGTTCGCGCACCTCGTCCGGGTCGCGGTCGCTGCGCGTCACCAGCGCGGGAATGTCCAGCTCGGCGTACGCGGCGACCACCTCGTCCGGGCTCGCCAGGTCCGACTTCGTCAGGCACAGCACCGGATGCAGCCCGCCCGCGTACGCCGCGACCAGGCAGCGGTCGATGAAACCCGTGCGGGGCGGCGGATCCGCGAGCGAGCACACGATCAGCAGCTGCTGCGCGTTCGCCACCACCACCCGCTCGTAGGGGTCGTTGTCGTCGGCGGTGCGGCGCAGCACCGACGAGCGATCGGCCACCCGCACGACCCTGGCCAGCGTGTCCGGCCGCCCGGACGTGTCGCCGACCAGGTCCACGAGGTCGCCGACGACGATGGGGGTGCGGCCCAGCTCGCGCGCCCGCATGGCGATGACCTCGTGGTCCGGCTTGCCGTCCAGCGCGCAGGTCCACCGCCCGCGGTCGACGCCGACGACCATCGCCGCGCGGGCGTCCGCGTGGTCGGGGCGGCGCTTCGTGCGGGGCCGGGTGCCCTTGCCGGGGCGCACCCGGACGTCGGACTCGTCCAGGCGCCCCCAGTCGGACCGCCGGCGCCCGGTCACGCGCCGTCCAGCATCGACCGCCACATGGCCGGGAAGTCGGGCAGCGTCTTGGCCGTCGTGCCGATGTCGTCGACCGTGACGCCGTCGACGGCCAGGCCGACGATCGCGCCCGCGGTGGCCATCCGGTGGTCGGCGTAGGCGTGCCAGGTGCCGCCGTGCAGCGCGGTGGGCCGGATCGCCAGGCCGTCCGCGGTCTCGGCCGCGTCGCCGCCGAACGCGTTGATCTCGGTGGCCAGCGCCGCGAGCCGGTCGGTCTCGTGGCCGCGCAGGTGCGCGATGCCACGCAGCACAGACGGGCCGTCCGCCAGCGCGGCCAGCGCGGCCACGGTCGGGGTCAGCTCGCCGACGTCGTGCAGGTCGATGTCCACTCCGGACAGCCGGGCCGGGCCGGTCACGGTCAGGCCGGCGGCCGTGCCGGTCACCACGCAGCCCATCCGTTCGAGGATGTCGCCGATCGCGTCGCCCGGCTGCGTGGTCACCGCAGGCCAGCCGGAGATCGTGACCGTGCCGCCGGTGACCGCGGCCGCGGCCAGGAACGGCGTCGCGTTGGACAGGTCCGGCTCGACCTGCCAGTCCCGCGCCGCGACGGGGCCGGGCTCGATCCGCCAGGTGTTCGGTCGGCCGTCGTCCACCGTCACGCCCGCGTCCCGCAGCATCCCCACGGTCATCTCGACGTGTGGCATGGAGGGCACGGGCTTGCCGTCGTGGTGGACGGTCAGGCCCTGGTCGAAGCGGGCCCCGGCCAGCAGCAGCCCGGACACGAACTGGGAGGACGCCGACGCGTCGATCGTCACCGCGCCGCCCGGCAGGCTGCCCTTGCCGTGCAGGGTGAACGGCAGGGAGTCGCCGTCGACCGTGGCGCCGAGCGCGCGCAGCGCGTTCAGCACCGTCGACATCGGCCGCTCGCGGGCGCGGGGGTCGCCGTCGAAGTGGATCTTCCCGTCGGCGAGCGCGGCGGCCGGCGGCACGAACCGCATCACCGTGCCGGCCAGGCCGCAGTCCACGGTCGCCGGGCCGGTGAGGCCGGCGTGCGGCTCGACCGTCACCCGGGTGTCCGCGGCCCGCAGCGGCACCCCGAGCACGCGGAGCGCGTCGATCATCAGATCGGTGTCGCGGCTGCGCAGGGCGCCGGTCAGCGTGCCGCCGCCCTCGCTCAGCGCGGCCAGCAGCAGCGCCCGGTTGGTGATCGACTTCGAGCCGGGGACGGCCACGGTGGCCCGGACGGCGCCGGGAGCGACGGGTGCCTGCCACTGCTTCATGCGTCGATGATCCCGCATGCCGGGTGCCGCGGTGCACACTGTCGGTGCGTCGTGCCACGATCGGCAGCAGGGAGGAGGTGGTTGACGTGTGCGGAAGGTACGCAGCGGCGAAGGACCCGGCCACCCTGGCCGCGGAGTTCGACGCCTACGACGCGACCGAGGACCACGCGCCGCCCGCCGACCACAACGTCGCACCCACGAAGGACGTGATGGCGGTGGTGCAGCGCCACCCGCGCGACGAGGACGGCAGGGCCGACGACAGCCGCACCGAGCGCAGCATTCGGGTGATGCGCTGGGGCCTGATCCCGGCGTGGGCGAAGGACATGTCCATCGGCGCGCGCATGATCAACGCCCGTTCGGAGTCGGCGGCGACGTCCAACGCGTTCAAGACCTCGCTGGCCAAGCGGCGCTGCCTGCTGCCGGCCGACGGCTGGTTCGAGTGGAAGAAGGAAGGCGGCCACAAGCAGCCGTTCTTCATGACCCGCCCGGACGGGAAGTGCCTGGCCATGGCCGGTCTGTGGACGGTGTGGCGCGACCCGAAGGAGTCCGACGGCCCGCCGGTCGTGAGCGCGGCCGTGCTGACCACCGCCGCGCAGGGTTCGCTCGCCGACATACACGACCGGATGCCGCTGCTCATGACGCCCGAGCACTGGGCGGCCTGGCTCGACCCGGACTCCGCCGAGGTCGACGGCCTGCTCGAGCCGTCCATGGAGCTGATCGAGGAGCTGGAGCTGCGCCCGGTGTCCAGCAAGGTCAACAACGTCCGCAACAACGGCGCCGAGCTGGTCGCACGCGAGGAGCCGATCGCCGAGCTGGACGACCCCAAGCTTTTCTAGGAACCCGCATGACGGTCATGGAGATCGACACCCCGCACGGCCCGGCCCGTGCGGAGCTGCACTGCGCGCCCGAGGCCCGGGCCGGGCTGCTGCTCGGCCACGGCGCGGGAGGCGGCGTCGGCGCGCCCGACCTGGTGGCCGCCACCCGGGGTGCGCAGGCCGCGAACGTGGACGTCGCGCTGGTCGAGCAGCCCTACCGGGTCGCGGGCAGGCGCGCCCCCGCCCCCGCCCACCAGCTCGACACGGCCTGGCTCGCGGTGGCCGAGCGGCTGGCGCGGGAGTGGTTCTCCGACCTGCCGCTGGTGTTCGGCGGGCGCTCGTCCGGCGCGCGGGTGGCGTGCCGGACCTCGGCGGACGGGGAGGCTGTCGGCGTGGTCTGCCTCGCGTTCCCCGTGCACCCGCCGGGCAGGCCGGAGAAGAGCCGGATGCCCGAGCTGGACGGCGTGACGGTGCCCACGCTGGTGGTGCAGGGGGAGAACGACCCGTTCGGCATGCCGGGGCCCGCGCCGCACCGCGAGATCATGGTTCTGCCTGGTGACCACTCGTTGAAGCGGGAGGCCAGGACGCTGTCGCGGACGGTCGAGGAGTGGCTGGACCGCATCCTGCGCCCGCTCGGCTGAGCGATCCCGCGGGGAATTCGGCGAGGTCGGCCGACGTTCGTGTGGACGTGATGACTGCTACTCGCCGGGTACCCTCACTGGAGTCCCGTCCGTTTCCGAGGATGGGGCAGTTTCGAGTGGAAGGGAGCACGGTGCCGAGCACCGAGACCCACCCCGACGCGTCGGTCGAGACCGAGGAGCAGCGGGCAGAACGGTTCGAGCGCGACGCGATGCCGTTGCTGGACCAGCTGTACTCGGCCGCACTGCGGATGACCCGCAACCCGGCCGACGCCGAAGACCTGGTGCAGGAGACCTACCTCAAGGCCTACGCCGCGTTCGAGTCCTTCGCCAAGGGCACGAACCTCAAGGCGTGGCTCTACCGGATCCTGACCAACACCTACATCAACGGCTACCGCAAGCGGCAGCGCCAGCCGCAGCAGTCGCCGACCGAGGAGATCACCGACTGGCAGCTCGCCCAGGCCGAGAGCCACACCTCGACCGGGCTGCGCTCGGCCGAGATCGAGGCGATGGACCGGCTGCCGGACAACGACGTCAAGGAAGCCCTGCAGCAGCTGCCGGAGGATTTCCGGCTGGCCGTGTACCTCGCCGACGTCGAGGGGTTCGCATACAAAGAGATCGCGGAGATAATGCACACGCCGATCGGCACGGTGATGTCTCGACTGCACCGTGGCCGTCGGCAGCTTCGTGACCTACTGGCCGGGGTCGCGCGGGACCGGGGGTTCATGCGCTCGACCGAGCAAGAGGTGACCGGATCGTGAGCTGCGGCAAACCACACGAGACCGACTGCTCCGACGTCTTGGCGGAGGTCTGGCTCTTCCTCGACCACGAGTGCGACGGCGAGCGCCGCGCGCTGTTGCAGAAGCACCTGGACGAGTGCAGCCCGTGCCTGGAGGAGTTCGGCATCGAGGAGCACCTGAAGGTGTTGCTGGCGCGCAAGTGCGGCGGCGAGCAGGCGCCCGAGGCGCTCAAGCAGCGGTTGCGGGAGAAGATCCGGAAGACGGTCGTCGAGGTCGTCACGGTGCGGGAACGCACCGAGCCGTAACTTGTCCACACTTTCCGATCTACTCGCGGAGCACACGAAGCTCTCCGGCGGCGAGGTGGACCACCTGCAGATGGTGGTCGCCGAGTGGCAGCTGCTCTCGGACCTGTCGTTCGCCGACCTGCTGATGTGGGTGCCGATCGGCGAGCCGCCCGCCCCGCCCGCCCCGTCCGCCACCGACGTCGAGTACCTGTGCGTGGCGCAGGCGCGTGCCACCACCGCGCCGACCGCGCACCCGGAGGACGTCGTCGGCAGCACCGCCACCGTCGCGGACCACCCGCAGCTGCGCCGCGCGATGAACGAGCAACGCATCCTGCGCGAGGAGGATCCGCGCTGGTACCACGGGGTGCCGGTGCGCCGCGAGGCGATCCCGGTGACCTTCGACGAGCGGGTGATCGCCGTGCTGTCGCGGGAGACGGACGTCGCGGTGCCGCGGGTGCCGAGCTCGCTGGAGATCGCGTACCTCGGGATCGCGGCGGACCTGTGCCAGATGGTCGCCGACGGCAGTTTCCCGACCTCGGAGCCGGCCGCGGACGTGCACACGAGCCCCCGCGTCGGCGACGGCCTGGTGCGGCTGGACAACACGGGCGCCGTGGCGTTCGCGTCGCCGAACGCACAGTCGGCGTATCACCGCATGGGGCATCCCGCGGAGCTGGTGGGCGTGCGGCTGGCGCCGCTGACGCGCGGGCTGATCGCGGATCCCTTTGACGCCACGGAGATCGCGCAGCGCATCCTGGCGGCGCTGGACGGTCAGCCGAGCATGCGCGCGGAGGCGGAGTCGCACCGCGGCGCGGCAGTCCTGTTTCGAGCACTCCCACTACGCCCCGGCGGCAAGGCGGCCGGCGCGCTGGTGCTGGTCCGCGACGTGACCGAGGTCCGGCGGCGCGACCGCGCGCTGATGTCGAAGGACGCGACGATCCGCGAGATCCACCACCGGGTCAAGAACAACCTGCAGACGGTGGCGGCGCTGCTGCGCCTGCAGTCCCGTCGCACCGCGAGCGAAGAAGCCCGAGCCGCCCTGGGCGAGTCGGTCCGCCGAGTAGCCGCGATCGCGATGGTCCACGAGGCACTGTCCACTTCGGTCGACGAGAAGGTGGACCTGAACTCGTTGGTGGACAAGGTGATCCCGGTCGTCGGCGACGTCGCGGTGGCGGAGAATCATGTGCGGGTCCGGCGCACGGGCCAGTTCGGCGTGGTGGCCGCGGAGGTAGCGACGCCGCTGGTGATGGTGCTGACGGAGCTGGTGCAGAACGCGGTGGAGCACGCGTACCCGGCGGGCGTGTCGGGTGACGTGACGGTCTCCGCGGAACGCTCGGCCCGCTGGCTGGACGTCGTCGTCGCCGACGACGGGCGCGGGTTGCCTCAGGGGTTCTCACTGGAGCGCTCGAACGGCCTGGGCCTGCAGATCGTGCGAACGTTGGTGGAGTCGGAACTACGCGGCTCGCTGTCGATGCGCCGGCGTGACCACGGGGGAACCGAGGCGGTCCTACGGGTCCCGCTGTCCCACCGCCGCTGATCATCCCCTCAGCCACTCGCTCCCGATCTGTCGGCAGGTCTCGGTAGCGTTGAATTCGGGGGTCCCCGGGCCGGTTGTCCACAAGTGCAGTGCCTGTCCACACGCCGTGGGACTTCTCAGCCGTTGGCGGCCGGAGTGTCAGTGGGCGTCGGTAGCGTTGAAATCGGGGGCCCCCCGGGCCAGTTGTCCACAAGTTCGGCGGCTGTCCCCATGCTGAGAGGCTTGTCAGCCGTTGGCGGCCGGGCTGTCGGTGGTCGCCGCTGGCGTGGAAATCGGGGGCCCCAGGGCTGGCTGTCCACAAGTGCGATGACTGTCCACACGCTGTGAGGCTTCTCAGCCGTTGACGGCCGGAGTGTCAGCCCCCGCCGGTAGCGTGGAAAACAGGGGGACCCCCGGGCGGTTGTCCACAAGTCGCCGGATGGTCCACAGGCTGAGTGGTATCTCAGCCGATCACGGCAAGGCTGTCAGTGGTCGGCCGTACGCTGGATTTCGGGGGCCAGAGGCCAACCAACCCTCAGAAACACAAAGACCCGGTTTCCCAAGATGGGAACCGGGCCTTGTGGCGTCTTGAATTCAGGCGTTGCTGCTCGTTCGCGTCCGGGAGTTGCGCCGCTTGAGAGCGCGTCGCTCGTCCTCGCTCATCCCGCCCCACACACCTGCGTCCTGGCCACTCTGGAGCGCCCAGGTCAGGCAGTTGGAAGCGACGGTGCAGCGGTGGCAACAGCCTTCCGCCCGCGCACCCTGCAACACAGCAGGACCACTGGTCCCCACGGGGAAGAACAGCTCGGGGTCCTCGTCACGGCAGGCCGCGCGGTGGCGCCAGTCCATTTCTACGTGCTCCTCGCTCGGGCGCGTTCCGATGCGCCTCTGTCGTCAGCCGGTCGTTGGGGTGCTTGTGAATGCTTTCACGAACCAGCCATATGTCAAGAGTCCTTCATCAGCCGGGGTGAGAACTCACCCGAAAGATCGACGTCAGAGGCGTGTTACAGCGCTGCGTAACAATCAGATCACAGCTACGTCTCGGGCCTCAAGTCCGGCTGTCGAGCGTTTTGCCACCGGTCTGGGCTACCCGACGACGCACAGGGCATGCCGGACCGACGCAACTTTCACGCATGTCCGCTCGCCGATGAGGTCGCCGTCGCACTGGACGCGGACGGGGTCGGGACTGGTGATCGTCAGCATCGGGACGTCGTCGCGGCGGACGAGGTTGGCGCCCTTTTGCTCACCCTTCCGGCTGATCGCCTGACGGAGGTGGCGCAGCACGGTCGGTAAGCGCAGCGTGCGCAGCGCGAAAACGCCGAGGTCGGTGTCGAAGCTCGTGCCGCGGTTGAGGTGGATCTCCCGCGCGCCGAGATAGGTCCACGGGTCGGTGTTGGACACGAACACCAGCCGCAGCCCGGAAACCGGCTCCTCGCCGGGAATCTCGACGGTCAGCCGCGGCCCGCCGTGCGCCGGCTTCAGGTACTGCGTCGTCGCGACGCGGGTGTACAGCGCCGGGCTCGCCTTCTTGCCGCGCTTGCGATCGACCTCCGCGACCACGTCCGCGTCCCACCCGACGCCCGCGCTGAACGTGAACCATCGCGCGGGTTCGGCGCCGTCGGAGTCCACGCGGCCCAGGTTGACCCGGCGATTCCGGCCGTCCTGCAGCGCGTGCAGCAGCTGGTGTGTCGCGTCGACCGGGTCGCGGGGGAGGCCGAGTGACCGGGCGAAAACGTTTGCGGAGCCGCCCGGGACGATGCCCAGCATCGGCAGCGTGGTCCGCGGGCCGGCCGCCAGCAGGCCGTTGACCACCTCGTTCACCGTGCCGTCGCCGCCGTGGGCCACCACCAGATCGGCGCCGTCGACCGCCGCCTGCGCGGCCGCGGCCATCGCGTGGCCGCGGTAGTCGGTCTCGAGGATCTCGAGCTTGACCTCGCTGGCCAGTGCGTGCGCCAGCACGTCCCGCCCGGCCGCCGTGGTCGCGGTCGCCTTCGGGTTCACCACCAGGACTGCGCGCATAACCGCAGCGTAGGCGAGTCGGAGGCCGCCGGCGGGCTACGATCGTTTGCGAAACCATTCACAAGCGATGGAAGGGCACCCGCGTGCGCCTCGACTCCGACGCCCCGCCGACCATCCGCGGCGCTGGGGTCCTCGTCGGCCTGCAGGGGCTGACCGGTGTCGGGTTCGCCGTGGCGCTGCTCGTCGGCGGGTTCGCCGGCGGCTCCGCGACCGGCAACAACATCTTCGGCGAGGCCGCCTACTTCGTCGTGCTCGGCGGCGCGGTCGTCGCCGTCGGCGTCGCGCTGGTCCTCGGCAAGCACTGGGCGCGTGGTCCGGCGGTGGTCGTCGAGCTGCTGCTGCTCGGTGTCGCTTGGTACGCGACGGGCCCGTCCGGGCGACCCGCGATCGGGGTGCCGGTCGGCCTGCTGTGCGTCCTCGTCTTGTACCTGCTTTTCACCGTCCGATCCCGCGCATGGTCGATGGGACTTGACGAATCAGATGCCGGCCAGGACACCGAGCAAACCGGACACTAGATCGGTAATCGGATTCCCGACTAACGGCGGGTAGTGGATCACCTCCATAAGAGTGACCCTGATGGGGTTCCTTTTCCCTGCTCCGCGGCACCCTGTCCGCGGTACGAGGTGGTTAGCAATGCGTCTTGTTCGTGTCGGGGCGGCGTTGGTGGGCGCGGCGGCTGTCGTGCTGGGCATCACGATGGCGACCGGCGGTGCGTCCGCCGACCAGAAGCCCGAGGGCGGCACCATCACGCCGAAGATCATCGACGGCAGGCTCGCGGACAACGCCCCGTGGGCGGCCCGCCTATTCGTGGACGGCCGGGAGAACTGCTCGGCGACGATCATCGCGCCGACGTGGATCCTGACCGCGCAGCACTGCGTTGCGAACCAGGGCACCTACACGTTCCACATCGGCAGCCTGGACCAGACCCAGGGTGAGACCGCCACCGGTGTGAACATCCAGACCCACCCGTCGGCCGACCTCGCGCTCGTCGAGCTCGACCACGCGGTGACCGCGACGTACTCGCCGCTGGGCAACCCGGACGCGGTGTCGGTCGGCCAGACCGTGCAGGTCTACGGCTGGGGCGCGACGTGCACCGACCGGCCGGAGATCGAGTGCCAGTCGCAGATGCTGAAGGTCGCCGACGTGGGCGTCACCGACACGGCGTGCTCGGACTACCTCGGCGGCACCGCGGTGTGCGCCAACCGGATCGACGGCATCACGGCCGGCGGCGACTCCGGCGGCCCGATGTTCGCCACCGCCCCGGACGGTTCCTACGTCCAGGTCGGCGTCGCCTCCACGAGTGACCGCGCGACGTTCACCGCGTACGGCAACATCACGCAGTACCGCGACTGGATCGCCGGCATCGCCGGCGTCTGATCGCCCGCAGGCCCGAGCGCCGCGTCCGGTAGCCCCGGGCGCGGCGTTCGCCCATGTTCGGGGCTCATGTTCGTTCTCCCGCAAGGCGGTCGAGTGCGTCGTCGGTGAGGCGGAAGACGGTCCACCCGTCCATGGCGGTCGCGTCGAGTTTCTCGTAGAAGTCGATGGCCGGCTTGTTCCAGTTCAGGACCCACCACTCCAGCCGGGAGTAGCCGCGCGCCACGCATTCCTGCGCCAGCGCGGCCAGCAGCGCCCGGCCCAACCCGCCGCCGCGCGAACCGGGCTGCACGTACAGGTCCTCCAGGTAGATGCCGTGCGTGCCGCGCCACGTCGAGAAGTTCAGGAACCACAAGGCGCAGCCGACGACCTGTCCGTCCACTTCGGCCACGTGGCCGAACAGCGCGGGCGCGGGCCCGAAAAGCGCGGCGCGCAGCTGCCCGGCGGTCAGCCGGCACTCGTGCGGCGCGCGTTCGTACAGCGCCAGCTCGTGCACCAGGCCGACCACTGCGTCCACATCGGACTCACGAACCCGGCGTACCCGCGGGTCCGGCATGCTGCTCCCTCCGCTCCGGCGCCGGCGGCACGTTCAGACGCTTGATCTGCGGCTCGCCCCGCTCGTCGCCGAGGACGGTGATCGCAGCCGCGTCCAGTCCGAAGTGGACTCCGGCGGTGGCGTCGAGGCTCAGCCAGGTGGCGACCAGGACGCGGCTGAAGTGCCCGTGTCCCACCAGGATGACATCGCCGTCGGCCAGCGCGGCGCGTACCCGCTCGAGCACTTTCCGCGCGCGGGCGCCGACCTGCGCCGCGGTCTCGCCGCCCGGCGACTCGTGTGTCCACACCGTCCAGCCCGGCACGGTCTCGCGGATCTGCGGGGTCGACATGCCCTCGTACTCGCCGTAGTCCCACTCGGCGAGGTCCTCGGTGACCAGCCCGACGGACAGGCCGGCGAGCTCGGCTGTGCGCAGCGCCCTGGTGCGCGGGCTCGACGCGACCAGCGCGGGCCGTCCGGCGCCGCGAAACGCGCCGAGCAGGCGGCCGGCCTCACCGGCGAGGCGCTCGCCGGTCGGGGTCAGCGAGAGGTCGGTTCGGCTGGTGTGGCGGCCGGTGCGGGACCATTCGGTCTCGCCGTGGCGCAGCAGGTACACCGCGGTCATGGGGCCTCCCGTCGACGGTGGTGGACGATGTTACTGACTGGTAGCTTAGGTCCGTGACGAACACTCTGGCGACGTGGCGGCGGCTGGCGGACCGGCCGCTGGGCAAGCGATTGTTCACCGCGGGCGTGGTGGCCCGCGCTCCGTACTTCGGCACCATCCTGCCGACCGTCGAGACGATGGTGCCCGGCCACTGCGAGGTGCGCTCGCCGAAATGGTTCGGCGTGCACAACCACATCAAGACCTTCCACGCGATCGCGGCGTGCAACCTCGCCGAGATCACGATGGGCATGCTCGCCGAGGCGACCGTGCCGCCGTCGCACCGGTGGATCCCGAAGGGGATGAACGTGTCGTACCTGGCCAAGGCCACCACGGGCCTGCGTGCGACGGCGTCGCTGGAGACCCTGCCGGAGTTCGGCGACGACCCGTTCGAGCTGGTCGTCCCGGTGTCGATCCGCGACGCGGCCGGCAAGGAGGTCGTGCACGCCGACATCACGATCTGGGTGACTAAGAAGAGCGCGGCGCGTACATGATCACCGCGACGCCGACGAGGCAGATGGCGGCGCCCAGGTAGTCCCAGCGGTCCGGCGTGAACTTGTCGACCACCACGCCCCACGCGAGCGAGCCGGCCACGAACACCCCGCCGTACGCGGCGAGGATGCGCCCGAAATGCGGGTCGGGCTGGAACGTGGCGACGAAGCCGTACGCGCCGAGTGCGAGCACTCCCGCGGCGATCCACCACAGGCCGCGGTCCTCGCGCCAGCCCTGCCAGACCAGCCAGGCGCCGCCGATCTCGGCCAGCGCCGCGAGGACGAACAGGACCAGCGAGCGGACGACGCTCACGCGAGCGGGATCGGGCAGCCGGGGGTGGCGGCGCAGTCGGCGAGGTCGGCGCAGCCCGCGGCCACCGTGGCCCGCAGCGTGTCCCGCACGGCGGTCAGCTCGGCGATCCGGGCTTCCACGCCGGGCAGCTTGGCCGCGGCCAACTCGGCCGGCCGGGTGCCGGGACCGAGCAGGTCGGCGACCTCGTCGAGCGTGAAGCCGAGCCGCTGCGCGCCCTTGATCATCCGCAGCCGCGCGACGGTGGCCGGCGGGTAGACACGGTGCCCGCCGAGCGTGCGATCCGGCTCGGGCAGCAGGCCGCGACGCTCGTAGTACCGCAGCGTCTGGCGGCCCACGCCTGCCTGTTTGGCGAGTTGCCCCGTGCGCAGCCCGGTCATGGCAGGCGCCCGGCGAGCGCGTCGAGGACCGCGACGTGCGCGGGCGGGACGGTGACGTCGAGGGAGAGTTCGCCGCCGGTCGCGGTGAGCGCGAACGTGAAGAACGAGCAGCACCCGGTCTCCTTTATCGCGAGCCCGGCGGCGGTCGCGGCGACCTCAGGTGTGGGTGTGAGCTGCAGCGTCAGCCGGCTGGGCGCCGGCCGTTGTGCCCCGGTGACGGCGGTGGCGAACAGGTCGTCGAACTCGGCCGCCCGCAGCGGCTGGTCGGCGGTGGGGAGGGTGCAGGAGGGCGGTACCCACGTCATACCGACACGGTAAGCCGGTACGTGGGGACCGGGTGCAAGTAGGGATAGCGTGCGCGCATGAGAGCTTCCGGAACGTTCGAGGTCACGGCGTTCGAGCCGACCTCGGTGACCTCGTCGGTGGCCACGGCCCTGCCGGTCGGCGTCGCGACGATGGAGAAGACCTTCACGGGCGAGATCGAGGGCCACGCGGCGACGGTGTTCACCTCGGCGTTCGACCAGGAGCGCGGCGTGGGCACGTACGTGGCGATGGAGTCGTTCGAGGGTGCGCTGAACGGCCGCGCGGGCGCGTTCAACTTCGCCCACTCGGCGACGACCCACGGCACCGACCGGGCGGCCGAGTTCTTCACGATCGTCCCGGCCAGCGGCACCGGCGAACTGGCCGGCATCCAGGGCACAGGCACGATGACCGTCGAGACCGACGGCACCCACCGCATCACGCTGGACTACGAGCTCGCGTGACCCTTACGGGTGATATGCGCTAGGCCGCGATCACGGATTGCCGGTGAGCCGGTGCCCGGAGACAGCAACGGGCCGGTCGCCGTCGCGGCGACCCCGCCACCGACAACCATGACCACACCGGAACCGGAGCCACTGGACCTGGACGACTTCATCGTCACCCTGAAAGTGACGGACAAGCAGTGCTTCGGCGACATCGGCTGCAACGTCACCGTCGAGCCGAACCTGGAAAACCGCACCTACTCGATCACGCTGACCATCTCGGGCGACGAGACGGGCCCGGTGATCACCACGGTCGACGGAACGGGCACGCAGTACGACCTGATGCCGGTAATGCTGTCCACGCGAGGCTCGGGTGTGGCGACGAAGGCCAAGATCACCGCTGTCCAGGAGTACTGACGCCACAAGAAACGGCGCCCACGTGGAACACGCGGGCGCCGTTTCGAAGCCTCGGGATCAACCCTTCTTGGTGTCCCAGAAGATCTTGTCGATCTCGGCGATCAGGTCCAGGAGTTCCTGGCCCTTGGCGGGGTCCATGGAGCCCTTGGTGCCGGACGCGCCAGCGGCTTTGGTGGCCTTGTTGACCAGCTCGTGTAGCTGCGGGTGCTTCTCGAAGTGCGGGGGCTTGAAGTAGTCGGTCCACAGGACCCACAGGTGGTGCTTGACCAGCTCGCTGCGCTGCTCGGCGATCAGGATCGCGCGGGTGCGGAACTCGGGGTCGTCGCTGTCCTGGTACTTCTGCTGGATGGCCTTCACCGACTCGGCCTCGATGCGGGCCTGCGCCGGGTCGTACACGCCGCAGGGGAGGTCGCAGTGTGCGGTGGCCTCCAGGCGTGGGCCGAGAATGCGCGACAGGAGTCGCATCTTTCCTCCTGAAACATGTTGACGCTTCGACACAGCGGACAGTACCCCCGGACGTGGGTGCCGACACCACGGAGGTGATCGTTCTGAATCGGCTCGGGTGGTTGCCCTTCCGGCGCATCCGGGTGCGCGGGCCCTCGATGGCGCCGACTCTCAAGGACGGCGACGTCGTCCTCGCGCGCCGTGGAGCGCGGGCGACACCGGGGGACGTCGTCGTCGTGACGTGGGCGGCGCGGCCGGGACAGCTGTCGATCAAGCGCGCGGTCCGGCCGGACGGGGACGGGTGGTTCGTCGTCGGCGACAACGACCTCGCCTCTACCGACTCGCGGGAGCTGGGGGCGGCCGTCGTGCACGGCGTGATCCGGTGGCGGGTCTGGCCGCGGCCTCGTCGCCTAAGTAGTGCGTAGCCGCTGGTAGAGCGCCTGGCAGGCCTCGTAGGTCGGCAGGATGCCCGCCTCCCGGGCCGCCTCGAGCGACGGCCACGCGCGGTCCTTGTCGGACATGGCCACCTCGATCTCCGCCGGCCAGGGCAGGCCGAGTGCCGGGTCGAGGGCGTCGATGCCGTGTTCGATGCCCGGGTCGTAGCCGGTGGAGCACAGGTACGAGATGACCGTGTCGTCCTCGAGCGCCATCATCCCGTGTGCCAGGCCCTCCGGCACGTACACGGCGCGGAAGTCGACCGGGTCCAGCCGTACCGCGTCCCAGCGGCCGAAGGTCGGGGAGCCGACCCGGATGTCCAGCACGACGTCCAGCAGCGCGCCCTGCGGGCAGTGGATGTACTTGGCCTGGCTGGGCGGCACGTCGGTGAAGTGCATGCCGCGGATGACCCCGCGCCGGGACTTGCTGTGGTTCGTCTGTGCGAGCCGCAGCGGGTGGCCGACCGCCTTGACGAACGACTGCTCCTCGAACGGGCAGACGAACAGCCCGCGATCATCCGGGAACACCCGCGGGGTGAACTCGAATGCGCCGGTCACCGCCAGTTCTCGTACCTCCATGTGACGCACAGTACTGGCCCCCGGCCACCGCTTTGCGCGCCGGAGTGTCACACTATGAGACACCGCAGCGTCCGCGGTTGCCCGCCAACCATCCGCGGGTGGCCGATCGGCCGGCCTGGTTCGAGAGCGCCGACATCACCCGATCGATGCTCAACCACGCCGAGATCAGGCGGGGCTACGTTCTGTTCCCCCCGCTTCGGCCCGTTGGAGGGACGCAATGACGACCGTGAACGATCCGCTCGTGCAGCCAGATCTGTCCACTCCGGTCTCCGACGAGGAGATCTTCCGCGCGCACGACGGCGGCAAGCTGGACACCGCGGTGACCAGGCCCATCGCCGACCCGCGGACGCTGTCGATCGTGTACACGCCGGGTGTGGCGAAGGTCAGCCGGGCCATCGCCGAGGACGCGGCGCTGGCCGGGCGGTACACCTGGACGAGCCGCCTCGTCGCGGTCGTCAGCGACGGCACGGCCGTGCTCGGCCTCGGCGACATCGGCCCGCGCGCCGCACTGCCGGTCATGGAGGGCAAGTCGGCCCTGTTCAAGACGTTCGGCGGGCTGAACTCGATCCCGCTGGTGCTGGACACCACCGACGTGGACGAGATCGTGGAGACGCTGGTCCGGCTGCGCCCGTCGTTCGGCGCGGTGAACCTGGAGGACGTGTCCGCACCGCGTTGCTTCGAGCTCGAGCGCCGGCTGATCGAGGCCCTGGACTGCCCGGTCATGCACGACGACCAGCACGGCACCGCGATCATCCTGCTGGCCGCGCTGCGCGGCGCGAACACCGTGCTCGGCCGGCCGATCGTGAACGAGCGGATCGTCATCGCGGGGGCGGGCGCGTCCGGCATCGCCTGCGCGAACTTCCTGCTGTCCGCAGGCGCCGGTGACGTGGTGGTGCTGGACTCGCGCGGGATCATCCACGAGGGCCGCGAGGGCCTGAACCCGGTCAAGGCCGAGCTCGCGACCCGCAGCAACAACGACGGCCTGCGCGGCGGCCTGGCCGAGGCGCTCGCGGGGGCCGACGTCTTCGTCGGACTGTCCGGTTCGACCGTCCCGGAGGACCTGATCGCCACGATGGCGCCTAAGTCCATCGTGTTCGCACTGTCGAACCCGGATCCGGAGATCCACCCGGACGTGGCAAGCCGGCATGCCGCGATCGTGGCCACCGGACGCAGCGACTTTCCCAACCAGATCAACAACTCCCTGGCCTTCCCCGGCGTGTTCCGGGGTGCCCTGGACGCCGGCGCACGGCGGATCACCGAGCGGATGAAGATGGCTGCGGCGGACGCCATCGCGGCGGTCGCGGAGGAGGACCTGGCGGCCGACTACATCGTGCCGAGCGGGGTTGATCCGCGGGTCGCGCCCGAGGTCGCGGCGGCGGTCGCACGGGCCGCCAAGGAGGACGGGGTAGCCTAAGCACCGGCGGGAAGATCGGCGGCTTCGCCCGACCCGCCGGCATGCGGGCGAGAGGATGGCGTGGTGGCCGAGCATGTCTTGCGTGCCGGGCTACCCCCTGGCGGGGTACGGGCCGGTGAGTTAGCCGTGCCCGGGCTCGCCACGCCGTCCGACGTTCCCCCGCTGGTCGACCGCGTCGTCACCGACCCGAGCAGGGGTTTTTCCGTCGCCGAAGTCGAGGAGCTGGCCCGGCTCGGGCTCTGGAGCGTCGACCTCGAGTCGGGTTCGGCCTACTTCTCCGACGGCTTGCGGGAGTTGTGCGGGCTGCCCCCCGACTGCACCGTCAGCCAGGCGCTGGACATGGTCCACCCCGACGATCAGGAGCTGCTGGCGTCGTTCCAGGCCGGCCTGTACGACCCGGACGCGCCGCCTGCCGAGATCGAGGTGCGGGACAAGACCGGCGAGCGCACGGTGCAGATCCGGGCTCGTTCGGAGGTCGACGACGCCGGCAACGTGGTGCGCATCCTCGGCGCCGTCCTGGACGTGACCCGCTTCCAGGAGGCCGAGAGACGGGCGAGCCAGGACCGCAGGCTGTTCGGCGACGCGCAGCAGGTGGCCAGGCTGGGCACCTGGGAGTGGAACACGGCGACCGGTGAGTGCGTCTGGTCGACGATGCTCTACGAGCTGTTCGGCGTCGACCCGGACACCCCGATCACCTACACCGAGTACCTGAGCTTCGTGCACCCGGACGACCGCGGCTGGGTCGACCAGCGCTGGCGCGAGCTCGCCACCACCGGCAGGCCCGTCGAGGCCGAGCACCGGGTGATCCAGACGGACGGCACGGTGCGGGTGTTCCGGTGCCGCGGCGCCGCGCTCGATCGCGGCGGCAAGATCATGATAGGCACCGCCCAGGACGTCACCGAACAGCGGTCCACCGAGACCCGGATGATGCGCTCCAGCCAGCGGTTCAGCGACCTGGTCGCGATCGCGCCGGTGGGCATCGGCCTGTTCGACGAGACCGAGCGGCTGGTCGACGCCAACGAGCCGCTGTGCAGGCTGCTCGAGCTGGACCTGGAGCGGCTGCGCGGGGTCACCGCGGCCCAGCTGACGCATCCGAACGACCGGTCCAAGCCGTTGCTGACCGCGCACGACAACGGCCTGCACGGGCACGGCAGCGTCGAGGTGCGGGCCGGGCAACGGGTGCTGATCACCGCGTCCGGCAAGCCGGTGTACTGCGAGCTGGGCGTCACCGAGTCGGTCGCCGACGACGGGCAGCGGTTCTGGCTCGTGGTGTTCTCCGACGTCACCGACCGCAGGCGGGCGGCCGAGCGGCTGCGCTACCAGGCCACCCACGACGAGCTGACCGGCCTGCCCGGGCGGGCCGCGGTGAACGAGCTGCTCGGCCAGCTGCTGGGCGGGCCGGACGCGGACAGCGTCGCGCTGCTGTGGTGCGACGTGGACAACTTCAAGCGGGTCAACGACTCGCTCGGCCACGACGTCGGCGACGAGCTGATCACCGCGCTGGCCCGGCGGCTCGAGCGCGGGCTGCCGCCGTCGTGCACGCCGGCGCGGATGTCCGGCGACGAGTACGTGGTCATCTGCTCGGACGTGCACGAGGTCGGCGGCGTGGAGGCGCTGGCGAACCGGGTGGCCCGGCTGCTGCGCACGGCGGTGCCGGTGCGCGGCCAGCTGCTGCGGGTGTCGGCCACGATCGGCGCGGCGGTGCCGAGCGGCACGGACACGTCGGCGGCGGACCTGCTTCGGTTCGCGGACGCGGCGATGTTCAACGCGAAGCGGCAGGGCGCGGGCCGGGTGTCGATCGCGAACGCGGAGCTGATCAAGAACGCGACCGGCCAGATGCTGCTCGAGGGCCAGCTGCGGGACGCGATCGCCAACGACGGCCTGGTGCTGCACTACCAGCCGGTCGTGGGTCCGGACGGGTCGGTGCAGTCGGCCGAGGCGCTGGTGCGCTGGCCGCACCCCGAGCGCGGGATGCTGAACCCCGGCCAGTTCCTGCCGGTGGCCGAGCAGGGCGACATGCTGCGCGAGCTGGACCGGTGGGTGCTGCGGACCGCGCTGTGCGAGGCGTCGAAGTGGCCGATGGTCGTCGGCGGCGTGCTGGGCGGCGGGCCCGGCGTCGCGGTCAACCTGGCCGGACTGGTGCCGGGCGACCCGGAGTTCGTGGAGATCGTGTCGGCGGCGGTCGCCGAGTCGGGCATCGAGTGGGACCGCGTGGTGCTGGAGCTGGTGGAGACCAGCCTGATCGACCTGCCGTCGCGCACCCGCGAGACGATGGCGGAGCTGGCCGACCGGGGCGTGCGGTTCGCGGTGGACGACTTCGGCACCGGGTACTCGTCGCTGGCCCGGCTCAAGGAGCTGCCGGCGCAGATCATCAAGATCGACCGGGCGTTCGTGTCCGGTGTCGCCACCGAGGCGGCCGACTTCGCGGTGGTGCGCGCGCTGGTCGATATGGCCCGCGCGATGGGCCGCTCCTGCGTGGCGGAGGGCGTTGAGGTCGAGTCGCAGTTCCACGTGTTGCGCAGCTTCGGCGTGGAGGCATACCAGGGCTGGCTGCTGTCGAAGCCGCTGCCGGCGCCGGTGTTCCGCGAGCTGCTGCGCACGGGCCCGATCGACCTGCCGACCGGCGCCTGACCTGCGCGAACCCGAGTTTGTCCACAAGCGTCAGTTGCCCACACGCAAGATCGACATCGGGGCCCCTGTCGGCCTCTCCCGGTAGAATGGATGACGGGGTGCCCCCGGAGAGGGTGGGGGCGTGACCAGGGACTGCGGAACGCGCGCGATCGGTTGACGTGGAGCGGATTTCCCTGGTCAGTGGCGTTTTTGCGATATTCGGTCGACTCCGCGGTTAGCCTCGGTTCATGACGACGTTCCGGTTGATGGCCGCCCTTCGGGGCCGCTGAACGACGTCTTCTTCCCGCCAGCCCCGCGATCGTGGGGCCTGCGCGACCGGAGCCCCGCTGTGGAGGTTCCGATGCTGATCACCACGACCATCCCCTACGTCAACGCCCGGCCGCACGTCGGCTTCCTGCTCGAGCTCGTGCAGGCCGACGTGCTCGCCCGCCACCACCGGCGGCGCGGCGCGGCCGTCCGGCTCCAGACCGGCACCGACGACAACTCGCTCAAGAACGTCATCGCCGCCGAGGCGGCAGGCACCTCGACAACCGAGCTCGTCGACCGCAACGCCGCTGCCTTCGCCGCGCTGCACGAGCCCTACGACCTCGACTTCGACGACGTGCTGCACACCAGCCGCGACCCGCGCCACCGCGCAGGCGTCGAGCGGCTCTGGCACGCCTGCGCGCACGACCTCTACCGCGGCCGCTACGAGGGCCGCTACTGCGTGGGCTGCGAGCAGTTCTACGCCGAGGCCGAGCTCCCCGGCGGCCGCTGCCCGGAGCACGACACGCCACCCGAGCGGGTCGCCGAACAGAACTGGTTCTTCCGGCTGTCGCGCTATGCCGCACCGTTGCGCGAGGCCATCGAGACCGGGCGGTTGCGCATCCAACCCGCCCAGCGCCGCAACGAGGTGCTCGCGTTCCTCGCCGGCGGGCTCGACGACATCTCGGTGTCCCGCGCGACGGAACGCGCCCGTGGCTGGGGCATCCCGGTGCCGGGCGACCCGGGCCAGGTGATCTACGTCTGGTGGGACGCGCTCGGCAACTACGTCACCGCGCCCGGCGAACAAACCTGGCGCGCCGCGGAACGCCGGATTCACCTGCTGGGCAAGGGAGTGCTGCGTTTCCACGCCGTGTACTGGCCGGCGATGCTGCTGTCCGCGGGGCTGTCGCTGCCGACCGACCTCGTCGTGCACGACTACCTGACCCGTCGACGGCCGCAAGATCAGCAAGTCCGGCGGTGCCACTGCCGACCCGCTCGAGCTGGCCGCCCGGTTCGGCGCGGACGCCGTGCGCTGGTGGCTGCTGCGCGACGTGCCGCGGGTCGGCGACACCGACTTCACGCCCGCCAGGCTGGTGGCGCGCACCAACGGCGAGCTGGCGGGCGGCATCGGCAACCTCGTCCACCGGGTCACCTCGATGATCCACCGCTACCGCGACGGCGTCCCGCCGGACCGTGCGGACCCGCTGCCGTTCGACACCCGGGCCGTCGACGACGCGATCGAGGATTTCGACCTGCGTAAGGCCTCCGGCGTTGTCTGGGCCTACGTCACCGAGGCGAACCGGTACGCCAATCGCACCCGGCCGTGGGCCGCGGACCCGCCCGCCCGCGACGTCGCGCTGAGCACACTGCTGGCCACGTGCCGCACACTCGCGACCGAGTTGGCGCCGTTCCTGCCGGCGACCGCGGCCGGCATCGAACGGCGGTGCACGTCGGCCGGTGGCCGGCTCCCGATACCGGAGCAGTTGATCGAGAGTCTCGACTTGGCAACGGCTGGGCCAAGCGGAGTAGTCTGACTAGCCCGGGCGTGCGTGTCAGACTGTGGAATGCCCTGCCGTTGTCGGGCCCAGGGGCTAAGGTCGTGCGACCTACGGCCGGCAGGTGGCCGTCTCGACCTGAGGAGTCTCGAGGGTGATCGAGTTCCAGGCCGTGACCAAGAAGTATCCGGACGGCACCGTGGCGGTCGACAGCCTCGACCTGACGGTGGACGACGGCAAGATCACCGTCTTCGTCGGTCCGTCCGGCTGCGGCAAGACGACGTCGCTGCGGATGATCAACCGGATGATCGACCCGACCGGCGGCACGATTCTCTTGGACGGCAAGGACATCCGCGAGTCCGACCCGCCGCTGCTGCGCCGGGGCATCGGTTACGTCATCCAGCACGCCGGGCTCTTCCCGCACCGCACGGTGCTCGACAACGTGGCCACGGTCCCGCTGCTCACCGGCACTGGCAAGCGCGAGGCGCGGCAGAAGGCCGGCGAGCTGCTCGAACTGGTCGGCCTGGACTCCGGGTTCGCGAAGCGGTATCCCGCGCAGCTCTCCGGCGGCCAGCAGCAGCGCGTCGGTGTCGCGCGGGCGCTCGCCGCCGACCCGCCGGTGCTGCTCATGGACGAGCCGTTCAGCGCGGTCGACCCGATCGTGCGTGACGACCTGCAGCAGCAGCTGTTGCGCCTGCAGTCCGAACTGGACAAGACGATCGTGTTCGTCACCCACGACATCGACGAGGCGATCAAGCTCGGTGACCGCGTCGCGGTGTTCCGGGTCGGCGGGCGGCTCGCCCAGTACGACACTCCGTCCGCGCTGCTCGCCAAGCCGGCCGACGGGTTCGTGTCCTCCTTCGTCGGTCGCGACCGCGGCTACCGCGCGCTGGGTTTCCTCACCGCGAACGGTGTGCCGGTCGGTCCGATCGCGACGGTCAAGGTGGGCGAGCAGGCAGGATCGCTCGACGGTGACTGGGCGGTCGCCGTGGACGCGGACAACAAGCCGCTCGGCTGGGTGTCCAAGCAGTCCGCACAGAACGGTGAGGTGTCGGCGGACAACCTTGTCTCCGGCGGCTCGCTGTTCGAAGTGGACTCCGCGGCGGGCGGCACGTCCGGCTCGCTGCGCAACGCGCTCGACGCCGCGCTCAGCTCGCCGTCCGCGGTGGGCATCGCGGTCGACGCGGGCGGCGCGGTGGTCGGCGGCGTCACCGCGGACACCGTGCTCGCGGCGCTGGCCGACGCCCGGCGCTCGGGCGAGGTACCGACGTGAACGTCGACTGGCCGTGGCCATGGCTGCCACGCAACATCGACGACATCGCTGAGGCCACGGGCGAGCACCTTTACCTGGCGCTGCTCCCGGTTCTGTTCGGGCTGCTGGTCTCGATCCCGCTCGGCTGGGCGGCGAGCCGGTGGCCGATCGCGCGCGGGATCCTGGTGCCGCTCGCGGGCGTGCTGTACACGATCCCGTCGCTGGCGCTGATCACGCTGGTCCCGTTGCTGCTCGGCACGAAGATCATCGATCCGCTGAACGTGCAGGTGCCGCTCGCGATCTACACGATCGCGCTGCTGGTCCGCTCGGTGTCCGACGCGCTGATCGCCGTGCCCGGTGACGTCACCGCGGCCGCGACCGCGGTCGGCTACAAGCCGGCGCGCCAGTTCCTGACCGTCGAGCTGCCGCTCGCCATCCCGGTGATCGTCGCGGGGCTGCGCGTGGCGACCGTGTCCGCGATGAGCCTCGCGTCGGTCGGTGCGCTGATCGGCATCGGCGGGCTCGGCGGGCTGATCACCGAGGGCTTCAAGCGCAACAACGCCGTGGAGATGGTCGTGGCGATCGCGCTGATCGTCATCATCGCGCTGGTCATCGACGCGCTCCTGCTGCTGACCGGCAGGGTGATCACGCCGTGGACACGGGCTCGCCAGCGAACGGCGGTGAAGTCATGACCGTGCTGGACGTGCCGGGTGGCAGGCAGCCGCACCTAAGGGGAACGGGACGCAACTCAGCCACGAGTACGTGCTCGACGGGGCGGCATCATCGCAAGGTGACCGGAAGGGTTAATTCCGGAGAGGCGGCACCAGCATGAACTCCGCGCTGTCGTGGCTTTTCGATCCGGCGCACTGGAGCGGCCAGGAGGGTTTCCCGACCCGCATCGTCCAGCACCTGTGGTACACGGTGCTGACCGTGGTGATCGCCGCGGCGATCGCAATTCCGATCGGGGCGCTCGTCGGGCACACCGGGCGCGGCACGTTCCTGGTGGCCGGGGTGTCCAACTGGCTGCGCTCGCTGCCCGAGCTCGGCCTGCTGACGCTGCTCGTGCTGCTCACCTACGTCGGCCTGCTGCCGGTGGTGATCTCGCTGGTCATCCTGGCGATCCCGCCCGTGCTCGCCGGCACCTACGCCGGCGTGCGCAACGTCGATGCGTCCGTTGTGGACGCCGCGCGCGGGATGGGCATGCGCGAGTCGACGGTGCTGTGGAAGGTCGAGCTGCCCAACGCGATGCCGCTGATCCTGGGCGGCATCCGGTCGGCGGCGCTGCAGGTGATCGCGACCGCGACCATCGCGGCGTACGTGTCGCTGGGCGGCCTCGGCCGGTTCGTCATCGACGGCAACAACTCGGGCCCCGGCTCGCCAGACGGCTACCCGCAGATGGCCGCGGGCGCGATCATGATCGCCGCGCTGGCGCTGGTGGTCGAGGGCGTGCTCGAGGTGGTCCAGCGGATGGCGGTGTCCCAGGGCCTGCGCAACACGGCGACCCGCAAGCGCACCGCACGCATCTGGCGGCGGCCGACACCTGATTTGGTCAAGTAGAGAACATCGATCGAGGAGACTTTGGCATGAAACGCGTATTCGCCGGTGTCGCGACCGCCGTGGCGGCGGCGCTGACGCTGAGCGCCTGTGGTGGCGGCGACCCGTTGTCGAACGACTCCGGCAGCGACAGCGGCGGCTCGAACGAGACCGTCTCCGTCGGGTCGGCGAACTTCCCGGAGAGCCAGCTGCTCGCGGAGATCTACTCCCAGGCGCTGGAGGCCAAGGGCGTCAAGGTGGACCGGCAGTTCGACCTGGGCAGCCGGGAGAAGTACTTCGACGGCCTGAAGGACGGGTCGATCGACCTGATCCCCGAGTACACCGGTGTGCTGCTGCAGTTCAACAACCCGAAGGCGACCGAGACCGCGCCGGACGAGGTGTACGCGGCGTTGCAGAAGGCGCTGCCGTCGAACCTGACCGTGCTGGACAAGGCGGAGGCCGAGGACAAGGACGCGGTGGTGGTCACCAAGGAGACCGCCGAGAAGTGGAGCCTCAAGTCGATCGAGGACCTGGTGCCGCACTGCAAGGAGGCCGTCTTCGGCGCCGCGCCGGAGTTCAAGACGCGGCCGGACGGCATCCCGGGCATCCAGGAGAAGTACGGCTGCACGTTCAAGAGCTTCAGCTCGCTGGAGCCGGGCGCGATCACGACCAAGGCGCTGCTCGACGACACCGTCCAGGCGGCCGACATCTTCACCACGGACGCGGCGATCGAGGCCAACGGCCTGGTCGTGCTGGAGGACCCGAAGAACAACTTCGCGGCGCAGAACGTCGTCCCGCTGATCAACAAGGACAAGGCGAGCGACACCGTGAGCGACGCCCTGAACGCCATCTCGGCGAAGCTGGACACGGACACCCTGCTCGACCTGAACGCGAAGCTGAACTCCCCGGACAAGCCCGACTACGCGGACGTGGCCGAGGAGTGGCTGGGCCAGATCGGCGGCTGACACTCTGACGCAGAGCCCCCGTCCGCCCCTCGGGCGGGCGGGGGTTTCTTTGCGCGCGTGAGTGTCGACATGAGACTCACTCGAATGGTTCTCGTCGGCGTTTCCACTGAGCCTCAACCAGACCCGGTCACGATTGCCCGGTAACCTTTCCGCGACAACCAACCAACACCGGCGTCGTTGCAACGCATCGGCCGTATCCGGCGATGTCGTGAGCAGGCGACGACATGAAACCCCAGGAGAATGCCGCATGGGTGGCGAAGACGGAGACTCGTGACATGAGTCCGGGCCGGCCCGCGCCGTCAGGGCGTGGGCCCGTCCAGTTCCAGCCGGATCCCTACCGCCGTGCCGGCCGGCACGATGTCGGCGCTCCAGGCGAACACGCGGCGACCCTCCTTGTCCCGATGTGGTAGCACCGTGAGGTTCACGCCCGGGTGGTGCTGGCCGATCGGTTCGTGGATCGCGTCGTAGCCTTCCGGCAGCACGATCGTGTACGTCACCCGACTTGTCATGAGCAGGTTCGTCGGCCGGAAGATGAACTCCTCCGCGGCCAGGTCGCGCATCAGCGGGCGGCACTTGCCGGGCCAGACGCGGACCACCTCGAAGTGGATCTCCTCGCCCTGTTTCACCGGTTCGTGCAAGTGAAGCACTGCGGTCATCTTCTGGGCCGACGTCCACGAGGTCGTCACGTTCCACCGGGTCCCGGACGACCCGTTGACGGTCACCCCCCGGGCGGCCACCGTCACGTTGCGCCGGTACCGATCCGGCTGTTCCCACCGGCTGCCGGCCGTCATGCGGACGAAGTAGACCCGCTCGCGTAGTGCGACCGCCTTGATGACGAGAACCTCGCGAACGTCGCCGTTGGGGCGTAGGTAGACGGTCTGGTCCCAAGACTCCACCGAGACGAGCGGATCGGAGCTCTATCGCAGGCTGCTCACCCGCTACACCGATTTCGTGCGGGAAACAGAAGACGACCACCACGACGAAGGCACCGACCCGAATGGCCTGGTTGCCGAATATCGTGCCGAGGAGCCCGGCGAACGCCATCAGCCCGACGAGGCTTTTCAGCACGGAGGCGGGATCCTCGCGGGAAATGTAGAAATCGAGCCACGCGATGAAGCTCTTGAACATGGCAAAGCCTCCCCTCGGGCGAATGCCGTGCAGAACCAGGTGCATGATCGACGTGATCAGGTTCAGGATAGATCGTGTTCATGCTGCGCAAACTCGTGCGTTCGAGTGATATGTACCTGCCGGTAACTTTCTCTCCGGTCACTGTCGGTCGGACCGAGACATCGCCGTTACGCGGTCGTAGCTTTGCTGGCCTGATTTCTTCGACGGTAATTCAGTTGTCGCGCCAGAACATTTCGACAGAATTTGTCAGCGCATACCGCCGATTCGGGATGTCAGCTCAGCGGCCGCCCGGCGCGTCTCCGCCGCCAGTTCGGGCCACGTCTCGCCGCACTCGGCGGCGCACTCGTGGCGGAAGGTCGTGCTGATCGCCGCTATCGGGCGGCCGCCGTGGTCCAGGACCGGGGCCGCCACCGACGCGAAGCCCGCCGTCACGTAGCCGTCCTCCACCGACCAGCCGCGGCGTCGCTCGAGAGCCAGCAGGCGGCGCAGCGCAGGGAGGTGCACCGGGCCGCGGTCGGTCCGCAGGACGAAACCGCCCGGGAACAAGGCCCTTACCTGCGCCGCCGGCAGCAGGCCCAGCATCGCCCGGCCGGACGCCGGCAGCTGCGCCGGCAGCCGCACGCCGACGTCCGTCACCACTGTCGCGTGTGGGTGGGGTGGCTGCTCGCGCAGCACGTACAGGGTCTCGCTGCCGTGCAGCACGCCCAGGTGCGCCGTGTGCCCGGTCCGGGTGATGAGCGCGCGCAGCACCGGCCGCGCCAGCCGCTCCAGCGGGTCGTGGCGCAGGTAGGCCGAGCCCAGCTCGAACGTCGCCAGGCCCAGGCCGTACCGGCGCTCCTCCGGCAGGTGCGTGACGAAACCGGCCTCCGCCAGCTCTGCCAGCAGGTGGTACGTCGTTGACCGGGGCAGGCCCAGCTCGCGTGCCACCGAGCTGGCTGTGACCGGTCCCGCACGACCAGCCAGCAGGCGCAGCACCGCCAGGCCGCGGCGCAGCGCCGGCACGTCGGAACTGGCTCCCACATGGACCAGTCTGGGATACCAGACCAAGAATCGCCAACCCGGGTCGTGCGGGCGGATCAAAGAGGCTGGGATGGAGCCCATGCACCAGGTCGTGATCGACGGCGGGGCACTCACCCGCGAGGACGTCGTGGCCGTCGCGCGGGGCGGGGCCGCCGTCACGCTCGGCGCCGCCGCCCTCGACGCGGTCGCCAAGTCCCGCGCGCACATCGAGCAGCTCGCCGGCGCCGAAACCCCCACCTACGGCGTCTCCACCGGCTTCGGCGCGCTCGCCACCCGGCACATCCCCGCCGACCGCAGAGCCGCGCTCCAACGCTCGCTCATCCGCTCGCACGCCGCGGGGGCCGGCCGGCCCGTGGAGAGTGAAGTCGTCCGCGCGCTCATGCTGCTGCGCCTGCGCACGCTGGCCACCGGGCGCACCGGCGTCCGGCAGTCCACAGTGGAAACACTGGCGAAGCTGCTCAACGCCGGCATCGTCCCGGTCGTGCACGAGTACGGCTCGCTCGGCTGCTCCGGCGACCTCGCCCCGCTGTCGGCGGTCGCGCTGGCGCTCATGGGCGAGGGTGAGGTCACCACGAAGAACGGCGTGACGAGCGCGGCAGAAGCCTTGCGGGACAACGACATCGAACCCGTCACGCTCGTGGAGAAGGAGGGCCTCGCCCTCATCAACGGCACCGACGGCATGCTCGGCATGCTGGTCATGGCCCTCGCCGACCTCACGAAACTGCTCGCCGTCGCCGACCTGACCGCGGCGATGAGCGTCGAGGCGCTGCTCGGCACGGACCGTGTCTTCAGCGACGACCTGCAGCGCCTGCGCCCGCACCCCGGCCAGGCCGTGTCCGCGGCTCGCATAAAAAACCTGCTCACGGGGTCGGCCATCGTCGAGAGCCACCGCGGGCCGGACTGCAACCGCGTGCAGGACGCCTACTCGCTGCGCTGCGCCCCGCAGGTGCACGGCGCGGCCCGCGACACCGTGTCCTATGTGGAGACCGTCGCCGACCGCGAGCTCGCCGCCGCCATCGACAACCCCGTGGTGCTGCCGGACGGGCGCGTCGAGTCCAACGGGAACTTCCACGGCGCGCCGATCGCCTACCCGCTGGACTTCCTCGCCATCCCGGTCGCGGACGTCGCCAGCATGGCCGAGCGGCGTACCGACCGGATGCTCGACGCCACCCGCAGCCACGGCCTGCCGCCGTTCCTCGCCGACGACCCGGGCGTCGACTCCGGCCACATGATCGCCCAGTACACCCAGGCCGGCATCGTCTCGGAGCTCAAACGACTCGCCGCCCCGGCGCCGGTGGACTACATCCCGTCTTCGGCGATGCATGAGGAGCACGTGTCGAG
>Ga0164241_10001266_pt1 | contig 32653 bp, 29 predicted proteins | sample OricomyardsoilBY_FD_108780 | JGI IMG/M metagenome (GOLD analysis project Ga0164241, IMG submission 108780) | Backyard soil microbial communities from Emeryville, California, USA - Original compost - Back yard soil (BY) | ecosystem: Environmental > Terrestrial > Soil > Unclassified | place: USA... | reverse complement strand
TTTGGTGATGATGGCAGAGAGGTCACACCCGTTCCCATACCGAACACGGAAGTTAAGCTCTCTAGCGCCGATGGTAGTTGGGACCTTGTCCCTGTGAGAGTAGGACGTCGCCAAGCAACTAAACACGAGTCAAATGACTCGTGTTTTTTCGTGTTTTCTTTTATAATCCATAGTAATTAAAAAAATGTGCTTAAATAATTACCATGTTGATTAAATACAGGGGAATGTGGCTAGGATAGTGAATAAGCAAAAGAGTTGCAAATTTTATTAATACGTATATAATTAAAGTCAAAGATAGTCAAAGTCAATAAAGGTGGCGGATAAATGAGAAATATATCTGATATCATTGAGCAATATCTAAAGCAAGTTATTGACTTAAGTAATAATAATGTGATTGAAATCAAAAGAAATGAGATTGCGGATCGATTCGAGTGCGTACCATCTCAAATCAATTATGTAATCAATACCCGTTTTACATTAGAAAGAGGATTTATAGTAGAAAGTAAACGTGGTGGTGGAGGTTACATTCGCATTATAAAAGTCAAACTGCATGATGATATAGACATTATTGATCAAATGCTTCATATGATTGATCATAGCGTTGCACAAGGGAATGCAGAGAGTATGATTATACGTTTATTAGAAGAGGGAATTATAACAGGCCGTGAAGCAAAACTAATGTTAAGTGTACTAGATCGTTCTGTATTATCAATGGATATTCCTTCTCGAGATGAACTTAGGGCTCGAATATTATGCGCAATGTTAAGAACACTGAAATATAAATAAATACAGCTTTTGTAAAAGAATGATAATTAAGATAGGGCAGTTAAATATTGTAGAAGTTTTGAAAAAGAGCATGTACTTTTATCTAAATGGATTAAGGAAAGAGGACAATCTAGTAATGTATGAAAAGTATCATGAGGTAGATCGTTCCTATTGTAAAGGTGGGGATATTGATGACTTGTCAAAACTGTAATATAAGACCAGCAACTTTACATTATACAAAAGTAATCAACGAGAAGAAGGCGGAAGTTCATCTTTGTGAGCAATGTGCGGAGCAAAGTGGCTATACGTCTTTCTTTCAATCATCACAGTCTAACTTTTCATTTCATGATGTATTTGCTGGTTTATTACACGGTGAATCAACAATGTTTGGAGAAGAAAAAAACGGGTTTTCAAATACAAATACAGTAAGATGTCCAGATTGTAAGATGACATATGAACATTTTACAAAAGTGGGACGCTTTGGTTGTGCTTCTTGTTACGATACATTTAAAGGACACTTAAACCCATTGTTAAAGCGACTTCATGGTGGACATACAGAACATTGTGGAAAAATTCCGGAACGAATGGAAGGAAATATCCACTTAAAGAAAGAATTAGATGAACTAAAACTTATTCTGAAACAATATGTACAGAATGAGGAGTTTGAGAAAGCTGCTGAGGTAAGAGATGAAATTCGAGGGCTTGAAACTCAGCTTAGTGAGCATAGAGAGGGGGAGTAGTTCTATGTCACTGGACAAAATTATGAATGAAGCGATTAGTCCATGGATGAAGGGGGATGGCCCTGATTCTGATATTGTTTTAAGTAGTCGAATTCGTTTGGCTCGTAATTTTAAGCAATATCAATTTTCTACTATGCAAAACGAAGAGGAAGCTCAACAGGTTCAAGAATTATTTAAAAAGAAATTTATAAATAAATCGGTAGAGCCCTTTGGGAAGTTTGGATTATTAAAAATGAATGAATTAACGCCTCTTCAAAGGAGAGTTTTAGTCGAAAAGCATTTAATTAGTCCAAATCTCGCAGGGACCGAATATGGAGCATGTCTGTTATCAGAAAGCGAACACATTAGTGTGATGCTTAATGAGGAAGACCACATTAGGATTCAGTGCCTATTTCCAGGGCTACAGTTATCAAAGGCGCTTCAAAGCGCTAATCAAATAGATAATTGGATTGAGAAAGAGGTTGAATATGCTTTTGATGAATCACTTGGATATATTACGAGTTGTCCTACTAACGTTGGTACAGGATTAAGAGCTTCTGTAATGATTCATTTACCAGGGCTGGTTTTAACAAAAAGAATTAGCCGTATTATACAAGTAATTCAAAAATTAGGGTTAGTAGTAAGAGGAATATACGGTGAAGGTAGCGAAGCGTTAGGTAATATATTTCAAGTATCAAATCAAATGACGCTAGGGAAATCCGAAGTAGATATTATTGCAGATTTAAAGAGTGTCATGCAGCAAATTATACAACAAGAAAAATTGGCCAGAGAATTAATTGTACAAAATTCGAGTATTGAGCTTGAAGATAAGGTTTATCGTTCTTACGGTATACTAGCAAACAGTCGTTTAATTCAATCTGCAGAAGCGGCAACTTGCTTATCGGATGTACGACTTGGTATTGATCTAGGATATATAAAAGGTATATCGAGAAATATTTTGACTGAGCTAATGGTTCTTACGCAACCAGGTATTTTACAACAATACGCAGGAGGACCTTTAGGACCAGAAGAAAGAGATTATCGAAGAGCAACCTTAATCCGTGAGCGATTACGTATTGAAAAAAACTAAGCGCAAGTAGGAGGCGATTTCTATGATGTTTGGAAGATTTACAGAAAGAGCACAGAAAGTATTAGCTTTATCTCAAGAGGAAGCAATTCGCATTGGGCATAATAATATTGGAACAGAACATATTTTACTTGGGCTTGTACGCGAAGGTGAAGGAATTGCAGCAAAAGCGTTAATTGCTCTTGGATTGAGCCCCGAAAAAGTGCAAAAAGAGGTAGAAGCGTTAATTGGACGTGGAACAGAAGCTTCTCAAACTGTACATTATACACCTCGTGCTAAAAAAGTTATTGAATTGTCTATGGATGAAGCGCGTAAGCTAGGACATTCTTACGTTGGAACAGAACATATTTTACTTGGCTTAATCCGTGAAGGTGAAGGTGTAGCGGCACGTGTTTTAAATAATTTAGGCGTAAGCCTCAACAAAGCAAGACAACAAGTGTTACAACTTCTTGGAAGTAACGAAGCGAGTTCAGGTCACCAAGGTGGTTCATCGACAAATGCCAATACACCGACACTAGACAGTTTAGCGCGCGACTTAACAGTTGTTGCACGTGAGAATCGTTTGGATCCTGTTATTGGACGTAGTAAAGAAATTCAACGTGTAATTGAAGTGTTAAGCCGTAGAACAAAAAACAATCCAGTGTTAATTGGAGAGCCTGGTGTAGGTAAAACAGCAATTGCTGAAGGGTTAGCACAGCAAATCGTAAATAATGAAGTTCCTGAAACGTTAAGAGATAAGCGTGTTATGACACTAGATATGGGAACAGTGGTAGCTGGGACGAAATATCGTGGTGAGTTTGAAGATCGTTTAAAGAAAGTAATGGATGAAATACGTCAAGCAGGGAATATTATTCTATTTATTGATGAACTTCATACATTAATCGGTGCAGGTGGAGCAGAAGGTGCAATCGATGCATCAAATATTTTAAAACCATCTTTAGCACGCGGAGAATTACAATGTATTGGTGCGACAACTTTAGATGAGTATCGTAAATATATTGAAAAGGATGCAGCTTTAGAGAGACGTTTCCAGCCAATTCATGTTGATGAGCCGAGTCTAGAAGAATCAACTCAAATCTTGAAAGGTTTACGCGATCGTTATGAGGCGCATCACCGTGTGTCTATTACAGATGATGCAATTGATGCAGCTGTAAAACTTTCTGATCGTTATATTACGGATCGTTTCTTACCGGATAAAGCAATTGATTTAATTGATGAAGCTGCTTCAAAGGTTCGCTTACGCTCTTATACAACACCACCAAACTTAAAAGAGCTTGAAGTGAAGCTTGAGGAAATTCGAAAAGAAAAAGATGCGGCTGTACAAAGTCAAGAGTTTGAAAAGGCTGCTTCCTTACGTGATATGGAACAACGCTTACGTGAGAAATTGGAAGATACAAAGCGTCAGTGGAAAGAGCAACAAGGAAAAGAAAATTCAGAGGTTACGGTAGAAGATATTGCAAATGTCGTTTCTACATGGACACGTATCCCTGTTTCTAAACTTGCACAAACAGAGACTGATAAATTATTAAACTTAGAATCCATTCTTCATGATCGTGTCATCGGCCAGGATGAAGCGGTAGTGGCTGTAGCGAAAGCTGTTCGTCGTGCAAGAGCAGGACTAAAAGATCCGAAACGTCCAATTGGTTCATTTATTTTCTTAGGACCAACAGGTGTAGGTAAAACAGAATTAGCAAGAGCATTGGCAGAATCTATGTTCGGTGATGAGGATGCAATGATTCGCATTGATATGTCTGAGTATATGGAGAAACATTCAACTTCTCGCTTAGTTGGTTCTCCTCCAGGATATGTTGGGTATGAAGAAGGCGGACAATTAACAGAGAAGGTTCGTCGTAAGCCGTATTCAGTTGTCCTATTAGATGAAGTAGAGAAGGCGCATCCCGATGTATTTAATATTTTACTACAGGTATTGGAAGATGGTCGTTTAACTGATTCTAAAGGACGTACAGTTGACTTCCGTAATACGATTGTTATTATGACGTCTAACGTTGGTGCTGAGGCGTTAAAACGTAACAAACATCTTGGATTTAACGTACAAGATGAAAGCCGTGATTATTCGGATATGAAAGGTAAAGTAATGGATGAGCTGAAAAAGGCATTTCGTCCAGAATTCTTAAACCGTATTGATGAAATTATCGTATTCCATATGCTTGAGAAAAAACATATTCAAGAAATTGTGACTCTTATGGTAAATCAGTTAGTGAATCGCTTAAAAGAACAAGAAATTGAATTGCAATTAACAGAAGGGGCGATTGCAGCTATTGCTGATAAAGGGTTTGATCGTGAATATGGTGCTCGTCCACTACGTAGAGCAATTCAGAAGCATGTAGAAGATAGACTATCGGAAGAACTTTTAAAAGGTGCTATTGAGAAAGGGCAAAAAGTTATCTTTGATGTAGAAGGGGAAACATTTGTCATTCATAGTGCTGAAAAGGTAAAATAAGTATAGACAAACTAAGAGGGCTACGAGATAGCCCTCTTTCTTGTACGAGAAGGTCAAATGTTTATAGATGAAAGCGAAGTGAAATATAAAAAGATATGGCTAAAAAGAAAACAAAATTCACATGTCAAGAGTGTGGTTATCAATCACCAAAATATATGGGTAAATGTCCAGGGTGTGGTCAATGGAATTCGCTTGTTGAAGAGATGGAACCCGTTGTATCATCCAGACGCCTAAATTATGCAAATGCAATTCAAACAGAAGTAACAAAACCAAGACGTCTTACAGAAGTAGAAACAAAGTCTGAGGCACGTATTGAAACAAAATTTCAGGAGTTTAACCGTGTACTAGGTGGCGGAATTGTAGATGGATCTTTAGTACTTATTGGTGGGGACCCTGGGATTGGAAAATCAACGTTATTATTACAGATTTCCTCGCAATTAGCAGATGCTTCATATGATGTATTGTATATATCAGGTGAGGAGTCAGCAAAGCAGATTAAACTTCGTGCAGATCGTTTACATGTAAATGGTAGTAATCTATTTGTTGTATCAGAGACAGATTTACAGCGTATTGCAGCACATATTGAAGAGATGAATCCTGCTTTTGTTGTTATTGATTCTATTCAAACGATACATTTACCTGAAGTGACATCAGCTCCTGGTAGTGTGGCGCAAGTACGTGAATGTACAGCAGAATTAATGAAACTTGCAAAAACAAAGGGAATCCCAATTTTTATCGTAGGGCATGTGACAAAAGAAGGTGCAATTGCGGGACCGCGTATGCTAGAACATATGGTCGATGCAGTTCTTTACTTTGAAGGAGATCGACACCATACATATCGTATTTTACGAGCTGTAAAGAATCGTTTTGGTTCTACGAATGAAATGGGTATCTTTGAAATGAAAGAACTTGGCCTTGCAGAAGTCTTAAATCCTTCTGAAATTTTCCTTGAGGAAAGACCAGTTGGAGTTGCAGGTTCAACAGTAGTTGCCTCAATGGAAGGAACAAGACCAGTTTTAGTAGAAATACAGGCATTAATTTCCCCTACTAGTTTTGGAAATCCTCGAAGAATGGCGACAGGAATTGATCATAATCGTGTCTCGCTTATTATGGCGGTACTAGAGAAAAGAACAGGTTTACTATTACAAAATCAAGATGCGTATTTAAAAGTAGCTGGTGGTTTGAAATTAGATGAACCGGCAATTGATTTAGCTGTTGCCTTAAGTATAGCTTCAAGTTTTAGAGATAAATCTACGGCACCAACTGATGCGGTAATAGGAGAAGTTGGATTAACTGGAGAAATAAGAAGAGTATCAAGAATCGAACAACGTGTACAAGAAGCAGCTAAATTAGGATTTCAACGTGCTATCATTCCTAGAAAAAATTTAGGGGGGTGGACAATTCCAGAGGGGATTGAGGTTGTAGGTGTTTCTAATTTAGGAGAAGCGCTTCGTTTGACATTAGGAGGCTAGGCTATGGAAGAAAATAAGCAACGTGTCAAAAGTATAATTAATATTTTACAGCTCGTGGCCCCGGGAACACCACTGCGCGAAGGGATAGATAATGTACTTCGCGCACAAACAGGGGGACTAATTGTTCTTGGGTATAATGAGCAGATTAAAAGCATTGTTGATGGTGGTTTTCATATTAATTGCGCATTCTCTCCTGCTAGTTTATATGAATTAGCAAAAATGGATGGAGCACTTATTTTAAATGAAACTGGAAGTAAAATTTTAATTGCAAACGCACAGTTAGTTCCGGATTCATCTATTGATTCTATTGAAACAGGTATGCGTCACCGAACAGCAGAGCGTGTAGCAAAGCAGACGGGCAGCCTTGTTGTGGCCATTTCACAAAGACGTAATGTAATTACGCTATATCAAGGGAACTTACGTTATACACTAAAAGATATAGGTGTCATTTTAACGAAGGCAAATCAAGCAATTCAAACGCTAGAAAAATATAAGGCTGTATGGAATGACGGCATTACGAATTTGGGTATTCTAGAATTTGAAGAGGTCGTTACAATGTCCGAGGTGGTTCACGTTTTACATAGTGTTGAAATGGTGCTGCGTATAAAAAATGAAATATTGAGCTATATTCATGAGCTAGGAACAGAAGGTAGGTTAATTCGTTTACAGCTTACAGAATTACTAGCTGATTTAGAGGCAGAGGCAGCATTGTTAATTAAAGATTATCACCAGGAGAAAACACAAGACCATCATCAAATCTTGAAAAAGTTACAAGATCTTGCAAATACACAACTTTTAGAGGATAGTGATTTAGTTAAATTACTTGGGTATTCAGGACAAACAAGTTTAGAAGAAAGTGTGACACCTAGAGGATACCGAATCACAAGCAAGATTTCTCGTGTTCCGCCACTTATTATCGAGAATTTAATTAATCGATTTAAAACATTGCAAGGTGTTTGCCGAGCAACTATTAATGAATTGGATGATGTGGAAGGAATTGGAGAAGTGAGAGCGAAGAAAATACGAGAAGGTCTAAAAAGAATTCAAGAGCATCTCTATATGAGTAGACACAATTAAGAATATTACATTGATTCTATAATATAACGACACTAGAACATTTTTGGTATATGATATGATATATTGGTAAATAAAACTATTTACAAAAAAACACGTCCGCTTTTGCATTCGGCGTTTTGATTAGCGAAACAATGGTTAATAATGAGTAGGAGGTGGTTGGATGTTAAAACGGATTGTACAGCTCTTCTTTTTAGTGATCGGGGGAGCGTTAGGGATTTACTTAATCCCAAAAATTATTAATGTATTAGATATCGGTGCGGTTCCTTTGTTGGAAGGATCGTATGTTCGTGCAATTATTGGTGCAATTATTTTATTTTTAACAACATTTTGGCTTGTAGATTATATTGTTCAACTTATTAAGCATATTGAAGAGGCTCTTGTAAAGGCGCCTGTAGCAGATGTTTTATTTGGTACATTAGGATTAATCTCTGGTCTTATTGTTGCATATTTAATTTTGATACCAATTCGTGAATTTACAATTCCAGTTATTAGTACGGTGTTGCAAGTGTTCTTCACCCTTTTACTTGGATATTTAGGATTCCAAGTAGGATTTAAAAAGAGGAATGAATTGCTAGGATTATTTACATTACCCCAACGCGGAGGTAAGAAGAAAAACAATAGTGAGAATGAAGAGGTAGAGGTCGAAGCAGAAAAATCTACGACTCATTGGAAAATTCTCGATACGAGTGTAATTATTGATGGACGTATTGCAGATATTTGCCAAACAAAGTTTTTAGAAGGAACAATCGTCATTCCACAATTCGTATTAGAAGAGCTTCAGCATATTGCCGATTCTTCAGATGCTTTAAAGCGTAATCGTGGCCGCAGAGGACTAGACATTTTAAATCGTATTCAAAAGGAGATGCCAATTCCGGTAGAAATTTATGAAGGCGATTTCGATGATATCCAAGAAGTAGATAGCAAGCTTGTAAAGTTGGCAAAAATCACTGGTGGAACTGTAGTAACAAACGATTTCAATTTAAACAAAGTTTCTGAATTACAAGGGGTTACGGTGTTAAACATTAATGATTTAGCTAATGCGATTAAACCAGTCGTACTCCCTGGTGAAGAATTAAGTGTTTATGTTGTGAAAGATGGTAAAGAACAGAATCAAGGTGTTGCATACTTAGATGATGGTACGATGATTGTAGTAGAAGATGGTAGAGAGTATGTGGGTTCACAACTTGATGTACTTGTTACTAGCGTATTACAAACATCGGCTGGTCGTATGATTTTCGCAAAACGTAAATTGCTAGAAAAAGCATTATAAGTAGAGGATTATTAATATGTATACATTAATTATTCCGGCAGCGGGCCAAGGGAAACGAATGGGTGCTGGTAAAAATAAGTTATTTTTACTTATAGATGAAGTACCAATTATTGTGCACACATTGCGTGCTTTTGAAAAAGATAAAGCGTGCAAAAGTATTATTATGGCAATTAACGAAGAAGAACGCCCGTATTTTGAAGAGTTGGTGCAGAAGTACCAGATTGAAAAGCACGTACAATTTATTCAGGGTGGAGCCGAAAGACAAGATAGCGTATATAACGCACTTCAGTATGCGAGTGGTGTCGAATATGTTCTTGTTCATGACGGGGCGCGCCCGTTCGTAACGAATAAAGTGATTTGCGATGTATTAACTGCAGCAGAAAAATATGGAGCTTCCATTTGTGCAGTGCCAGTAAAAGATACTGTTAAGAAAGTAGAGCAGGGTGTTGTTGTAGAAACGGTAGAGCGGTCTCAACTTAACGCTGTACAAACACCACAAGGATTCTCTGTTTCTCTTTTGCTAGAAGCTCATAGAAGCGCAAAGCAAAGTTGTTTTCTTGGCACAGATGATGCAAGTCTCGTAGAACGCGTTGGGAAGCAAGTTGGTGTAGTGGAGGGGAGTTACTATAATATTAAAGTGACGACTCCGGAAGATCTACTAATTGCTGAAAGTTTCCTTCGTGTTCAGAAGAAATAAAGTTGATGATGTGTTAATAAAGAAAAGCTCGGCAACAGCCGGGCTTTTCTTTATAAGGATAGCGATATAATATAGAGTCATAAAGCTCAGTAGTTTAGCTTAAGGAGGAAGTAAGGATGTTTCGAATTGGACAAGGTTTTGATGTACATGAATTTGCGGAAGGGCGTCCGTTGATTATCGGTGGAATTACAATTCCACACGAGAAAGGATTAATCGGTCATTCAGATGCAGATGTATTGTTACATACGATTGCTGATGCATGTTTAGGTGCGATTGCAGCAGGAGATATCGGAAAGCATTTTCCTGATACAGACCCAGCTTTTAAAGATGCAGATTCAGCTGTATTGTTACAAAAAGTTTGGGAATTTGTGCGTGAACAAGGTTACGAGTTAGGAAATTTAGATTGTACAATTATTGCTCAAAAACCAAAAATGGCACCACATATTGAGAGCATGCGTAAGCGCATTAGTGAACTGTTAGAAACGTCTATCAATAACATTAATGTAAAGGCAACAACAACAGAAAAATTAGGATTTACAGGTAGAGAAGAAGGGATTGCTTCTCAAGCGGTTGTTTTATTACAGAAAAAATAATGGTTTTTAATTCGTAAGATGGATAATCACATTTTTTTGGTGTACAATTATAGAATGTGTTGACATTAAGAATGGAAGGTGTACCAATTATGGAAAAGCAAGTGAGAGTGCGCTACGCGCCAAGTCCAACAGGACACTTACATATCGGAAATGCGCGTACGGCATTATTTAATTATTTATTTGCTCGTCATTTAGATGGCAAATTTATTATTCGTATTGAAGATACTGATGTAAAACGTAACGTGGCTGGTGGAGAAGAAAGCCAATTAAAATACTTGAAATGGCTCGGTATGGACTGGGATGAAGGTGTTGATGTTGGTGGTGAATTTGGACCATATCGCCAAACAGAGCGTTTAGATATTTATAAAAAATTATATGAAGATTTATTAGAGCGTGGTCTAGCTTATAAATGTTACATGACAGAAGAAGAGCTAGAAGCAGAGCGTGAAGGACAAATCGCTCGCGGTGAAACACCTCGTTACGCAGGTAACCACCGTGAATTAACTGAAGAACAAGTGAAAGAATTTGAAGCTGAGGGACGTATTCCAAGTATTCGTTTCCGTGTACCAGCTGATCGTGACTACACATTCAAAGATATTGTAAAAGATGAAGTTGCGTTCCATTCAAATGATTTCGGTGATTTTGTTATTGTGAAAAAAGATGGAATTCCAACTTATAACTTTGCAGTAGCAGTAGATGATCATCTAATGGAAATTACACATGTACTTCGTGGTGATGATCATATTTCAAATACACCGAAACAAATGATGATTTATGAAGCTTTCGGCTGGGATATTCCACAATTCGGTCATATGACTCTAATTGTTAATGAAAGTCGTAAAAAGTTAAGTAAGCGTGATGAATCTATTATTCAATTTATTGAGCAATATAAAGAGCTTGGGTATCTTCCAGAAGCAATCTTTAACTTTATTGCACTACTAGGTTGGTCTCCGGTAGGAGAAGAAGAAATCTTCTCTAAAGATGAGTTTATCAAAATGTTCGATGCAGCTCGTTTATCAAAATCACCTGCATTATTTGATTCTCAAAAACTAAAATGGATGAACAACCAGTATATGAAAAAGCAAGATTTAGATACGGTTGTAGAGTTAAGCTTACCGCATTTAGTGAAAGCTGGACGTGTGGGAGAAACTTTAAGCGAACAAGACCAAGCTTGGATTCGTGATGTAATTGCTTTATACCATGAACAAATGAGTTTTGGAGCTGAAATTGTAGAGCTTTCTGAAATGTTCTTTAAAGATCATGTTGATTATGAAGAAGAAGGACAAGAAGTATTAAATGGTGAACAAGTACCTGAAGTACTTCGTGCATTTGCTGGTCAAATAGAAGCTCTAGAAGCAATGGAGCCAGCAGCAATTAAGGCAGCAATTAAAGCAGTTCAAAAGGAAACAGGACATAAAGGTAAAAATTTATTTATGCCAATCCGTGTTGCAACTACAGGACAAACGCATGGTCCAGAGCTTCCGAATGCTATTGCACTTCTTGGAAAAGAAAAAGTTTTAAATCGTCTTCAAAAAGTAATTGGTTAACATTTTCTAGATTTAGAAATATAATAAGTATACCTAAAATCTAATAAGGAAAAGCGACGAGAAGGAGAAGTAGAAAATCAGGCTTTTTACAGAGAGAACCACCTTTAGGCTGGGAGTGGTTTATAAGCGGGTTTTTGAAATGCCCCTTCGAGTCTTCTGCTGAACAGCGAATTGCTTCGTGGGACGTCTTAGGCCGCAAAGTAAGCAGAAGCGGTGTACACCGTTATCATGGATGAGTTTGAGGCTTTTTTAAGCCTAAACAGAGTGGAACCGCGCTTAAAAGGCGTCTCTGTCAATATGACAGAGACGCCTTTTTTTTTATACCGTGTAAATAGGTAGAGATATAGAATTTCTCCCCTTATATAAAGAATTAGGGGAGAAGTGATGAGTTAGGGGAGTTAGTTCGTTCGACAAAAAAGCAGCCCATAAAGGGGAGGGAACACCGATGTTTAAGAGGCTTCGGGAAGATATTGAAGTCGTTTTTGAACAGGATCCAGCGGCAAGAGGTTATTTCGAAGTCATTTTAACTTACTCTGGATTACATGCAGTTTGGGCCCATCGAATTGCACATGCTTTTTATAAAAGGAATTTTTTCTTTCTTGCACGTTTTGTTTCACAAGTGAGTCGCTTTTTTACTGGCATTGAGATCCATCCAGGAGCAACTATTGGTCGACGCTTTTTTATAGATCATGGAATGGGAGTTGTAATTGGAGAAACTTGTGAAATTGGTGATAATGTAACGATTTATCAAGGGGTTACATTAGGTGGTACAGGAAAAGAAAAAGGGAAGAGGCACCCAACAATTCAGGATAATGTATTAATTGCGACGGGTGCTAAAGTTCTTGGGTCTATTACTGTGGGAGAGAATTCTAAAATCGGAGCAGGGTCTGTCGTATTAAAAGAAGTTCCTGCACATTCTACAGTTGTAGGTATACCTGGCCGTGTCGTTATTCAAAATGGAGTAAAGATTGGTCAAGAATTAAATCACTCTGACCTTCCAGATCCGATTTTTGATAAATTAAAGGCTATGGAAGTAGAACTTGATAAATTGAAGAAACAATTGGAATTAAAGGTAGAAAGGAAGGATAAAAATGACTATTCACATTTATAATACGTTAACACGTCAAAAAGAAGAGTTTGTTCCATTAGAAGAAAATAAGGTAAAGATGTATGTATGCGGACCTACAGTTTATAACTACATTCATATTGGGAATGCAAGACCTCCTATGGTATTCGATACAGTGCGTCGTTATTTAGAATACAAAGGATACGATGTGCAATATGTATCTAACTTTACGGACGTAGATGATAAATTAATTAAAGCGGCAAATGAATTAGGTGAAGATGTACCAACGATTGCTGATCGTTTTGTTGAAGCGTACTTTGAAGATGTAACAGCACTAGGTTGCAAACATGCAACAGTTCATCCTCGTGTAACAGAAAATATGGATATCATTATTGAATTTATTCAAGAACTTGTGAATAAAGGGTATGCATATGAATCAGAGGGTGATGTGTACTTTAAGACGAAGGAATTTGAAGGTTACGGTAAATTATCACATCAACCAATCGCAGATTTACGTCACGGTGCTCGTATTGAGGTAGGGGAAAAGAAACAAGACCCTCTTGATTTTGCTTTATGGAAAGCTGCGAAAGAAGGAGAAATCTTCTGGGAAAGCCCTTGGGGGCAAGGACGTCCAGGATGGCATATTGAATGCTCAGCAATGGCGCGTAAGTACTTAGGGGATACAATTGACATTCATGCTGGTGGGCAAGATTTGGCGTTCCCGCATCATGAAAATGAAATTGCGCAGTCAGAGGCATTGACTGGAAAAACGTTTGCACGTTACTGGATGCATAATGGATATATTAATATTAACAATGAGAAGATGTCTAAATCGCTTGGTAACTTTATTTTAGTTCACGATATTATTAAGCAATACGACCCGCAGTTAATTAGATTCTTTATGTTATCAGTACACTATCGTCACCCGATTAACTTTAGTGAAGAGTTATTACAAAGTACGAATAATGGACTGGAAAGAATTAAAACAGCTTATGGAAACTTAAAGCATCGTATGGAGAGTAGTACGGATTTAACGGACCATAATGAGAAATGGTTAGCTGAAATAGAGAAATTCCAGACTGCATTTGAAGAGGCAATGAATGATGACTTTAACACTGCAAATGCAATTACCGAATTATACAACGTAGCAAATCATGCAAATCAATATTTACTTGAAGAGCATACATCTAAAGTTGTGATTGAAGCATACGTAAAACAACTGGAAACGTTATTTGATATTTTAGGATTAGAATTATCAAAAGAAGAATTACTGGATGAAGAAATTGAAGAGCTTATCCAAAAGCGCATTGAAGCTCGTAAAAATCGCGATTTCGCATTGTCTGATCAAATTCGTGACGATTTAAAAGAACGTAATATTATTTTAGAAGATACCGCTCAAGGTACAAGATGGAAAAGAGGATAAGGATGATTGATGCAAAGCAATTAAACAGCTTGGCGTTAGCGTATATGGGTGATGCGGTATATGAACAATATATCCGCTATCACCTCCTTCAAAAAGGAAAAGTTCGCCCTAATCAATTACATCGCTTAGGGACGAGCTTTGTTTCAGCAAAAGCACAGGCGAAAGTTGTTTATCATTTATTAGAGACGGCATTTTTGACAGAGGAAGAAGAGGCGGTATTAAGAAGAGGGCGTAATGCAAATTCAGGTACAGTTCCGAAAAATACGGATGTACAAACATATCGACATAGTACAGCCTTTGAAGCACTAATTGGTTATCATCATTTATTAAATAATCGTGAAAGATTAGACGAAATTGTATATAAGGCAATTGCAGTTTTAGAAGAAAAGGAAGGGGGCACATCATCATGACTAGTGAATATATTATCGGACGTAACCCTGTAATTGAAGCGTTAAGATCAGGGAGAGATATTAATAAAATTTGGATCGCAGAAGGTGCTGCCAAAGGACAAGTACAAATTGTACTAGCGTTAGCGAAAGAAAATAAGATTATTTTACAACATGCACCAAAGAAAAAGTTAGATCAATTAGTTGAGGGTAATCATCAAGGTGTAATTGCTCAAGTAGCTGCATATCAGTATGCAGAGTTAGAAGATTTATTCAAAGTGGCAGAAAAACGTAATGAAGATCCGTTCTTCTTGATTTTAGATGAGATTGAAGATCCGCATAACCTAGGTTCTATTATGCGTACTGCTGATGCAACAGGAGCTCATGGAATTATTATTCCGAAGAGAAGAGCTGTGGGACTTACAGCATCAGTTGCGAAAGCATCAACAGGAGCGATTGAATACATTCCTGTTGCGCGCGTAACAAACTTATCTCGTACAATTGATGAATTAAAAGAGCGTGGACTTTGGATTGCTGGTACAGATGCCAAAGGGAAAACGGATTACCGTAATTTAGATGGTACAATGCCGATTGGATTAGTAATTGGTAGTGAAGGAAAAGGTATGAGTCGTATTATTGGTGAAAAGTGTGATTTCTTAATCACTCTACCGATGGTTGGTAAAGTTACATCCTTAAATGCTTCAGTAGCCGCAAGTTTGTTAATGTATGAGGTATATCGTAAACGTCACGAAATTGGTAAATAAAAAATGAACGATATTTTAATCGTTGACGGTTACAACATTATCGGAGCTTGGGGAGATTTGAAGAAACTGCGGGATGTAGATTTACAATCATCAAGAGATGCGCTTATTGATAAGATGGCGGATTATCAAGGTTATACAGGCACAAAAGTGATGATAGTCTTTGATGCCTATACAGTCCATGGTATTGAAAAAAAGATGAAACAATCTCGTGTAGAAGTAATATTCACACGAAAGAATCAAACTGCAGACGAAAAGATAGAGCAACTTGCAATAGAGCTTAGAAATATAAATACACAAATATATGTTGCGACTTCTGATTATACAGAACAATGGGTTATATTTGGGCAAGGTGCCCTTCGAAAATCTGCGCGTGAATTAGAGTTGGAAGTACAAGCGATGGAACAACAAGTAAGAAGGCGTACAAAAGACGCGAAAGAACAGCAGCCTGCCATGCGAAAGATATTTAGTAAGGATATTACAGAAAAATTAGAAAAATTAAGAAGAGGAGAGCGTTGAAGCATTGACGCTCTTTATCTTTTTACTGTATAATATTGCTAAATAAATAGCGGTCGGAGGGATCAAGGTGGAAGCAGGCTTCGTAAGTATAGGCGACGTTACATTTCGTGATTTAGAGGATGAGGCAATCGTTGAGTTAGTTCGAAAAGGTAATACTGACGCTCTAGAATATTTAATTCACAAGTATAAGAACTTTGTTCGTGCGAAATCAAGATCTTACTTTTTAGTGGGTGCCGATCGAGAAGACATTGTTCAAGAAGGTATGATAGGGTTGTTTAAAGCAATTCGTGATTATAAAGAGGACAAGCTGTCTTCATTCAAAGCATTTGCTGAACTATGTATCACTCGACAAATTATTACCGCTATTAAAACGGCAACAAGACAAAAACATATTCCTTTAAATTCGTATGTGTCTTTAGATAAGCCGATTTACGATGAGGAATCTGATCGAACGTTATTGGATGTTATTTCTGAAGCGAAGGTGACTGATCCTGAAGAGATGATCATTAGCCAGGAAGAATATACAGACATAGAATCAAAAATATCTGAATTATTAAGCGATTTAGAAAGAAAAGTGCTTTCTTTATATTTAGATGGTCGTTCTTATCAAGAGATTTCAGAACAGTTAAACAGGCATGTGAAATCTATTGATAACGCTTTACAACGAGTAAAGAGGAAATTGGAACGATATATGGAAATGAGAGAAAGTACAACTTTAAATTCATAAGAAGTAACAAGTGCTGCAGGTGTAAAATAAATCACCTGTTTTCTTTTGTAGAGAGTACAAAATGCATGTCATTGACATTGTCTTTTATTGTATGATACATTTTTAGGGACATAATGTTACAAGGTTGGTGTAACTAATGAGGAAAAAAGTTGTACTCTCATGTGAAGAGTGTAAAAATCGAAACTACTCTACTATGAAAGATACGAGCTCAATAGAGCGACTTGAAATAAAAAAGTTTTGTAAAACATGCAATCAGCATACAGTTCACAAGGAAACAAAATAAATAATTGAAATAATACACTGGAGGTCCCGCAGATGCGTTTAACGAACTTTTTCGGCGATGTAGGTCGCGAAATGAAAAAAGTAAGTTGGCCTAAAAAAGATGAATTACTCCGCTCAACAGCGACTGTTGTTGCTACAGTTGTGTTCTTTGCGATTTTCTTCGCAGTAGTTGATATGGGCATTTCTTCTTTAATTCGGTTAATTCTTGGTTAATTCTTGAATAAGAAGCACTTATCCATGATATAATGTTATTTATAAGAACTGTGTAAAAGCCCGGTGAACGGGTTTTTTCATTTGCGCAAAAAAATGTACGTCAGGGAGGGAAGGACGCTCGTCCTAAATGAATGGAAAAAAGTTGGTATGTTGTCCATACTTATTCTGGATATGAAAATAAAGTAAAAGCAAACCTAGAGAAACGTGTAGAATCAATGGGTATGCAAGATAAAATTTTCCGTGTTGTTGTCCCGGAAGAAGTAGAAGTAGAAATGAAAAACGGAAAAGAAAAATTAATGAAAAGAAAAGTGTTCCCAGGTTATGTATTAGTAGAATTAATCATGACTGATGACTCTTGGTATGTTGTACGTAACACGCCAGGTGTAACTGGGTTCGTTGGTTCTTCTGGTTCTGGATCTAAACCATCACCTCTATTAGAAGAGGAAGTTGTTACCATTATGAAACATATGGGAATGGACAACGAAGTGGTTGATTTCGACTTTGAACTTCATGAGACAGTACGTGTAAATGAGGGGCCATTCGCAGATTATACAGGTGCTATTGAAGAAATTGATGTGGAGAAGAAAAAGGTTAGCGTGCTTGTGGACATGTTTGGTCGCGAGACTCCAGTTGAACTTGACTTCCATCAAATTGAAAAATTATAAAATGAAACTTGAAATGAATTGTAAAAAGTGATAATATCTTTTAAGTCAGTACGTCTTCGTTATCGGAGACGTTTTTTGAAAGATTTTATCCTTACAGATAAAATATGACGTGGGAGGGCAAATCACTGTCCAATTGACCACATCACGGACTTAAGGAGGTGTGTCTCGTGGCTAAAAAGGTAATTAAAATGGTAAAGCTTCAAATTCCTGCAGGTAAAGCTAACCCAGCTCCACCAGTTGGTCCAGCATTAGGACAAGCAGGTGTTAACATCATGGGCTTCTGTAAAGAGTTTAACGCTCGTACAGCAGATCAAGCTGGTCTTATCATCCCTGTTGAAATTACGGTATTTGAGGACCGTTCATTCACTTTCATTACTAAAACTCCTCCTGCTGCTGTTCTTCTTAAGAAAGTAGCTGGTATTGAGTCTGGTTCTGGTGAACCAAACCGTAATAAAGTGGCAACTGTTAAGCGTGATAAAGTACGCGAAATCGCTGAAACTAAAATGCCTGACCTAAACGCTGCTAGCGTAGAAGCTGCAATGCGTATGGTTGAAGGTACTGCACGCAGTATGGGCATCGTTATCGAAGACTAATTCGATTTGTTTTTAAAAAAGGTTGCGGGTCTGGAATTCCAATTCGCAACCTTTATTATCGTAAATGATTATCGTTTTTAAATAAATGGATGGCGCTCATCCTCAGGTTATACCTGAAAACAGGCGTAAACGTGGGAGGTTATTCCGCTAAAACCACATTCGAGGAGGAAATAAAAATGGCTAAAAGAGGTAAAAAGTACGTAGAAGCTGCAAAGCTTGTTGATCGTGCAGCTGCTTACTCTGCAACAGAAGCAGTAGAATTAGTAAAGAAAACAAACACAGCTAAATTTGATGCAACTGTAGAAGCTGCATTCCGTTTAGGTGTTGACCCTAAGAAAGCTGACCAACAAATCCGTGGCGCAGTTGTTCTTCCACACGGTACTGGTAAAGTACAACGTGTATTAGTATTTGCTAAAGGTGAAAAAGCTAAAGAAGCTGAAGCTGCTGGAGCTGACTTCGTAGGCGATACTGATTACATCGGTAAAATCCAACAAGGTTGGTTCGATTTCGATGTAGTAGTAGCAACTCCTGACATGATGGGTGAAGTTGGTAAACTTGGTCGCGTATTAGGACCTAAAGGTTTAATGCCAAACCCTAAAACTGGAACAGTTACTTTCGATGTAACTAAAGCTGTTAACGAAATCAAAGCTGGTAAAGTTGAATACCGCGTTGATAAAGCTGGTAACATCCACGTTCCAATCGGTAAAGTATCTTTCGAAGATGCTAAATTAGTAGAAAACTTCAAAACAATTGCTGACACTTTACAAAAAGTTAAGCCAGCTGCTGCAAAAGGTACTTACATGAAGAACGTAACAGTTGCTTCTACAATGGGACCTGGCGTACGTGTAGACGTTTCTACATTAGCGTAAATTTTGGAAGTTGACTTCATAAAGAAGTTTTAATATAATCATTTATGTTGTGAATTTAATTAGTGTACCGTAGACAGTAGGTGTCAATAGACTTAATTTCCTACCTAGGTGTTAATATACGAAGCGGAATCTTTTTTCTGTGACTATATGCCTCCATGTCTACAAGTTGGGCATGGAGGTTTTTAGTGCACTTTCGGTACATCTTCTATATAATCTACAGGAGGTGTAATAACATGAGCAAAGTAATCGAAACTAAACAACAAGTTGTAACTGAAATCGCGGACAAACTTCGCGCTAGTAAATCTACAATCGTTGTTGACTACCGTGGTTTAACAGTTTCTGAAGCAACAGAATTACGTAAGCAATTACGTGAAGCTGGCGTTGAGTTCAAAGTTTACAAAAACTCTCTAACTCGTCGTGCTGCAGAATCTGCTGAAATGGCTGAGTTAAATGAATTCTTAACAGGACCAAACGCAATCGCGTTCAGTAACGAGGATGTAGTTGCTCCTGCGAAAGTATTAAACGACTTCGCTAAAGATCATGAAGCTTTAGAAATTAAAGCGGGCGTAATCGAAGGTAAACTTGTAACACTTGATGAGGTTAAAGCAATCGCTACTCTTCCATCACGTGAAGGCTTACTTTCTATGCTTCTTAGCGTTCTTCAAGCTCCAATCCGTAACCTTGCACTTGCTACTAAAGCAGTTGCAGACCAAAAGGAAGAGCAAGGCGCTTAATTTTTTAAAAGATAATTACGTATTATCGATAAAACAATACAAACCTATTTAAGGGAGGATATTTACAATGACTAAAGAACAAATCATTGAAGCAGTTAAATCTATGACTGTATTAGAACTTAACGACTTAGTAAAAGCTATCGAGGAAGAATTCGGCGTAACTGCTGCTGCTCCTGTAGCTGTTGCTGGTGGCGCTGGAGAAGCTGCTGCTGAGAAAACTGAATTTGATGTGGAACTAACTAGCGCTGGTGCACAAAAAATCAAAGTTATCAAAGTTGTTCGTGAAATCACTGGTCTTGGCTTAAAAGAAGCTAAAGAATTAGTTGACAACACTCCAAAAGTAATCAAAGAAGCTGCTGCTAAAGAAGAAGCTGAAGAAATCAAAGCTAAACTTGAAGAAGTTGGCGCTGCTGTAGAAGTTAAGTAATTAACTTTTGATGCTTTAAAAAAAGCTCGCTCTCATGCGAGCTTTTTTTTTAACTGTAAAGAAAAGAGGTGGCCATATGGCAGACCATTATTTTTCTAACGACCCTTCTAGTAAAAGTGATCGTAAGCGATGGGAGTTTGCCCTTCGTGGATCTCGATTTACTTTCTTATCTGACCATGGGGTGTTCTCGAAAAACGAAGTGGACTTTGGTTCCCGTCTTTTAATTGAAGCGTTTCAAATGCCAGATATTAAAGGTGATATATTAGACGTAGGTTGCGGATACGGTCCTATTGGTTTGTCGTTAGCGAAAGAGTTTCAAGGTCGTGAAGTTCACATGGTGGATGTGAACGAGAGGGCACTTGGGCTTGCGAAAGAAAACGCCGCTAATAACAAAATCGAGAATATACGTATTTTTCAAAGTAGCGTCTATGAAAATGTAGATGGTAAGTATGCTGCTATTCTATCTAACCCTCCAATTCGTGCGGGTAAAGATATCGTACATGAGATTTTAGAAAAAGCTGTGGAGTATTTAGTTCCGGGTGGAGAACTTTGGGTTGTTATTCAAAAGAAACAAGGTGCACCGTCTGCGCTAAAAAAACTAGAAGAAGTATTTTCTGAAGTTGAGGTTGTAGAAAAGAAAAAAGGATATTATATCATAAAATCAAAAAAACGTTGACGGTTATTTTTGGCTATGTTAACATTATACAATGCCAATATATGATTTTCTGCGTTGAGAAAGATGTATATTTTTGTTTCTCTTGGAAAAGATAGTAAAATCAGCAGATTATGAAACAGAATGATGGTTTTCTTATAGAAGCCATTTTTCTTTTTTGAGCAGGTAGAAAGACTCAACGTATTTATCTTTAAGAGAAAGAGACTACGCTAATAGCAGTAGTTGTATTTATTTGTGATTTTGCACAAATTTTTTTGTGCATTTATAATACTCATGATTTGAGGGGTGAAGCAGTTGACAGGTCAACTAGTTCAATACGGACGCCACCGCCAACGAAGAAGTTATGCCCGTATTAGTGAAGTATTAGAGTTACCAAATCTTATCGAAATTCAAACCTCTTCTTATCAGTGGTTTCTTGATGAGGGTTTGCGAGAAATGTTCCAAGACATTTCTCCGATTGAAGACTTTACGGGAAATCTATCGCTTGAATTTATCGACTACAGCTTAGGTGAACCTAAATACTCTGTAGACGAATGCAAAGAGCGTGATGTGACGTATGCAGCACCACTTCGTGTAAAAGTGCGTCTAATCAACAAGGAAACTGGTGAAGTAAAAGAACAAGATGTGTTCATGGGAGATTTCCCACTCATGACAGAGACTGGAACATTCGTAATTAACGGTGCAGAACGTGTTATCGTTTCCCAGTTAGTTCGCTCTCCAAGCGTATACTATAGTGGCAAAGTGGATAAAAACGGAAAACGTGGTTTTACTGCTACTGTAATTCCAAACCGCGGAGCTTGGTTAGAGTATGAGACAGATGCTAAGGATGTTGTATATGTGCGTATTGACCGTACGCGTAAACTTCCTGTAACTGTTTTGTTACGCGCATTAGGGTTTGGCTCTGATCAAGAAATCACCGAGCTTTTAGGTGATAACGAATACTTAAGCAACACATTAGAAAAAGACAACACAGATAGCACAGAAAAAGCATTGCTTGAAATTTATGAGCGTCTACGTCCTGGTGAACCACCAACAGTAGAAAATGCTAAGAGCTTACTTGTGTCTCGTTTCTTCGATCCAAAGCGCTACGATTTAGCAAATGTAGGTCGCTATAAGATCAACAAGAAGTTACACATTAAAAACAGGTTGTTTAATCAACGTTTAGCTGAAACATTAGTGGATCCAGAAACTGGTGAAATTTTAGCGGCAGAAGGAACAATCTTAGATCGTCGTACACTTGATCGCATTTTACCTTACTTAGAGAAAAACATTGGATTCAAAACAGCGAAACCAATGGGTGGAGTGGTAGAAGGCGATGTTGAGCTGCAATCTATTAAGATTTATGCTCCTGAGTCGGAAGGCGAACGCGTAATTAATGTAATTGGTAATGCAAACATTACTCGTGATGTGAAACACATCACACCAGGTGATATCCTTGCTTCTATCAGTTACTTCTTCAACCTACTATACAAAGTAGGGGATACAGATGATATTGACCATTTAGGAAACCGTCGTCTGCGTTCTGTTGGAGAACTATTACAAAATCAATTCCGTATCGGTCTTTCTCGTATGGAACGTGTTGTTCGTGAGAGAATGTCGATCCAAGATACAAATGCAATTACACCACAGGCACTAATTAATATTCGTCCTGTTATTGCATCTATTAAAGAGTTCTTCGGAAGTTCTCAGTTATCTCAGTTTATGGACCAAACAAACCCATTAGCAGAGTTAACTCACAAACGAAGACTATCTGCATTAGGACCTGGTGGTTTAACGCGTGAGCGCGCAGGCTTTGAAGTGCGTGACGTTCATTACTCCCACTACGGTCGTATGTGTCCGATTGAAACACCAGAGGGACCAAACATCGGTTTGATTAACTCATTATCTTCGTTCGCGAAAGTAAATGAGTTTGGTTTCATTGAAACACCATACCGTCGTGTTGACCCAGAAACTGGTCTTGTAACAGGGCATGTTGATTACTTAACAGCAGATGAAGAAGATAACTATGTTGTAGCCCAAGCGAATATGAAATTATCTGACGAAGGTGAATTCCTAAGTGAAGATATCGTAGCTCGTTTCCGTGGTGAAAACATTGTCACAAATAGAGAACGCATCGACTACATGGATGTATCTCCAAAACAAGTAGTGTCGGCAGCGACAGCTTGTATTCCGTTCTTAGAAAACGATGACTCTAACCGCGCACTTATGGGAGCGAACATGCAACGTCAGGCGGTTCCGTTAATGAATCCGGAATCTCCGATTGTAGGTACAGGTATGGAGTACGTATCAGCAAAAGACTCAGGTGCTGCAGTAATCTGTAAACATCCTGGTGTTGTTGAGCGCGTAGAAGCACGTGAAGTTTGGGTACGTCGCTATGTAGAAGTTGACGGTCAAACAGTAAAAGGCGACTTAGATCGCTACAAAATGCAAAAATTCATTCGTTCTAACCAAGGAACTTGTTACAACCAACGTCCAATCGTAAGTGTTGGAAATGAAGTTGTAAAAGGTGAAATCCTTGCGGATGGTCCTTCTATGGAATTAGGTGAACTAGCACTTGGACGTAACGTGCTTGTTGGCTTCATGACTTGGGACGGTTATAACTACGAGGATGCGATCATCATGAGTGAGCGCCTTGTAAAAGATGATGTGTACACTTCTATTCATATTGAAGAATATGAGTCAGAAGCTCGTGATACGAAGCTTGGACCAGAAGAAATTACACGTGACATTCCAAACGTTGGGGAAGACGCATTACGTAACCTTGACGAGCGCGGTATCATTCGCGTTGGTGCTGAAGTAAAAGATGGAGATTTACTTGTTGGTAAAGTAACACCTAAAGGTGTAACAGAATTAACAGCTGAAGAACGTCTATTACATGCTATCTTTGGAGAAAAAGCACGTGAAGTACGTGATACATCACTACGTGTACCACACGGTGGTGGCGGTATTATCTTAGACGTAAAAGTATTCAACCGTGAAGATGGCGATGAATTACCACCAGGTGTGAATCAACTTGTACGTGCATATATCGTTCAAAAACGTAAAATCTCTGAAGGTGACAAGATGGCCGGACGTCACGGTAACAAAGGTGTTATTTCTCGTATTTTACCAGAAGAAGATATGCCTTACTTACCAGACGGTACGCCAATCGATATCATGTTAAACCCATTAGGGGTACCATCTCGTATGAATATCGGTCAGGTATTAGAACTTCATCTTGGTATGGCAGCAAGATACCTTGGCATTCACATTGCAACACCAGTATTTGATGGTGCTCGTGAGGAAGATGTTTGGGGCACAATTGAAGAAGCTGGTATGGCAAATGACGCGAAAACAATCCTGTATGACGGACGTACTGGTGAACCATTCGATAACCGCGTATCTGTTGGTGTCATGTATATGATCAAACTTGCGCACATGGTTGACGATAAACTTCATGCTCGTTCTACTGGACCATACTCACTTGTAACGCAGCAACCTCTTGGAGGTAAAGCTCAGTTCGGTGGACAGCGTTTCGGTGAGATGGAGGTTTGGGCACTTGAAGCATACGGTGCTGCTTATACTCTTCAAGAAATCTTAACAGTGAAGTCTGATGATGTTGTTGGACGTGTTAAGACTTATGAAGCAATTGTTAAAGGCGAAAATGTTCCAGAACCAGGCGTTCCTGAATCATTCAAAGTATTGATTAAAGAGCTGCAAAGTTTAGGTATGGACGTTAAAATGATGTCTAGCGACGATACAGAAATTGAAATGCGTGATACAGAAGATGACGATGATCATCAATCAGCAGATAAATTGAATGTCGAAGTTGAGACAACTAAGGAATAATTGGGATAACCTGTAGACTAAAAGGGAGGTAGGCCCCTTGATAGATGTAAATAACTTTGAATATATGAAGATTGGACTTGCTTCACCTGACAAGATTCGTTCTTGGTCATACGGTGAAGTTAAGAAACCAGAAACTATTAACTATCGTACGTTAAAGCCTGAAAAAGATGGCTTGTTCTGTGAGCGTATTTTCGGACCACAAAAGGACTGGGAATGTCATTGCGGAAAATACAAACGTGTACGTTATAAAGGTGTAGTTTGTGATCGATGTGGCGTTGAAGTAACGCGTGCAAAAGTACGTCGTGAACGTATGGGTCATATCGAATTAGCTGCTCCTGTATCTCATATTTGGTATTTCAAAGGTATCCCGAGCCGCATGGGACTTGTCTTAGACATGTCCCCTCGCGCGCTTGAAGAAGTAATTTATTTCGCTTCTTATGTTGTAACAGAAAGTGGAGATACACCACTTGATAAGAAGCAATTACTTTCTGAAAAAGAATACCGTGCATATCGTGATCGATATGGTAGCACATTCCAAGCTGCTATGGGTGCAGAAGCAATTAAAAAGCTACTACAAGACATCGATTTAGATAAAGAAGTAGACTTCTTAAAAGAAGAATTAAAAACAGCACAAGGACAACGCCGTACTCGTGCTATTAAACGTCTAGAAGTATTAGAAGCATTCCGTAACTCTGGAAATGAACCGTCTTGGATGATCTTAGATGTTCTACCAGTAATCCCACCAGAACTACGCCCAATGGTACAGTTAGACGGTGGACGTTTTGCTACTTCTGACTTAAACGACTTATACCGTCGTGTAATTAACCGTAACAATCGTTTAAAACGTCTATTGGACTTAGGTGCACCAAGCATCATCGTTCAAAACGAAAAACGTATGTTACAAGAAGCTGTAGACGCATTAATCGATAATGGTCGTCGTGGCCGTCCAGTTACTGGACCAGGTAATCGTCCATTAAAATCACTATCTCACATGCTTAAAGGTAAACAAGGACGTTTCCGTCAAAACTTATTAGGTAAACGTGTTGACTACTCTGGTCGTTCTGTAATCGTTGTAGGACCGAACTTAAAGATGTATCAATGTGGATTACCAAAAGAAATGGCGCTTGAACTGTTCAAACCTTTCGTAATGAAAGAGTTAGTTGAAAAAGGATTAGCACATAACATTAAGAGTGCGAAACGTAAAATCGAGCGTGTACAACCTGAAGTTTGGGACGTTTTAGAGTCTGTGATTAAAGAACATCCAGTACTTCTAAACCGCGCACCAACACTTCACCGTCTTGGTATCCAGGCGTTTGAACCTACATTAGTAGAAGGTCGCGCAATCCGTCTACACCCACTTGTATGTACTGCATACAACGCGGACTTTGACGGTGACCAAATGGCCGTTCACGTACCTTTATCATCAGAAGCTCAAGCTGAAGCTCGTCTTCTTATGTTAGCGGCACAAAACATCTTGAACCCGAAAGACGGTAAACCAGTTGTTACTCCATCTCAGGATATGGTATTAGGTAACTATTACTTAACACTTGAGCGTGAAGGTGCAATCGGTGAAGGTATGGTCTTTAAAGATGCAAACGAAGCATTGCTTGCATATCAAAATGGATATGTTCATCTTCATACACGTGTTGCAGTAGCTGCAAGTGCAGTAAACAACGCAACATTTACTGAAGAGCAAAAGAGTATGCTTCTATTAACAACAGTTGGTAAATTAATATTTAACGAAATCTTACCAGAGTCGTTCCCTTATATTAATGAACCAACAAATTCAAACCTTGAAAAAGAAACACCAGCGAAATATTTCGTTGAAAAAGGTGCGAACATTAAAGAAATTATTGCTAGTCGCGAAGAAGTGGCGCCATTTAGCAAGAAGATCCTTGGTAACATCATTGCGGAAGTGTTCAAACGTTTCCAAATTACAGAAACGTCTCGCATGCTTGACCGTATGAAAAACTTAGGATTCAAGTACTCTACAAAAGCTGGTATTACAGTTGGGGTATCTGACATTCTTGTATTAGGCGAAAAAGATGAAATTCTCCACGAAGCACAAGCAAAAGTAGATAATGTAATTAAACAATTCCGTCGCGGTTTAATCACGGAAGAAGAACGTTACGATCGCGTTATCTCTATTTGGAGTAATGCAAAAGATGTTATCCAAGGAAAACTGATGAAATCCTTGAATAAACGCAACCCAATCTTCATGATGAGTGACTCAGGTGCCCGTGGTAACGCATCTAACTTTACTCAGCTTGCTGGTATGCGTGGTCTTATGGCCAATCCATCTGGTCGTATCATCGAACTTCCAATCAAATCGAGTTTCCGTGAAGGTTTAACAGTACTTGAGTACTTCATCTCTACGCATGGTGCGCGTAAAGGCCTTGCCGATACAGCACTTAAAACTGCCGATTCTGGTTACTTAACACGTCGTCTTGTTGACGTTGCACAAGATGTAATCGTTCGTGAAGATGATTGTGGAACAGATCGCGGTTTATTAATTGGTGCGATTAAAGAGGGTAATGAAGTTATCGAGTCATTATATGATCGTCTTGTTGGACGTTTTGCAAGAAAAACTGTAAAACATCCTGAAACAGGTGAAGTATTAGTTGCTGAAAATCAATTAATTACTGAAGATATTGCTCATATCGTTGAAAATTCGGGTGTTGAAACTGTAAACATTCGTTCAGCGTTTACGTGTAACACTCGCCACGGTGTATGTAAGAAGTGTTACGGTCGTAACTTAGCAACTGGAACAGACGTAGAAGTAGGAGAAGCGGTAGGTATTATCGCAGCTCAATCTATCGGTGAGCCAGGTACACAGTTAACGATGCGTACATTCCATACAGGTGGGGTTGCCGGAGATGATATCACTCAAGGTTTACCTCGTATCCAAGAGATTTTCGAAGCTCGTAATCCGAAAGGTCAGGCAGTTATCAGTGAAATCGACGGTGTTATCGCAGCGATCAACGACGTTAAAGATCGCCAAGAAGTAGTTGTGCAGGGTGAAGTTGAAGCTCGTACGTATGCTATTCCTTACGGTGCTCGTCTGAAAGTAACTCCAGGACAGCCAATTAGCCACGGTAAAGAGTTAACAGAAGGTTCTATTGATCCGAAAGAATTACTAAAAGTAACGGACATTACGGCGGTTCAAGAATACTTATTACGTGAAGTTCAAAAAGTATACCGTATGCAAGGGGTAGAAATTGGTGACAAACACGTAGAAGTAATGGTACGTCAAATGTTACGTAAAGTTCGTGTAAGTGATGCAGGTGAAACAGATGTATTACCAGGAACATTACTAGATATCCATCAGTTTACTGATGCGAATGCTAAGGTCTTACTGCAAGGTAAGCAACCAGCAACGGCTAGACCTGTTCTACTTGGTATTACAAAAGCTTCACTTGAAACAGATTCATTCTTATCTGCAGCATCGTTCCAAGAAACAACTCGTGTCTTAACTGATGCAGCAATTAAGGGTAAACGCGATGAACTTCTAGGATTAAAAGAAAATGTTATTATCGGTAAACTTGTTCCTGCTGGAACAGGTATGAATCGTTATCGCAAAGTGGATCTTGTAAAAACAACACAAGATGACATGAATGTAGAAAACGATGAGGTTTATGTGGAACAGTAAAATTTTCCGGTATAAATTTTGTATAAAAACAATTAATCTTAGTTGACATTGTATGAGTCAAAATGTTACTATAATCAAGGTTGCTCCTGAACGATGCTTTGGAGGATATTTATATGTCTTATCAAAAAGTATCAACTGCTGAAAATGTAGTCGTTGGTCATAAACGCACATTGGAAGCAATCAAAAATGGTACAGTTAAAGAAGTTGTCATCGCAGAGGATGCTGACATGCGGTTAACCCATGCTATCATTCGTGTTGCAATGCAATATAACGTGCCCATAACAAAAGTTGAATCAGTTCGTAAGCTTGGTAAAGCTTCGGGGATTCAAGTGGGAGCTTCAGCAATAGGAATAATAAGTTAAAACTGTTTTTGTGAGGAGAGAGCATTTGCTCTTCCTTGCAAAAACTTTGTTTTCAACTAATAATGAACCACCTGGATATGTGGTCATACAAACATGCGAAGGGAGGATAATCAAATGCCTACTATTAACCAATTAGTGAGAAATGGTCGTACTGATAAAGTATGGAAATCTAAATCACCTGCGTTAAACAAAGGTTTTAACTCTTTAAAGAAAAAATCAACTGATATCTCTGCACCTCAAAAACGTGGTGTATGTACTCGTGTTGGTACAATGACTCCAAAGAAACCTAACTCAGCGTTACGTAAATACGCTCGTGTACGTTTAACAAACGGTATCGAGGTTACAGCTTACATCCCAGGTATCGGTCATAACCTACAAGAGCATAGCGTAGTATTAATTCGCGGTGGTCGTGTAAAGGATTTACCGGGGGTACGTTACCACATCGTTCGTGGTGCGCTTGACACAGCTGGTGTTGACAAACGTATGCAAGGACGTTCTAAATATGGTACTAAGAGACCAAAACCTGCTAAAAAATAATAACTTTAAAATGAAAGGAGGAACTCAATATGCCTCGTAAAGGACCTGTTGCGAAACGTGACGTGTTACCAGATCCAATGTACAATTCTAAGCTAGTAACACGCCTTATCAACAAAATGATGGTTGACGGTAAAAAAGGTAAATCTCAAACAATTCTTTATAATGCGTTCGATATCGTAAACGAACGTACTGGTAAAGAGCCAATGGAAGTATTCGAGCAAGCTCTTAAGAACATCATGCCTGTTCTTGAAGTACGCGCTCGTCGTGTTGGTGGTGCTAACTACCAAGTTCCAGTTGAGGTTCGTCCAGAACGCCGTACAACTTTAGGTCTTCGTTGGTTAGTAAACTACGCTCGTCTTCGTGGTGAAAAAACTATGGAAGAGCGTCTTGCTAACGAAATCTTAGATGCAGCTAACAACGCTGGTGCATCTGTTAAGAAACGTGAAGACACTCATAAAATGGCAGAAGCTAACAAAGCATTTGCTCATTACCGTTGGTAGGATTCAACGTAAAATAAATGTAAGCATAAACCGCTTTATTTGTCGCTTATGGAAGTGTGGAGAGGGAGAATGCCTCTCCCTTTCATCGGGCGCTCGTTTTACATAATGAGAGTACTGGACATACTGACATGTGTAACAATATAAAGTGGCTTTTTTGCTACTTAAAATAAAAAAATCCAATCCATATATGGAAGGAGCAAGACACCAAATGGCAAGAGAGTTCTCTTTAGAAAACACTCGTAATATTGGTATCATGGCTCACATCGATGCTGGTAAAACAACAGCAACTGAGCGTATTCTGTACTACACAGGACGTATTCATAAAATCGGTGAAACTCACGAAGGTGCATCTCAGATGGACTGGATGGAGCAAGAGCAAGAGCGTGGTATCACAATTACTTCTGCTGCAACTACAGCACAATGGAAAGGTCATCGTGTAAACATCATTGATACTCCAGGACACGTAGATTTCACAGTAGAAGTAGAACGTTCTTTACGCGTACTTGATGGCGCTGTAGCAGTACTTGATGCGCAATCTGGTGTAGAACCACAAACAGAAACTGTTTGGCGTCAGGCTACTACTTACGGCGTACCTCGTATCGTATTCGTTAACAAAATGGATAAGATCGGTGCAGATTTCTTATACTCTGTAGGAACAATCCACGATCGTTTACAAGCAAACGCACATCCAATTCAGTTACCAATCGGTGCTGAAGATGAGTTCAATGGTATCATTGACCTTGTTGAAGAGTGTGCTTACATGTACGGTAACGATTTAGGAACAGACATTCAACGTGTTGAAATTCCTGAAGAGCACAAAGAATTAGCTGAAGAATACCGTGGAAAACTTATTGAAGCGGTAGCTGAGCTTGATGAAGAAATGATGATGAAGTACCTAGAAGGTGAAGAAATCACTGTAGAAGAGCTTAAAGCTGGTATCCGTAAGGCTACAACTTCTGTAGAATTCTTCCCAGTAATCTGTGGTTCTGCATTCAAAAACAAAGGTGTTCAAATTCTGTTAGACGCAGTTATCGACTACCTTCCATCTCCACTAGATGTACCTGCTATTAAAGGTACTCTACCGGATACAGATGAAGAAGTAGAACGTAAGTCTAGCGATGAAGAACCATTCGCAGCTTTAGCATTCAAAATCATGACTGACCCTTATGTTGGTAAGTTAACGTTCTTCCGTGTGTACTCTGGTGTGTTAAACTCTGGATCATACGTGAAAAACTCAACTAAAGGTAAGCGTGAGCGTGTAGGTCGTATCCTACAAATGCACGCTAACAGCCGTGAAGAGATTTCAACAGTTTACGCTGGTGATATCGCTGCTGCTGTAGGTTTAAAAGATACTACTACTGGTGATACTCTTTGTGACGAGAAGAGCCTTGTTATCCTTGAGTCTATGGAATTCCCAGAGCCAGTTATCTCTGTAGCTATCGAACCAAAATCTAAAGCTGACCAAGATAAGATGGGTACAGCATTATCTAAGCTTTCTGAAGAAGATCCAACATTCCGTGCTCACACTGACCAAGAAACTGGCCAAACTATCATCGCTGGTATGGGTGAACTTCACCTTGATATCATCGTTGACCGTATGCGCCGTGAATTCAAAGTGGAAGCAAACGTTGGTGCTCCTCAGGTAGCATACCGTGAGACTTTCCGCGCTGCTGCGAAAGTTGAAGGTAAGTTCGCTCGTCAATCTGGTGGTCGTGGACAATTCGGTCACGTTTGGATTGAGTTTGAACCTAACGAAGAAGGTAAAGGATTCGAATTCGAAAACAAGATCGTCGGTGGTGTAGTTCCTCGTGAATACATCCCAGCTGTTGGAGCAGGTCTTGAAGATGCACTTAAAAATGGTGTACTAGCTGGTTATCCACTAGTTGACATTAAAGCTGCATTAGTTGACGGATCTTACCATGATGTCGATTCATCTGAGATGGCGTTCAAAATCGCTGCATCTATGGCACTTAAAGCTGCGGTTTCTAAATGTAGCCCAGTAATTCTTGAGCCAATGATGAAAGTTGAAGTTGTAATTCCTGAAGAGTACATGGGTGACATTATGGGTGACGTAACATCTCGTCGTGGACGTGTAGAAGGTATGGAAGCTCGCGGTAACGCACAAGTTGTTCGCGCTATGGTTCCACTTTCTGAAATGTTCGGTTATGCAACGTCATTACGTTCTAACACTCAAGGACGCGGAACATTCTCTATGGTGTTTGACCACTATGAAGAAGTACCAAAGTCTGTTTCTGAAGAAATTATCAAAAAAAATAAAGGTGAATAATTGATTTTTATCGATTGTTCAAGTATAACTACTTATGTAAGCTTAGAAAGTGGGACGTAAGTTTCGCTTTCTAGTCTAAATATAAAATAACCTATATAAACTAAGGAGGAATTTAGAATGGCTAAAGCTAAATTCGAACGTTCTAAACCCCATGTTAACATCGGTACAATCGGCCACGTTGACCATGGTAAAACTACATTAACTGCTGCGATCACTACAGTTCTTGCAAAAGCTGGTGGTGCTGAAGCACGCGGATACGATCAAATCGATGCTGCTCCAGAAGAAAGAGAGCGCGGTATCACAATCTCAACTGCACACGTTGAGTACGAAACTGAAACTCGTCACTATGCACACGTTGACTGCCCAGGTCACGCTGACTATGTTAAAAACATGATCACTGGTGCTGCTCAAATGGACGGCGGTATCTTAGTAGTATCTGCTGCTGATGGCCCAATGCCTCAAAC
>Ga0164241_10001265_pt1 | contig 32669 bp, 29 predicted proteins | sample OricomyardsoilBY_FD_108780 | JGI IMG/M metagenome (GOLD analysis project Ga0164241, IMG submission 108780) | Backyard soil microbial communities from Emeryville, California, USA - Original compost - Back yard soil (BY) | ecosystem: Environmental > Terrestrial > Soil > Unclassified | place: USA... | reverse complement strand
CAAAACCGTCGTCGGGCGCCGCGCCAAGAACAGCGGTCAGCGCTGGAGCGAACCGGGGCTCCGCGGCGTACTCACCCTGCGCGCGCTTCAGCAGAGCGACCGGCTCCCTCGCTTCTGGAAACATCTGTCACGCCGCTACGTCGCGGACGTGGCCGAGGCCGCCTGAGGAAATCCGTGCGTGGTCCACACCCGGAAGGATGACGATGCGGGCAGCACCGCCAAACGTGCGGCTCGTCATCAACGGATCCGCCAATCTCTCGGCGAGCGTGAGACGACGATTGCACAGCTACGCGAGCGGGTACGCTGTCGTGCTCGCGGCAAGGGTGACCTGGGTCCGCGCGGCAGCTTCTGCGAGTTGGGCTGCGGGGTGGCAGCCCACCCGGTCAGGCTTTTTTGGCGCAGAGACGTTCGTAGAGGCGCACTGTCTGGCGGGCGATGCTCGACCACGCGAAGTGCTCTTCGACGCGACGGCGGCCGGCCTCGCCCATCTCCCGGGCGAGCTTCGGATCTTGGCAGAGCTCGTTGACGCGCGTGGCGAGGGCGCGCGCGAAGGCTTCGCGATCGGTGGGGCCGCCCATCGGCGTGCCGTCGGGCTCGAACGAGACCAGGTAGCCGGTCTTGCCGTCTTCGACGACCTCGGGGATGCCCCCGACCGCCGACGCGACGACGGGGGCGCCGCAAGCCATGGCCTCGAGGTTCACGATACCGAACGGCTCGTAGATCGACGGGCAGACGAAGACGCGAGCGTGCGACAGCAGCTGGATCAGCTCCGGGCGCGGCATCATCTTCTGGATCCAGAGCAGGTTGCCGCGCTCGGCTTCCAGGGTTTTTACCAGCGTTTCGACCTCGCTCTTGAGGTCGACGGTGTCGGGCTCGCCCGCGCACAGCACGATGCGCACGTTCTTGTCGATGTGACGCGCGGCTTCGAGCAGGTGCACGATGCCTTTTTGGCGGGTGACGCGGCCGACGAACACGATGTACGGCGCGCTCGCGTCGATGCCGAGCCGCTCGAGCACTTGGGTGCGCTCGTCGCGCTGGTACTCGTCGAGATCGATGCCGTTGTAGATGGTGTGGACGCGCGCGGGATCGACGCGCGGATACGCCTTCAAGATGTCGCGGCGCATGCCGCTCGATACGGCGATCACGGCGTCGGCTGCCTCGATCGCGGTGCGCTCGCAGAAGCTGGAGATGGCGTAGCCGCCCGCCAGCTGTTCGGCCTTCCACGGCCGCAGCGGCTCGAGGCTGTGCGAGGTCATGACGTGCGGAACGCCGTACATCAGCTTCGCGAGGTGACCGGCAAAGTTGGCGTACCAGGTGTGGGTGTGAACGAGCTGTGCGCCGGCCACGTCTTTGGCCATCAGCAAATCGATCGACAGCGTGCGCAACGCCGCCAGCTCGGGGGCGGAGCCGTCGAGCGCGGGCCACGACTTGTAGCTGGCTTTGACCTCGGAGGCCTTGCGATCGGCGCCGAAGCAGTACACGTCGAGATCGACCTCGCGCGCCAGGCCCCGCGCCAGGTATTCGACGTGGACGCCCGCCCCGCCGTAGATTTCCGGCGGGTACTCACGCGATAGAAGGGCAACTTTCACGGAACTATGCGCTCTGGCTCGGCGGCGGGATCACGTCGCCTTTGCCGACGACCACCACCCCGTTGTCGCTGACGGTGAAGCCGCGGGCTCGGTCTTCTTCGAGATCGACGCCGATGCGCGCGCCGGGCGGCACCTGCACGTTCTTGTCGAGGATGGCGCGCCGCACGATCGCGTGACGCCCGATGTTGACGCCGTTCAGCAGCACCGCGTCTTCGACCTCGGCGTAAGAGTGAACGTTGACGCCGGGTGACAAAATCGAGCGGCGGACGGTGCCGCCGGAGACGATGGCGCCGGCGCTGACCATCGAGTCGATCGCGGCGCCGCGCCGGCCGTCTTGATCGAACACGAATTTGGCGGGCGGCAGCGAGCCCATCGACGTGTGGATCGGCCAGTGGTGGTTGTAGAGGTTGAACACGGGGTGGACGCTGATCAGGTCCATTTGCGCGTCGTAATAGCTGTCGAGCGTGCCGACGTCGCGCCAGTAACCGGCGTCGCGCTCGGTCGAGCCGGGCACGTGATTCTTCGAGAAATCGTAGACGGCGGCCTGACCGGAGTCGACGAGCCCGGCGATGATGTCGCCGCCCATGTCGTGGGCGCTGTCCTTGTTTTCGGCGTCGGCGCGCACCGCCTCGATCAGCGTGCGCGTGTTGAACACGTAGTTGCCCATCGACGCGTAGACCTGATTCGGGTTGTCGGGCAGGCCCACGGCGTCGTTCGGTTTCTCTTGGAACTTGGCGATGCGGCCGTTGCTGCCGGGGACGATGACCCCGAAGCGCGAGGCTTCTTCGCGTGGCACGCGGATCGCCGCGACCGTCACCCCGCAGCCGGACTGGATGTGGGCCTCCACCATCTGCTCGGGATCCATGCGGTAGATGTGATCGGCGCCGAACACGCAGATGTACTCCGGCGCCTCGTCGCCGATCAGGTTCATATTTTGGTAGATCGCGTCGGCGGAGCCCTCGAACCAGCGCCGCCCGAGGCGCATCTGCGCCGGCACCGTCATGACGTAGTTGTTGAACAACGGCGACATCCGCCACGTCTGCGCGATGTGGCGATCGAGCGAGTGGCTCTTGTATTGGGTCAGCACCGCGACCCGCAAGTAGCGGCCGTTCACCAGGTTGCTGATCGCGAAGTCGATCAGGCGGTAGTTGGCGCCGAACGGCACGGCGGGCTTGGCGCGATCACGCGTGAGCGGCCAAAGGCGCTTGCCTTCACCGCCAGCGAGCACGACACCTAATACATGCGGACGTTTAGCCATGCGAAAGCAAGGAGAGTGCCTCAGCTCAGGCGCACTTGTCCAGAATGACGCCGCAGATCGCTTTACGGCGCGCGCGCGTCGGGAAACGTCAGCTCGGTGAACGTAGGCCGACGCTCGCTGTCGCCCACGCCAAGCTGCCCCGCGTCGTTTTCGCCGGCGCACAGCACGGCGCCGCCGACGCTGACAGCACAGCTCGACATGCGACCTGCGGCTACCTGCGCGAAACCAGGCGCGACCAGCGCGGGCAACAGGTGCTCGTCGTCGTCGGAGGTGCCGAGCTGGCCCTCGAGGCCGCGTCCCCAGCAGTACAGGTTGGTCTCGGAGTCGATGCCGCAGCCATGAAAGGTGTCGATGGCGACCTGCTGCCAAACGCGCTCGGGCTGCGCCGCTTCGACCTGCGTGGGAACCAGCCGCTGCGCCGTGTCGCCGAGCCCGAGGTTGCCGAAGGAGTTGCCGCCCCAGCAGAACAGCTCGCCGGCGGCGCGGATGCCGCAGCTCGAATCTTGGCCGGAGACGACCAGCTGCCAGTCGTCGTCGTCGCCGATCCGGGTCGCCACCCGCCGCTGCTGATCGCGGGTCTGTCCCAGCCCGAGGTTGGCGGCGGTGTTGCGCCCCCAGCCGAATAGCAGGCCGGGCTCGCGGACGGCGCAGGTGTGGCCGTCACCCGTGCCAGTTAGCTTCCAGTCGCTGCCGTCACCGGAGCGCACGGGCCAGAGCTGATCGACGCCCGGGTGAGTGTCGTCGAGACCGATGTTGCCCTCCCAATTGCGACCCCAGCAGTACAGCTCTCCGCTCACCAGCACGGCGCACGCCGTATTGGCTTCGGAGCTGAGCTGCCGGACCTCGCCGGGTAGCTGCACGAGCACGGGCACACTCGAGCTTTCGGTCGAGCCTTGCCCGAGCTGGCCGAACGTGTTGGCGCCGAAGCACCAGACACGGCCGTCGGTTTTGAGAGCGCAGCTGTGGGCGACGCCGGTCGCGACGGTTACCCAGTCCGCATCGACACCGACTCGAGTCGGGACGTTGCGATCTTCGGTGTCGCCCAGCCCGAGCCGGCCGTCGGCGCCGGCGCCCCAGCAATAGAGGCCGCCGTAGCGCGTCGCGCAGCCGTGCGCGTCACCGGAATCGACGAAGATACCGAGCCGGGGATCGAGCGGGCGCGCGCCCCCCGTCGCCGCGTCACCGGCGTCGCTGCCGCTCGGCGCGCCCGCCGCGCTGGATGCGCCACCGGCGCCGGTGTCGGCGCGCAGCACCTCCGCGACCTCGCGACAGCTCGTCAATTGCAGCAACAGCAGCGCACAGCTCGGGCCCAGACGGCGCCTCATGGAAGCTCCAGCGCCAGACCGGTGGACGCAAACAGCTCCAGCTCGGCAGCGCCGGTCACGGTTTCGCCGCCGTCCGAAGCCGAAAATGACTCGAGGGGCAGGCCCGCGCCGAGGGCGCTGTACGAACGCACGAGCCCCGGGCGGCCAAAGGCCAGCCAAAGGCCGATCCGCGATGTCACCGCCAGGCCGCTTTGCGCGCTCGCGGCGGCGCCAGGGGTGGCTTCCGGCTCGAAGCTCAAACGCAGCACGCGCCCGGAGACGAACGTGCCCAGATCGAGCCCGCCTCGACGCAAGATCGCGAGCGATAGGCCGAGCTCGGCCGAGAGCGCGCTGCCAGCGATCGAGCCGTGCCGCGCCTGAACCGACAGCGCTCGGCGCGCGCCGAGCGCGAACAAGCCGCCGGCGACCTTGCCGAGCGGCGCGACCCCGAACAGATCCACCCCGTAGTGACTTTGGCCGCCCAGGAAGCGCTCGAAAGCGAGGCGGGCGCCGAGCGCCAAGAAGCGCGGCGGCGGTGACGGCCGCCGCGCGGCGTTCTCGACGATCGCTCGCACCTCTGGCGGTGCGGCCGTCTCCGGGCGATGCAGGCCGCGCAGCGCCAGCTCGGCCCAGCTGGCGCGCAGCAGCTCCTCGGCCGCCACCGCCAGCGCGAAGGCGCGGCCATCGGCCGGCAGCCGCTCGAGCGAGAGATCACGCCCCACGCGCTTGTGCGTCACCGAATCGGTCACCTCCAGGGTGTAACGTGCGCCACCGGCTCCGACGGGCTCGATCGACACGCGCGCCAGCGGCTCGGCGCCGTTTTCAGCCGCCGCCGCGCAGACGTCGATGCGGCTCGGCGACAGCCCGGCGCGAAGATCGGAGCGCACCGCCTCCGCGAAGCCCGCCGACACGTCAGCCGAGACGGCGACCCACGGTTTGTCTCCCGCGCAGGCGGAAGCAGCCTCGGCGCGCCGCACCGACACCAAAAGAAATAGGCAGCTTGCCAGCGTCGAGCACCGCTTCACGCGATGACGACCCTAGCAGAGCTCCGTGGAGGCTTACAAAACCGGTGCTCAATGCGAGCCACAGCGCGTCGCGACCGCGCCCGCGTGAACGCCCGCCGGGTAGCTCGTCAAGTAGCGCTCCTGCGCACGCCGGCAGGCGCCATAGTTCCCTTGTGAAGCGTAGACCGAGACGAGGCGCGCCAAGGCATCTTCGCGAAAGCTGGGGCCAATGTGCATGGCGACAGCGCGCTCGAGCGCGGTGATCGCGCCTGCCAGATCGCCCAAGCGATCCATGCGCAAACGACCGAGCTCGAACGCGGCGAGGCTGGCCCGCGCGTCGCCCGGGTGCGTACGCAGCAGCTCCTCGTAGGAATGGGCGGCCGCCGCCGCATCTCCGGCGCGCCGCCTCTCGCCCGCGTTTTCGAACAGCTCGCGCGCGCTAGGGATCGCCGGCAACACCGACGCCGCTCCGGCCGCCATTTCACGCTTCAGCGGTTCGGCGTTCGCGGCCGCCGGCTCTAGGACCGCCGCTGTCGGCGCCAGTAGCGCGGGCGCGCTCCCATCGTCTTGACTCCAATTTTCACCGGCGACGACGCGAGCTACCGCCCCTGGTCGCCGCGCGCTCACCACCTCCACCACCCCCCGGGTGACGCGGACCTCGACGCGCGGTCTCTCGCCGAGCGCGCGTTTGACGCTGAACTTCGTGCCCACGACGCGCACCTCCACGTCGCCGGCGACGACGCTGAACTTGCGTCCTTGACGGTGCGTCACGTCACACGACAGCTCGCCACGCGAGAGCGAAAGCGAGATCGCCGACGACTGACTGCCGTGCACGTCGACCTCGCTCTGCGAGGCGAGCTTGACCGAGGAGCCATCGCCCAGCGTGACGGCGAGCTCGTCGGTCTTCGTCTCGAGCTTGGCGTCCGCCTGCAACGCGTGCTCGCTCCTGCCGAGGGCAGGCGCCAAGCCGCGCGGCGATACGAACCAGAACAGCCCGGCCGCTGTCGCTCCCGCCAACGCCGTGCAAACGAATACCCAGCGCCAGGCGCGCGCGGGGCGCGAATCGAGCCGCTCGGACAGGTCGTGCCAAAGGCGCTCGACGCGCGCGTCGTCGACATCGGGCTGAACGTAGCGGTTAGGCGGCGTCGTCATGGCTTACTCGCCCTCGCCAGGCGCGCCTCCGCCGCGTTGAGCCGGCGTTTGACGGTGGAGGTGCTGAGGCCCATCTGCTGCGCAATCTCGGGGATCTCCAGGCGCTCGACCCGCCTGAGCACCAGCGCGATGCGCTCCTCGCCCGAGAGTCTCTCGAGCAAGCCGTACACAGCCCTCAGCTCCGCGGCGACGTCGGGCGGCGCCGCGCGCGAGACCACCAGGTCGGCGTCGAGCGGCTCGCTGCGCAGAAGCCCGAGCCGGATCTGCAGCTTGCGTCGGCGCAAGCGCTTGCCCGCTGTGCGCACCACGATTGACGACAGCCAGGCCTGGAACGCCTGCGGGTTGCTCAGGCGGTCGAGGCGCTCGAACGCGTACAGGAAGCTGTCCTGCACCAAGTCGTCGATGTCGGCGTCGAGCGGCAAGATGCGGTACGCAAGACCGAAGGCGAAGCGCGCGTAGCGGCGAAATAGCGCCTCGCGCGCCCACTGCTCGCCCGCGCGCGCAGCGAGGACCAGGGCGGCATCGGTCGGACCAGCGCCGGAGCTGGCCGCCTGGCTCGTCGATTGCGGCTGCGGGGGGTGGGACAGCGACTGCTTCATCGCGAGCGCGGTCATGGGCGCGCCTCGATCGGCGTCCACGGCGAAGTCGCGGAATATAGCCGTATCCCTGGAACCACGGCGCGGCAATCCATGCGCGTACCGAGAGCGATCGAGGGAGCATGGGGTGAAGTTGGCAGGAGGGCGCTTCCGGTGAGTATGTGCCCCCAGCCCTGCCAAGCGGTTCACTCGCCCGCAATCAGCGGTCTTTAACGCGTTTCGGCGCTGGCCGGCGGCGAGGCGGGGGGCCCCGCTGCGCTCGTCGCGGGCTCTGCCATCGATGCCGGCTGCGCGCCGGGCGCGGCCACCGACGGAGCGGGCGAGCTCGGGTCCGTCTCGGTCAACGCACGCTCACGCTGTCGTCCTAGCAGGTACACCGCCAGCAGAATCAGCAAGGCACCGCCCACCACTTTCACCACCGTCGGGATACGGCTCTCCTTGGCGGCAAGCCCCGGCGGCGCGTCGGCGCCGCCGGTCGCCTCGCTGCTCGGCGCAGCCGGGCTCGCGTCGCGGGTGCGCGCCATCACCGGGCGCTCCGGCAAACCATGCTCGCGCGCCCGAGTCGCCCGTTCGCGTTCGGCCCTGCGCCCGCTGCGCGAGCTCCTCGAACCGGAACGCTTCGCCATACGCGTTCAGTCTTTCAGCGCTTCGGCGCCGCCGATGATCTCCATCAGCTCGGTGGTGATCGCGGCCTGGCGGGCTCGGTTGTAGACGAGCGTCAGCTCCCCGATCACCTCCGACGCGTTCTTCGTCGCCGAGTCCATGGCCGTCATGCGCGCGCCGAGCTCGGAGGCCATCGACTCGTAGAGCGCTCGGAGCAGCGAGATCTCGACGTACATCGGCACGAGCCGCTCGAGCAGCGCTTCCTTGCTCGGCTCGAACAAGAACTCGTCCTTGTTGACGAGCGGCGCGGCTTCCTCGCCCTGGACCTCGGCCGGCTTCGCGGGCGGCAGCGGGAACAGCGGCTCGACCACCACCTTTTGGGTCATCGCGCTCTTGAACTCGTTGTACACGAGCTGGATCGAGTCCACCTGGCCGGTCAAAAACGGCCGGAGCACCTTGCGCGCCACGACGCGCGCCGTCTCCGCCTCGAGCTTCTCCCAGATGTGAGAAAAGACGTGAAATAGCGGGATTTTACGGCGCTGGTAGAAGTCGCGACCCTTGCGTCCGATCACCGCGAGCAGCACCTTCTGTCCCTGCGCCTCGCGTTCGCGCCGCTCGCGCTCGGCCGCGCGCAGGATGTTGGTGTTGAAGGCGCCGCACTGACCGCGATCGCTGGTGATGACCAGCAGCAGCACGCTGCTTACCGCGCGGCGTGCCAGCAGCGGGTGCTCGGATTCGACACCTGACTCGTCGGCCTCGGCGTCGCCGGCCGCCGTCACCTCGGCCAGCACCTTCGCGGTCTGTACCGCATAAGGCCGAAGCGCGACGATGCGCTGCTGAGCGCGCGTCAGACGAGCACCCGCCACCATCTTCATGGCGCGGGTGATCTTCTGCGTACTCTTCACGCTCGAGATGCGCCTGCGGATCTGCTTGAGGTTGGCCAACGGCTCACTCTTCCCCGGTGGCCGCGAACTTCTTCACGAAGGTCTTGAGCACCTTGTCGAGCAGCTTCTTGATGTCGTCGGTGATCTCGCGCTTGGCTTTGATGTCGGTCCAAAGCTCGGGGTGCTTCTCGTCGATGTAGCGGTACAGGTCCTGCTCGAAGCCCTTGAGCGAGTCGACGGGCAGCTTGTCGGTGTAACCGGCGGTGCCGGCGTACACGATCACCACCTGCTTCTCGACCGGCAGCGGCACGTACTGGCCCTGCTTCAAGAGCTCGACGAGGCGCTTGCCGCGCTCGAGCTGGGCCCGCGTCGCTGCGTCGAGATCGCTCGCGAACTGCGCGAAAGCGGCCATCTCGCGGTACTGCGCCAAGTCCAGGCGCAAGGTGCCCGACACCTTCTTCATCGCCTTGATCTGGGCGCTGCCACCGACGCGGCTGACGGAGATACCGACGTTGATCGCCGGTCGAACACCGGAGAAGAACAGATCGCTCTCGAGGAAGATCTGTCCGTCGGTGATCGAGATCACGTTGGTCGGGATGTACGCCGACACGTCACCGGCCTGCGTTTCGATGATCGGCAGCGCCGTGAGCGAGCCCCCGGAGTAGGGATCCTTCTTGACCTCGAGCTCGGCGGCGTTGGGCTGAGCCGCCAACGACTTCTCGGCCTCGTGCTTGGCTTCTTCGCCGACGTGCATCTGGCCGTCGACGCCGCGGTAGGTCAGATTGCCGGCCGGGATCTCGGTGCCCTTCTTGACCACGTGGTAGCGGTCGCCCATCTTGGCGGCGCGCTCGAGCAGGCGGGAGTGAACGTAGAACACGTCGCCCGGGTACGCCTCGCGGCCCGGCGGGCGGCGCAGGAGCAGTGACATCTGGCGGTAAGCCACCGCTTGCTTCGAGAGGTCGTCGTAGATGCAGAGCGCGTGACGGCCGGTGTCGCGGAAGTACTCGCCAATCGTCACGCCGGTGTACGGCGCGAGGTACTGCAGCGGCGCCGACTCGGTCGCGGTCGCGACGACGACGATCGTGTAGTCCATCGCCCCGTGCTGCTTCAGCTTCTCGACGACCTGCGCGACCGTCGACGCCTTCTGGCCGATCGCGACGTACACGCAGACGACGCCTTGGCCTTTTTGGTTGATGATGGCGTCGACGGCGATGGTGGTCTTGCCGGTCTGTCGGTCGCCGATGATGAGCTCGCGCTGGCCGCGACCGATCGGGATCATGGCGTCGATCGCCTTGATGCCCGTCTGCATCGGCTCCTTCACCGGCTGGCGGCCGATGATACCCGGGGCCTTCACCTCGATGCGGCGGCGGTGGGGCGTCTCGATCGCCCCCTTGCCGTCGATCGGCTGGCCGAGCGCGTTGACGATGCGGCCGATGACGGCGTCGCCCACCGGCACGTCGGCGATGCGTCCCGTGCGCTTGACGACGTCGCCCTCTTTCACGCCGCTGGCCTCGCCGAGAACGGCCACGCCGACGTTGTCTTGCTCGAGGTTCAACGTCAGCCCGTAGAGGCTGCCCGGAAACTCGACGAGCTCACCGGCCATCACACCTTCGAGGCCGTAGACGCGGGCGATGCCGTCACCGGTGGCCAGCACCGTGCCAGTCTCGCTGACCATCGCGGCTCGGTCGAAGTTCTGGATCTGCTTCTTGATGATCGATGAAATTTCGTCGGCGCTAAGCTGCATGGCGGTCTCTATCTACTGAGGTTGAGAGGGTCGGAAGGTCTTCGGTCGAGGTGAACGGGGCGGTTCGTCAGCCCACCAGTTGGCGTTCGATCTCGGTCAGGCGGCCCCGCACGGAGCCGTCGATGGTGTTGTCACCGATGCGCGTGACGAAGCCGGCGATCAGGGTCGGGTCCTCGCGGCGCTCGAGCACGATCTTGCGAGACGTCGCTGCCTCGAGCTCGCTGACCAGCTTTCGATAGAAGTCGTCCGGCATCGGCTTCGCGCTGGTGACGGTGGCGCGCACCACCCCCGCCTGCTCGTCCGTGAAACGATCGAGGCGCCGCGCGACGTCGGCCACCACGCGCAGCTTCTTGCGCGAAGCGAGCAACTTGATCAGGTTCAGGCCGTTGCCGCTGAGGGCGAGGCGCCCGGCGACTTCGGCCAGAACTGCGTCGCGTTTTTCGACCTCGATCACGGGGTTGTCGAGCACCGCGCGCAGCTCGGGACTACCCACGTAGGCCTGCGCGAAGCGCCGCACCTGCTCGGTGATGACGGAAAGCTGGCCGGTCTCGACGCCCAGCTCGAAGATCGCGCGGGCGTAACGGTCGGCAATCGGTGCTTGGCTCATACTCGTCCTCGCAGCGCCGAGCTGGAAGCCTTGACCGAAGCCAAGAACTCGTCGCCGAGGCGCTGGTGGTCGGCGTCGTTGATCTTCCCGGCGAGGGTGATCTCGGCGGATTTCACGGCAGCGCGAACCGTGTCGCGCAGGAGCGCCTCGCGCGCTGCCTTCAGCTCTTGCTCGACCAAGGTGCGCGCGTCGCGCTCGAGTCGGGCGCGACGCTCCTTGGCTTCGCTGAGGATGCGCGCGCTCTCGGCCTCGCCGGCTTCCTTCATTTCACGCTTGATGCGCGCCACCTCGTCTTCGATGTCGTCGAGCTTCTTCTGGTATTTGGCGAGGCTGGCTTCGGCGCTCGCCTTCATGTTGGCGGCCTCTTCCATGCCCTTCATGATGCCGAGCTTGCGCGCCTTCAGCGCGTCACCGATCGGCTTCTTGCCGAACTTGATCAGCAGCCAGTAAAGAATCGCCGCGTTGAGGGCCAGCGCCCCGAACGGAACCGGCATGCCCTTGGGACGCCAGAGCAGGTCGGGCTCCACGCCCTCTTTTTCCCCTAAAAAGCCGTAGGCCCAGTTGACGTCGTCGAACGTCGGGGCGTGGTCGTGGCCCCCGCCGTGGGCCTCACCGTGCTCGTTCGGGTCCACCGGCACATGCGCGCCAGCGGCCGGCGCATCGGCGGCGCGCTCGTCGGCGGCGTGCTCGTCGGCGAGAGCGGGCGCGGACACCGCCAGCACCGCCCCCAGCAAGGCCAGGCGTGCGCTTCGAGAAAGCAGGGTCATCAGTTGGCCTCCCGACCGAGGACGCGCGTGGCGATGTCGCCCGCGAGGCGCTCGGATTGCTTGCCGAGGTCGAACCGAATCGCGTTCACCTCGGTCTCGATCCGGCGCCGGCCGTCGTCGACGATCTTTGCCGCCGCGACGCGGGCCTCGTTGAGGATCTGCGCTTCGAGCTTGGTCGTCTCCGCGCGCAGGCGATCGCGCTCGGCGGCGGCGGCCTGACTCACCCGCGTGAGCTCGGCTTCGTAACGCGTGAGAAGCTCACCGGCTCGTTCCTCGAGCTCGCGCGCCTTGTCGCGCGCGCCTTCGGTGCGCTCTTCGCGCAGCGCGAAGACTTTGAGCATCGGGTCGAACAAGAGTGGCCTCAGCACCACGATCAAGAAGACGAAGATGACGATCTGGAAGACAACGATGTTGTTGAAATCGAGATCGATGGGGCCGCCGCTCATCGCGAAAACGGGCGAGCGAGGCAGCAAGTGAGGAAGAGCGCCAAATCCGGTCATCGGCGCGCGCGCTCGTACCACCTCGACACCGATCTGTCTACTGCACCGCGCGCGCACGGCCTGCGGCTGCTAGGGCTATTCCGCCCTGCCTGGACGCCACCCCGAGCTCGTGGTGAGACGCCGCAGTGACTGGCCGTCGAGCGCCGCGAGCAGCTCCGCGTAGAGCGCGCCCGAGACGGGGTCGCGCGCTGTCGGCGCTACGTCGACCAGGGGCTTGAGCGCGAACGCCCGACGGGTCAGCTCCGGATGGGGCAAGGTGAGCGCCGGGGTCGCCATCACCAAGCCGGGGCTGAACAGCAGGTCCAAGTCCAACGTGCGCGGACCCCAACGCTCGCGTCGCTCACGTCCGTGAGCCCGCTCGATTTCCAGCAGCAGCTCGAGCACGCGAGTGGGCTCGAGCTGCGCCTCGAGCAGCGCGGCCGCATTCAAGTAGTCGGGTTGGGGCGGTCCGAAGGCGGCCGACTCATAAACGTCCGAAACTGCCACGATCGCCAGGCCTCGCTGCTCGAAAGCGAGGCGGGCCGACCTCAATGTCGCGAGCCTGTCTCCCAGGTTGGCTCCGAGGCCGACCACGTAGCGGCGGAGATCATCCGACATCGGCCCCGAAGTACTCCGTTGGCGAAGGAGCGCAACGAGATCGTGGAGTTTGGTGCCGGCCCCTCGCTCCGAGGCCTCGATTCGGGTAGACGAGGGCATGCTCGGTCTCACTTCCGGGGAGCTCACCCTCTTCGCGCTGCTTGTCTTCGCGGTAGTTTCGGCGCGCTTCTGGCCGGCCGCCGGGGCGAAGCTGGCGGAGCGCTTCGGCGGTGGGGTCGAAAAAGCTCCGAAGTCTGGCCGCACGAACGGCGCCGACTCGACTTAGACTGAGAGCCTTCAAGTGGCGCCCGATCCTCCGGCCGGAAGCGAAACGGGAAGCTCCTCATCCGGGAGCTCGTCTGACGTCGGCGCCCTGATTTTCGTGAGCGACGCTTCCGCCGAAGCCGAGCGATTGATCTCGGCGCTGCGCGCGCGCGGCTATCAGGTTGTCGATGTGCCGCTGGGCTTGCTCGTCAATCGCGTGTCGGTGCAAAGGCCCGCGTTGATTCTTTGTGACGCCGACGCGCCGGGCGCGGTCGAGAGCGTGGAGCGCATTCACCGCGACGTGCCGGGTGGACATCGCGTCGACGTCGTCTTCATCCGCGAGCGAGGCACACAGAGTGCCTCCGACTTGACGTCAGCGCTGGAGCGCGAGGGCAGCGGCGCGTTCGACCGTCCCGTGGACGACGCCGCCCTCACCCGCAAAGTCGAAGCCCTGATCGGTCCTCCCACCCGACACGAGCCGCGACCGCGTGTCGCCGCCGGCGGGCGCGCGCCGATCTTGGTGGCGGCCACGCGCCGTCCCTTTCGCTACGAACAGAAACCGGGAAGCTCACTCGTCCCCGAGCCTGCCAGCGGCAGCACCTGGGTCGCGCCGAAGCCACCGAGCCACCCTGCCAGCGCTGCTCCGCACACCGCCGCCGAGCCTTCGCTCGTCCCCCCGAGCCTGCGCCGCGACGACGTCCCGCCGCCGCTTTCGGGTCCGCCTGGCCCATCTCAGCTGCCCCAAGCGCGACTCAGCCCCGAGCTCGAGATGCTGCTCGGGCGCGCGGAGCAGCGCGTGACGCAAAGTCGTGGCTCGGTCGCGCCCCCCTCCGATCGGCTCTCACCCGAAGCCGAGCTCGACGCGATTTTACCGCACGACGTACTGGCGGCGCTCGACGAGCCGCTCGATCTCGACGACAGCGACGACAGCGACGGTGGACCGAGCACCCACGGCGGGGATGAAAAGGGCACGCGCGGCACCGGCAACACCGGCGGCACCGGCACCAAGGCGAACGGCAACAGCAAGGCGCCCGGACAACAGACGGGTAGCGTCGAAGCGACGAACGATCCGCCGCAAGCGGGAGCCCAGGTCAGGACCGAGCCGCCGCCTCGGCGCGAGACCGAGCCCCCCAAGACGCCGGCGGCGATGCCAGCGCGCGCCGCGTCGACGAACGCGGGCGCCTCCGATGCCGGGGGTCCGTTCAGCGACGCCGAGCAGCGCCACACCGCCGCCGGCATACCGTCCGACGTGCCCCCCAGCATGGCCGCCGTCACCAATCCGGCGCCGCCAACCTCGACCCGACCGCCGAAAGCTGGCGCGAGCGAACCGGCGCCGACGCTGCCCCCCGGGGGTCTGAGACCAGCGATGAGCGCGCCGCCGCAGGGAGCGCTGGAGCTGCCGCGCACGCTCCGCGCCGGCGAGGCCATTCGTTGCCTCGCCCGAGCCGTGCGCTCGCGCTACACCGGCGCGATCGCGTTCGAAGCTTCGGACGGCATGCGGCGCGTGGTGTTCCGCGATGGCGATTTCGTGACCGCCGCCACCAGCTTCGACAACGAGTCACTGGTGGCGTGTCTAATCGAGCGCGGCACCTTGCCCGCCGACGCGAGCCTCAAGCTGGGCCGCAAGCTGCCGCTGTTCGGGCGCCACGCCGGCGCCGCCTTGATCGCTCACGGTTACCTGCAGCAAGACGAGCTGTGGCCGGTGTTGCGTTGGCACGCCGAGTGGCTGATTGGACGCATCGCGAAGCTCGAGCGTGGTGAGACCGGCGTCGAGCCCGAGGTGCCCCTGCGTCTGGCAACGGAGCCTGCCGTTTTCGGCGGCGCCACTGGCGCCGAGGTGTTGGTCGAGTTGGTGCGTCGCGTTTCCCCGCCCGACGCTTCAGCCACGCTGCTCGGCGGCCTCGACATACAGCTCGGCCCTGGACCGAGCCATAACTTGCTCGGTGAGTGCGCGCTCGGGGCGGAAGAGATGGAGCTCGTGCGCTCGCTCGATGGCGTGACGCTCAGCGACGCGCTCGCCCGCGCCAAATCCAAGGATTTTTGCTCCGCGGTGCTGGCGCTGGTCGAGCTTGGCGTGCTTCAAACCGCCGGTCTCGCCTCGCAGCTGCGGCGGCCGGCGCCGAGCGGCGGGCAGGCTCAGCCCGATCGCCTCGACGACGAAGCGCTGCGCTCGCGCATCGTCGCGCGCCGCGCGCTGGTCGACGAAGGGGACTACTTCGCGCTGTTGGGCGTCAGCCGCAGCGCTACCGCCTACGACGTGCGCCGGGCTTACGCGGAGCTGCGCGAACAGCTGGACCCGACGCGCATCTTGACCGCGGCCACGGTGGACTTGCGCGACGACGTCGACGCCATCCTACAGGTGATCGACGAGGCCTACGAAATCTTGTCCGACGATCTGCGCCGCGAGCGCTATCGCCGCGCGCTGGAAGCGGCGCCGGTCTGATACAGCGGCGCCAGAACAACTCCCGAGGCATGTAAACCGCGGCGCGTCGCAATCGAAATCGCGACCCACCAAAACGTCTCACCGGGGCGGTTCGCTACCGCCTGGCCCCGTCCGTGGGCTCCGTCGCTGGCATTGGCCGTGGCGCGGAAGTTGCCAGTGGGATGCCGTCATGGCCGCTGCCCCAACTACCACCGCGCCGCTCAGCGAAGGCAGCATCGTCGGGCGGAAGTATCGGTTGGAGAGCCTGCTCGGCGAGGGCGGGATGGGGTCGGTGTGGCGCGCCTTCAACGTGCAGCTCGAGATTCCAGTCGCGATCAAGGTCCTGAGGGCCGACCTAGCCGCCAGCGAGCTCGGCGAGCGGCTCCGTGTCGAGGCGCGCGCTGCCGCCAAGCTGGTGCACCCCAGCATCGTACGCGTGTTCGATATCGGTGACACCGAGTCGGGCGACCCGTTCATCGTGATGGAGCTGCTGAACGGCGAGAGCTTGGGCAGCCGGCTCGAGTCCGAGGAGTCTCTACCCGCCACGGTGGCGCTGCAGATTCTCTTGCCGATCGCCGAGGCGCTCGCCCTCGCGCATTCGCGCGGGGTCGTGCATCGCGATCTGAAGCCGGACAACATTTTCCTCGCCGTCGAAGGCGGCGCCGTCCAGCCCAAGCTGCTCGATTTCGGCATCGCCAAGCTGACCAGCAATTTCGAGGGCGGTCCGACCCTGACTCAAACCGGCACGCTACTGGGGAGCCCCGATTACATGTCGCCCGAGCAGGCCTACGGTCGCGCCGACATCGACCAGCGCTCGGACGTCTGGGCGTTTTGCGTGGTGCTGTACGAAACGCTGGCCGGCATCGCGCCCTTCGGAGGCGACAGCAACGCGACCATCCTGCGCAGCGTCGTGCAAGACACGCCGGTTCCGATCGAGCTGCTGTCGAAGGTCGATCCCAAGCTGTCGTCGCTGATTCATTGGGGGCTCTCCAAAGAGCGCGAGGCTCGCCCCGAAACGATGTTGGAGCTGGGCCGCGCGCTCGCGAGCTGGCTCGCGTCCCAGGGCGTCCGTCACGACATAACCGGGTCGTCCCTCGAAACCAAATGGCTCGGGCCGACCGCGGAGCTGGCGGGCACGACCCGCGCTCCCGACGCTCGCTACGACCAGGCGACGTTGCTGTCGGTCAAGCCCTCCCCCGCGCCGTCGCCTTCACCGAGCGACGCCGCGATCGAGCTGCCCCCCCGGCGAGAGACGCGCTGGGTACCGCTGAGCGCGGCCTTGAGCCTCGTCGCGGTCTGCGTGGGCCTCCTCGTGTGGATTCAGCCCGCCAACGGTGAGCGAGGAGCTGCCTCCGCGCTGTCCGGCGCCGTTGCCCCCGCGCCGCTTCCGCCGCGAGCGGCGGCCTCGCAAGCGATCCTACCGGTCGACGCCTTGCCGCTCGAGCCGCGCCCATCGCGAGCAGCGCCGGCGCGCCCCGCGCCCGAGATCGCCGCCCGTGCCCCCGCGCCGCCGCGAGCGGCCCCGGCGCCGCCCGCGGCCTCGCTGCCGCGAGCCCTACCGCACCGTCCCCCGCCGCCCCGACCGAAACGCACCGACCTACTCGATCCTTACTGACGATGGCTGACCACGTAAGCAGCTTGGCCCGCGCCAAGACCCAATGGTGGCTCCGCCGGCTGCCGGCGCCGCTCGTGCTCTTGATTTCGCTCTGCTGCGCCTGGAGCTGCAAGTCCGAGCTGTCGACGACCCTCGACGGCATGGCGTGCGACAGCCACCAGCGCTGCGTGAGCGGCTATGTGTGCGATGCCGCGACGAACTCGTGCGTCCGGCCAGAGCAGCTGGGCCTGGCCGGTCAAGGGCCGATCGGCGACGGCAGCGGTGGCGACGGCGACGGCGACGGCGACGGCGATGACGGCACCGACGATCCCAAGGCTTGCAGCGCGCCCGAGACCCAATGCGGGAGCAGCTGCGCAAACCCCAGCCGCGATCCCAAGAATTGTGGCGGCTGCGGCGCGATTTGTAGCGCTCCCCCCAACGCCACGGGCGTGTGCGTCGACAGCAGCTGCCACTTCGTCTGCAACAAACCGTTCGCCCCGTGCGGCACCAGCTGCATCGACCTGACGACGGATGCGAGTAACTGCGGTGCGTGCGGGCGCGCGTGTCCCGACGCCGCGAACGGGCTGGCGGCTTGCAGCAACGGCGTCTGCGCTTTGAGCTGCGTCGCCCCTACCGAAATGTGCGCCGGCGCGTGCGTGAGCACGGAGAGCGATCCGCGGCACTGCGGAGCTTGCGACGTCAGTTGCCCGGCCGGCAAGGTCTGCCAGGGCGGTGCGTGCGCCGACAAGTGCGACCCGGGTAAGGTCGACTGCGCGGGCGCGTGCGTCGACCCGACGACGTCGATCGAGCACTGCGGGGCGTGCGGCAACGCTTGTCCCACCCCGAGCGGCGGCCTGCCGACGTGCAACGCCGGCCAGTGCGGGGTGACGTGCGACGCCACGCGTATCCAGTGCGGCGACAGCTGCGTCGACGCCCAGAACGATTCGCTTCACTGCGGCAGCTGCGACGGCGCGTGCAATGCCCCCGCCAACGGCAGCGCCCACTGCGCGTCCGGGAAGTGTCAGCCGTTGTGCGATTCGGGCTACGCCAACTGCTCCAGCGCGTGCGTGAAGACGGCCACCGACCCGACCAACTGCGGTGCCTGCGGCAAGAAATGTGGGACGGGCGAGGTGTGCAGCTCCGGCAAGTGCCAGCTCAATTGCGGCACCGGCACCAAGAACTGCGCGTCAGCCTGCGTAGACGTCCGCAACGACCCGACCAACTGCGGCGGATGCGGCAAGAAATGCGCCGCCACCGCCCACGGCAAGGCCATCTGCAGCAACAGCGCTTGCGGCCTGAGCTGCGACAGCGGCTACACCCTGTGCGGTAACGTTTGTTTGAGTCTCAACGCCGATTTGAACAACTGCGGCGCGTGCGGCAAGACCTGCCCCGGCACCGCCAACGGCGCCGCCGTATGCAGCGCCGGTAGCTGCGGCATCCAGTGCAACGGCGGCTTCCAAGCCTGCGGCGGCAAGTGCGTGGACACCGGCTCCAGCGCCGACAACTGCGGCGCGTGCGGCAAGAAGTGCGGCAGCGGCGAGGTGTGCAAAGCCGGCCAGTGCACGCTGGAGTGCGGCAACCAGACCCTTTGCACCGACTCGTGCGTCGACCTCGACCGGGACCCCTCGAATTGCGGCGAGTGTGGCAACGTCTGCATGGCGCCCCAGAGCGCGTCACCGATATGCAGCAAGGGCCAGTGCGACTTTCAATGCACGTCGGCGAGCACGAAGTGCGGCGACGCCTGCGCCGACACCAAGACCGACGCCGACAACTGCGGCAAGTGCGGCGAGAAGTGCCCGGAGCCGTCCGGTGGCAGCGCGAGCTGCGACGCGGGCAAATGCGCCGTGACCTGCGACGCGGGGCTGTCGCAGTGTGACGGCGCCTGCGTCGATATCGCGACCGACCCCGACAACTGCGGTGAATGCGGCAAGAAATGCGGCGGCAAAGGCGGCATGGGCGGCGACGCCGACAGCAAGACGTGCCTGCTCGGCATCTGCCTGCCGCTGTGAGGCTTACTCGGCGGCGGACGGGCGCTGGCGATCCAGCACGTCGATCTCGAGCCCACCGGCATCGACGCTCGCCAAGAGCACGCTGCCGCGCGGCAGCTCGCCGCGCAAGATGCGCTCGGCGAGCGGCGCTTCGAGCAAGCGCGCGATCGTGCGCTTCATCGGCCGCGCGCCGAGGCTCGGCTCGAAGCCGCCCGCGTCGAGCAGGTATTCGATCAGCTCCGGACCGTACTCGAGCTCGACGCCGCGCTGCGCCGAGAGTGCGGCGCTGACGCTCGCGAGCAGGCGGCGGGCGATCTCGCGAACGTCGTCGCGGACCAGCGGCGCGAAGACGAGCACCTCGTCGATACGGTTGTACAGCTCCGGCGCCAGGGCGGCGCGCGCGGCGAGCACGATCTTGCCTGCGATGTCGTCGCCCGACGCCACCTCGCCGCCCCCGAAGCCGACGCGTCGCTTGGCGGCCTGGCTGAGCACGTCGGAGCCCAGATTCGACGTCATCAGGATCACGGTGTTGGTGAAGTCGACCAGGCGCCCACGGCCGTCGGTGAGCCTTCCCTCGTCGAATACGCCCAGAAACGTCGTCAGCACGTCGGGGTGCGCCTTCTCGAGCTCGTCGAGCAAGATCACCTGATACGGGCGGCGCCGCACCGCCTCCGTCAATTGCCCGCCCGCCTCGTGTCCCACGTAGCCGGGTGGCGCGCCGATCAAGCGCGCGACGGAGTGCGGCTCGCTGAACTCGGACAGGTCGAGGCGCGTCATCGCGCTTTCGCAATGAAACAGCACCTCCGCGATGGCCTTGGCGGTCTCGGTCTTGCCGACGCCGGTCGGGCCCAGCAAGAGAAAGCTACCGATGGGACGCCGCGATCCGAGGCCGGCCGCGTTGCGGCGCAAGATGCGCGCCATGCGCGAAATCTGCGGGCCGTGGCCGACCACGCGATCGGCCAATATCTCCTCGAGCCGCAGCATGCGGTCCGCGTCGGACTCCAACAAGCGCTCGATCGGCATGTCGGACAGCTCCGCCACGACCTCGGCCACCGCCTCCGTCGAGACCTCGGTTTTACCCCGACGCCGGGTGCGGGCCCCCGCCAGATCCAAGATCGAAACCGCCTTGTCGGGGAGCGCACGCCCCGGCAAATAGCGGATCGACCACGCCACGCCGAGGGCGAGCGCGTCGCGTTCGTAGCGCACGTGATGGTGCTGCTCGAGCCGCGGACGGAGCGCGTCCAGGATCAGGAACGCATCTTCGCGCGAGGGTTCTTCCACTTCTACGAGCCCGAAGCGCCGCGCCAGCGCCGCGTCGTGACCGATCGCTTTCTGAAACTCTTCGAAGGTGGTGGCCCCGATGCACGGTAGCTCGCCGCGCGCCAACGACAGCTTGAGCTCGGACGCGATCTCTTCCGCCGCTTCACCGACGAACAGCTGATGGATCTCGTCGAAGAACAGCACGACACGGCCGCGCGCCGCGAGCACCTCTTTGCGGATCTGGGCGATGCGGCCGGCCAGCGCGCCACGCACGGCGGTCCCCGCGATGAGCTCACCGATCGGAATTTGGATCACCACCCGGTCGTCCAACGCTTGAACGTCGCGGCCCTCTGCGATGCGCTGGGCCAGCCCACGCACGACGCTCGTCTTTCCCACACCGGACACGCCGACCAGGCATGGATTGTTCCCCTCGCGCTTGGCGAGCACGTCGAGCGTTTGCTCGATGACGTCATCGCGGCCGACGACGGGATCGAGCTCGCCGCGGGCGGCCGCGAGCGTGAGGTTCTTGCCGAGCTCGCACAGCAGCGGAAAGCGCTGAGGATCCAGCTGAAAGCGCTGGTCGAGCGGCGGCGCGGGCGGCGCCGGGGACGGCGCGAGGCGCGTGATGGTCAGGCCCGGCTTGGGCTCCGGTACGGCCGCGGTCGGCTCGCGCGGCTGCATCAACGGCACCGCCTCGGCGGTGGCAACGCGCTTGGCGGGAGGGAACAGCGGCACCTTGACCGCGCTCGAACGGCGGGTGCCGGCGGCGGGCTCCGACTCGGGCTCGGTCGCGCGCGCAACCGGCGCGATCGACCCGTGCCCCTTTTGAGCGAATGGGCGGCGCCGCCCCACCAGGCCCAGCCCGACTTGCATGGCCTGCGCCCGCAGCCGGCTGGCGTCCACGCCGAGCGACTCGAGCACGCGGCGAGCCACCGCGCGCGGCTCACCGAGCAGCGCGAGCAGCAAATGCGGAGCGGAGGGAACGTTGGTCCCCATGCGGGCGGCGATCTCCTTGGCGCGCGTCAGCGCGGAGGCGATCGGCTCGGCCAGCTCGTCGCCGGCGAGCCCACGCGCAACGCGCACGACGTCGTCCGCCGAAAGTCGGCGTTCGCGGAGCAGCTCGCAGGTGCTGCCCGGCTGGGTGACGAGCGCGGCCAACAGGTGCGCGGTCGAGACCCGCTCCCCCAACCTGCGCGCGAGCTCGTCGGCCAGTTTGCGCAGCTCACGCAGCTCGGGCTCGGTATCAGGGGCTGGCATTCGTGGTTTCCACTTCTGCCCGGATGAGCCGGCGGCGGCCAAGTTTGTGGCGGCGCCCGTTCGTTACGCTAACTACCGAGAAGGTATAGAGGAAATAACTTTACCGGCGCCATCGAAAATCGACACCCGCGCCGGGCCGCCCACCGCCACCCGCGGCTCGGCCCGGCTCACGGCCAGCTGTTGGTTGTGGCTGACGACTTGTACCCAGTCGTCAGCGCCGGTCGGAGCTTCGGCCGGGAGCGCGACACGCGCCCGCAGTCGCAGGTCGGCGTCGAACAGCTGCAGCTCGAAGCGGGGCCCTTCGCCCGTGATCGCGACCACCGCCAGCAGCCGCCCGTGATCACCAACGTCGGCTGCAAAGGGGGCGCCCGCGACGGTGGCACGCGCCCGCTCCGCGAAGCGCGGCGTCAACTGCACGAGCTTCATCTCCCCGCTCGGCGCGATCCAGACGCTTTGATCCAGACGCACCGTCGGCAGAGCCCAGCTCGGTAGCGGCGAGGGCGCGAAGCGAACCGCCGACAGCCGCGCGCCGCCCGGGCCGAAGCGCTCGACGTGATCCGCCGTCATGTAGAGCCAGACGCCCTCGCGCGTGACGCCGAGCAGCGATTGGTCGGCGGCGCCAAGCTCGATGGTTTGTTCCGGCAGCAGGACAGGCAGACTCCCGGGCGCGAGCCGGAAGCTGCTCAATCGGGCCGGGGAACGGAGCCGCCCCCGCTCGAAAACCCACACCACGTCGGCTTGTCGAGCGTCGGCGTAGAGCTCGGCGCCGGGCAACAGGACCAGCCCTGGCAGCGCCCGCGCGTGCTTCCAGCCTCGCTCCCAGCGGAGGCAAGCGCGGGGGCCCGCCGCGAGCACGGAGCCGTCCGCCAGCGCGAGCACGGCGAGCGGATTGTCGAGAGGCTCGGTGAGCGCGAGCCGCTGCTGGGCGAGGTCGAAGAGCCGCAGCTCGTTGTCGCCGAGCGTCGCGAGCACGCCTTCGGCAAATGCCAGGCGCGGCAGGTGAGCGGTCCGGGGCGGCAGCCGAAGCCGCGAGGCCTGCAGCGACTTCTCGAGCGCGACTACCTCGCTGCTGATCGGGGGCGCGAGCGCGCGGCGGGGGGCGTCCGTCGTGACGGAGCTTGGCCGCGTTTTCGATGTCTCCGGCGCGGCTCGATGGCGCTCGGGCTTGCAGGCCAGCGTCGTCGCCAATGACAAAACGCTCAGCCAGTGGGCTCCGAGCCGACAGCGCATCCGCTGCTCAGCGTAGCAGCCCTCCATGCTAGGGTCGCGACATGACTGGCTGGAAGGCGCCGCTCGGCCCGCTGCTCCTGGCCCTCGGCCTGGCCGGTTCGGGGTGCGGCAAATTCCGCGAGATCAGCCTGTGCCGCGGCTTGGCGCGCGACATCAACGGGGCGCTCGACGAGATCGAAGCGCTATCCAAAGCCAAGCCGGTCGACGAGCTGCGCATCGCCAAGCGCTACGGTCAGCTCGCGACGACGCTCGCGCCGCGCGCACAGGGCGAGCAGCCGTTGGCGATGGCAGTGCGGGAGTACATCGCGGTGCTGCATGCCACCGAGATCGCCGTCAAGAACCACGAGGCCACGTCGAAAGGTCAAGCCGCGCGCATCGAGCCGCGCCGCGAGCTCGAACGGCTGGTCAAGCGCGAGCGCGCGGCCGCTACGCGTATCGAAGCCGAGTGCCACAACTAGGGTTTTTTCTTGGTCTTGCGCGGCTTGTCCACGTGCCGCTCGATCGGCCCGATGCTGATCTGTCCCCAGGCGTAGCCGACCCAACGCTTGAACGGCCCCGGGTCATCGCCGCCGAGTAGCCACAGCTCCCGCGGATTCTGCTCGATGTGCAGCGAGCCCGGCACGATGCCGCTCTCGGCCCACCCGAGCAGATCGGGCGCCGCCAGGCCGAGCCTGACGAACAGCAGACCGCACGCGGGCTGCTTACCCAATCCCGCACAGATGCGAGCTACGTGCAGCTCTTCATTGCCTACCGGCCGCCAAATCCAGAACATCTCCACGCGCGGCTCACCGAAGCGACGCAGGCGTGACGCGGCGTCCTTCGGTAGCGCGGTCAGGAAAGTCCGGGCAAGCTCCTTGTCGACGACGCCTTTGGCGTCTAGCTTGTTGCCGCGCCGCACGTCGAGCACGACCTCGGCGGCGTTCGCGGGTCCGGCGCAGCAGCGAAATCCAACGCTGGCCGCGCTCGAGCCAGGCCGCTTCGGCTCCGCGTTGACGCAGCGACCGGTCAGCTCTCCGTTCAGGGAATTGCCGCCGCGGACCGCGAAAAAACCAGCCTCCGTGCCGCGCCCCCACGGGCTCGCTGTCCACTCGAAGGCGCCCCCGTGCAAGTCCCGAACGCCAAAGTCACTGCGGCAGGCGACGCGCAAGCCGCTCGGCTTCAGCGCCGGCTCGGCGCCGGTACCGCAGCGATCGGCGTGGTAAACGTTGCCGTACTCGAACGTCGTGTTCTGCGGTCCCTTGCAGGCTCGCTCCCACTCGAGCTCGCCGCACAAACGCTTGCCTTGCTCCGCGCACAGCTTGGCCGCGCCGGCCTGCGACACGTTGGTGAGGGGAATGGCGCCCTCTTCGTTCGGGTACGGATAGATGTCGATATAGAAGCCCTTCAAGATCACCTGCTCGCCGGGCATTTCCTGGTCGGCGAGACGCGGCAGCTGGCCCGGAGGCGTGCCCGCGACCAGCGCACCTGGCTCGATCCAGGCCATGCCGCGGCGCGGCGTCGGTGGCGGAACTGGCAAAGCGATCGACGAGCGACGCGAAGCGCTCGGCGCGGCGGGAGCGCGGCTGGCGTGCGGCGGCTCCGCTTTCTTGCAGCCGGCGCCAGCGCCGAGCATTCCAAGAGCCGAAAGCGCTGCGGCCGCCGCCGAGACGTGCGCCCGTCGCACCACGCTCAGCCCTCGCCGCGCTCGCCTTGCTCGCGGAGGCCGAGCTCCTTCATCTTCAGCTGCAGCCCCTTGCGCGAGATCTTGAGCAGGCGCGCGGCGTGGGTCACATTGCCGCTGGTCTGCTCGAGCGCGCGCACGATGAGCTCACGCTCGAGTCGGCTCATCGCGGCCTTGACCTGCTCTTTCAAGCCGTCGGACAGGCTCGAGCCCGGCTCGCTCGTCACGGGCGGGGTGGGCGTGGTGGTAGGCGACTCGAGGCCGCCGAAGCTCGTGGCGCTACCGCGGACCTCGGCGGGCAGATCGGACAAGTGAAGCTCGTCGCCGTCGCAGAACAGCACCGCGCGCTCGATCACGTTTTCGAGCTCTCGAATGTTGCCAGGCCAGGGGTAGCTGGTCAGCCGCGCCAGCGCCGCTGGCTCAACGCCGTCGATCGCCTTCTTCAACCGTGTGTTGAACTTACGAATGAAGTGCATCACCAAGAGCGGGATGTCGCTCGCGCGCTCGCGGAGCGAAGGCAGCCGGATCGGCACCACGTTCAGCCGGTAATACAGATCTTCGCGGAAGCTGCCGAGGCCGATCTCTTTTTTGAGATCGCTGTTGGTGGCGGCGATCAGCCGCACGTCGACGCGGATCGTGCGCACGCCGCCGACGCGCTCGAACTCGCTCTCCTGCAGCGCGCGCAGCAATTTGACCTGCATCTCGACGGGGATGGAGCCGATCTCGTCGAGGAACAGCGTCCCGCCGCTGGCCAGCTCGAAGCGCCCCGGCTTCGACCCGACCGCGCCCGTGAACGCGCCGCGCTCGTAGCCGAACAGCTCACTCTCCATCAGATCCTTGGGGATCGCGGCGCAGTTGACCTTGATGAACGCCTTGTCGCGCCGCGACGAGCTCTCGTGCAGGGCGCGGGCGACGAGCTCCTTGCCGGTGCCTGACTCGCCGGTGATCAGCACCGTGGTCGGTGTGTCGGCCACCCGATCGAGCACGGCATACAAATCGAGGATGCTCGGGCTCTGACCGATGATGCCGTAGCGCGCGCCCTCCAGGGGAATTTCGTGAAATGGGCGGCTGGCCTCGGTAGCAGAGAGGTCGCGGGTACGCAGCGCTTTGGCGACGATCGTGCGCACCTCGATCTGATCGAACGGCTTGGTGAGGTAGTCGAAGGCGCCCGTCTTCAAAGCTTCGACGGCGTTGTCGACGGTGCCGTGGGCGGTGATCATGACGACCGGCAGCTCGGCGTCGAGCTTTTGGGCGCGGCGCAACAGCTCCATGCCGTCGATCCGCGGCATGCGCAGATCGGTGATCACCAGATCGATGTGGTGCTCCTTGAGGATCGAGAGCGCCTGCTCGCCGTCCTCGGCGGCGTGGACGTCGTAGCCGTCGCGCTCCAGCTGGGCGCTCAACACGCGCCGCAGGTTGGGCTCGTCGTCGACGACTAAAATTTGCTTGTGCTCGGGCAGCATGGGGGGAGAGCGGCTCCGTCAGCCTACTTGCAACGCCCGCCGGCGAGCTCGGGTGGCAAGAACGACGGGCAATAGAACAAAGCGGCCTTACCACCGCCGGGTGCGCCGGCAACCAGCAGCTGATGATCGCCGAGATCCGGCAGTGCCACCGAGCTACCGAGCCGGTCGTCCTGCTCGGCCGACGACAGGAAGGCGATGTCGAGGACGTCGTACAGCTGCCGCCCCAAGTTGCCCGAAGAGGGCTCGACGTCGTAAATCAGCAGCGCGCCCGCCCGCTCGACGTGGCGCACCGTCATGCCCGGCGCGCCGACCACGACCTCGCCGTCGCCGTCGCCGTCGAGATCGCCCACCGCCAACGCGGCGCCAAACTCCGAGCTCGCGCAGTCGGAGATGTTCTTGGTCGAGCCGCAGCTGAAGGAGGTGACGAGCGAGCCCGCCGGTAGCGCCGCGAGCGCGCAGTCGGTGTTGCTGGTCGGCGCGAGCGTAGCCAGCTTGGCGGCGTCGAATACGAAGACACGCGACGCGTCGGAGATCACGAGCTCGTCCTCGGCGTCGCCCGGCACCACCGGACCTGTCGCGAGCGCGCGGCCGAAGCTCGCGCTCCCCCCCAGACACCCGACGTAGCTCGGCGTTCGGCCGTCTTCCGCGTAGAAGAGGCGGACACTGCCGGCGTCCGGCTCGCCTACGGCGAGCAGCCGCGCCTCCGCGCCCACGCGCGCAAGCGCCAGCGTGCGCTCATGCGACTTCCGCCATCGGCCCTTGGCGTCGGCCGGGTTCGGTACTTCGACGAGCTGGTTGCTGAGCGACGGGTAGAGCCACACTGCGCTCTCCTCGTCGGCGGTGGCGAGCACGGCGGCGTTGGCGGCCCGATCCGTCCCGAAGCGCAGCAGCGTCGGTTGCTGCCGGCTGATGGAGAAGTCGAGCAGCTCGGACACCGCGTCGGGGACCGGCAACGCATACTCGACGTCGTCGGTGCAGCGCACGACAACGCCCTGGTCGCCGGACTCGACGCGGCCGCCGCCGTCGACGAAGCACAGATCGCGCACCTCAGCCGGACCTTTGGCGCCCGTGAGCGCGACCGGCGAGCTCGAGAAGTAGCAAGGCGGTCCACCCAGGCAATGACCGGTGTCGCGCGCTTCGATGATCGGCGCGTCGCCGTTGCCCAAGGTGAACTCGGCCCCCCCGGAGCTGAGCGGCGTTCCACCGACGAGCAGCGTCGCGCCGTCGTCGACGTGGGCGGCCGCCAAGCTGCTGCCGAAGCCGTTGTTCAGCTGCTTGGGCCGATTGAGCAGAACGATCGGAGAGTTTCCGACAACGTCGTCGTAGCGCGACCAGGAGCAGCCGAGGCCTAGAAGTCCGAGCACGGGCAAGCAGGCGACCGAGCGCATCAGAACGTCCCTCCAATCATCACGCCGGGCGCGTCGGTCCCGACTCGTCCGACGCTGATCCGGGGCGGCGGTAGCGCGGGAGCGGGCGGCAGGAGCCGCGCGCGCGACGGACGCGGCGCGGGGGGCTCGTTCATGGCGACGGGCTGCCGCTTGCGGGGGTCGTCGAACTCGATCGGCTTGTCGGCGCGCAGCGAGGACTCGGGTAGCGGGTCTTTGATGAAGTTGTACGTGGCGAGGATGCCGAGAACGCCGCCCACCGCGAAGCCGGCGTCGGCTCCTACCGCGAACCAACGGCCCTTGGTAGCGCGCGAGTCGCCCTCCTCCAAGCGGCCAGTGCGGCGGTCTTCCTTCAGCTGATCGTAGATCTTGTTCGATTCGTTGCCGAAATAGGCGGCGGTGCCGATCACGGCGGCGCCGATGATGGCCTGGGTCCAGGCCGCGCCGCGCGGGTAGCGAGGAATCATCTTCACGTGCACCGGCAGCACCTGACCGCGCGGTACGTCGATCATGCCCTCGAACGTCTTACGGCCGTCCGCGATGACGGTCAGCTTGTGGGGCCCCGAAGGCGCCTGCACGTCGAGCGGCTCGGTGCCGGATCGCCAAACGCCTTTGGGCTGCTGGTCGATGCGCACCTTCACCTCCGGCGCGTTCGAATCCACGCGCAGCATGCCGTAGCCGACGCGCACCATCGCCACTTCCATCTCCTTCTGCTCGCCGTGGTTGACCATCACCGGCGCCAGTAACGGCTCGAAGCCGGGCGCCTCGACCAGCACCTCGTGCGGGCCCGCGCTCACCAGCTCACCGTGCGGTGTCGTCCCCCAGAATGGGCGCTCCTTCTTCTTGTCGTCGAGCCAGACGTATCCGCCCTTCACGTTGGCCGACACGCGCAGGAACGCCATGAATTCGCCCTGCGAAAGGTTGGCTTTGAACTGGTAGACGTGACCCGGCGAGACGTCGATGTCGGAGTGGCTCTCGTTGAAGTCTCGAAACTTCTCGACCACCACGTGGTACTTACCGACCGCGAGTGTCAGGTTCGCCGGCGCGCGCGCGTTGGCGATCTCCTTCCAACCTGGGTTCTGGCCACCGAGCTTGAACGGGGGCGCGCTGTCGTCGACGCGTGAGTAGAAGCGCAGCGGCGCGTCGGACGGCTCGGTCTCGACAACGACCAGCGAGCGCATGGCGCTCTCGTCGTCGAGCGACGGCGGCGCGGTCGAGGTAGGCGGGGCGCCGCCACCGGCGCTGCCGGCGTTCGCGAAACCGCCGACGCTTGCATCAGTGCCGCCGCTGCCGCCGCTGCCCGGCACCTCGGGCGTAGCGGGGGCGCCTTTCGCTACTTCCAGCAGCGCGATGCGTTGCCGGACCTTCTCCGCATCGGGAGCCCCCGGATCGATCTTCAGATAGTCGCGGAACTTTCCAAGCGCGCGGTCGGGATCATTGAGCTTCTGGTAGCAGATGCCCGCGTTGAACAAGAACGCGGAGTAGGGATACTGCTGAAAGCCGCCCTCGAAGAGCTCGGCCGCGCCTTGGTAGTTACCGGCGATGTAGAGGCCTTGGCCCTTCTCCATCAGCTGTCGGATCGCCTCGAGCTTTTGTGAAGCGCCGCGAGTTTGGGCGACGGCGGTGCTCGGCGTCGTGCCGAGCGCGTACAACCCGACACCGACCGAGAGCAGCGCCAACGCGCGGCGCGCGAAGAAAGAGGATTTCACCGCGCGAAACTTCGCCACGATCGCGCCCGCGGCACAAGACCTCGCGCTCTCGCCATCGGCCAGTTGGCCGATTGGTTGCCATTGAGATCATACGAGAGCTCCCCCTATGCTAGTGGCTCGCCCTCTTTCCTTAACTCGGGATTCGCATGCGCAGAACCTTGACCTCGCTGTCCGTCGCTCTGGCTCTGGTGGTCGCTCCGGCCGTTGCTCTCGCCGAAGAACCTACCAAGAGCTATCCCGACTGTGGACGCGAGCCGACCGAGGCCGAGGTGGCGGCCGCCAAGGGCGCGTTCCAAGCCGGCAACGCGTCTTTCAACGAGGCCGACTACGCGCGAGCCATCGATTATTGGGAGGACGCATACCGCCGCGACTGCACCGCGAACCCGCTGCTGCTCAATTTGGCGCGAGCCTACGAGCTCGCGGGTCGGAAACGTCAGGCCGTCGTTTCCCTCGAAACGTTCCTTTTGCGCGAGCCGAGCAGCGGCGAAAAGGATCAGATCAACCGGCGCGTCGAGGTGCTAAAAAAGAAGATCGCGGAGGAAGACGCCGCCGCCGCCGTAGCTCCCCCGCCGACGACCGTGCCCCCCGCGACCACCACTCCGCTGCCCGCGACCGAGCCGGCGGCGCCCAAGGCCAAGCGCTCGCCTGGCCCCTGGATCGTGATCGGCATCGGCGGAGCTGCCGCCGTCGTCGGTACGATCGGCATCATCAACAACAAAAAGAAGGTCAACGACTACACCGCGGAGTGCGACGACAAGAGCACGACCGAGATCGAGGGCCGCGACAAGTGTCGCTACGACATCGCCCAGAAGGGCAACGACGCTCGCACAGCGCTCAACGTATCGGGCGTGATCGCCGGCGTCGGCGTCGCGGCGGTCGCGGCCGGCATCGTTTGGTTCGTGATCGATGGCAAGCGCGTGGCAAGCTCTCAAGGCAGCTTCAAGCGCCCCGTCGTCACGCCGATTTTCAGCGCGCAGCTCGCCGGTCTCAACGTCTCCGGCGCGTTCTGAGCCGTTAGGGCGTGTCCCTAAATTGGGAGCGCTCGGGCGTGCCCGTAGACGTCACGGGCACGGGCACGGGCACGTTTACGGCGAGACCAGCACTTCAGGGACACGCCCTATTTCGCAGGGACCGGCGCGGCGGGAGCGACCGGCGCGCTCGACGCGGGCAGCGCCGTCGGCGACGTCATGGTCGGCGTCGGCGCCGGCGCGGGGCGGGCAACGCTTGGCGTGACCTTGCCACTGCCCCAGGTCGCGGCGGCGGGCTTTCGGGAGCGAGCAGGCAAATCGTCTTCGTCCGGCTCCGCCGGCGGCGTCGGCGCGACCGCCTCGTCGGCGCTCGGAAATCGCGGGCCCGTATAGCGGATGCTCGTGGGATCCGGCTCGAGCGGCGGCGGCGTCTCGCTCGAAGACCCGCCGCAACCGAGGCAAGGCAACAGCAAGCACAACGCCAGGACGGGGACGCGCATGGGCGGGGCCATAACACGGGCCTCGATTTTCCGTAAACGTGCCCGCGCAGAAAGAGAGCGGCCACGGCCGACCCAGGGTATATGCCTGCGGCATCGATGCTGGGCTGGCTACGTGGACGCGTGCTTTCGGAAGAGCCGAGCGGCTTGATCCTCGACGTGGGCGGTGTCGGCTACGAGCTCACGACGCCGGTCGGCACCCTCGGGCGCGCTCCGCGAGACGCCAACGACTCGGTGGAAGTTTGGGTTCACACCCACGTGCGCGAAGACGCCCTCGAGCTGTTTGGGTTTGCCAATGAGCTCGAGCGTCGCGTCTTCCGGCTGCTCGTCTCGGTGCCCAACGTCGGACCAAAGATGGCAATTGGCGTGCTAGGCGCGCTGCCGATCCCGGAGCTGTCACGCGCCATCGCGGGGCGCGACTTGGGACGCCTGAGCAAAGTCCCGGGCATCGGCAAAAAAACGGCCGAACGGCTGGTCGTCGAACTGGTGGACAAGCTGCCGGCGCTGGTCCCGCCCGACAGCTCCGGCCAAAGCAACGCCGGCAAAGGCGCGCCCGTCGGCACCGCGCAGCTCCTTCTCAAGGCTCTCATCAACATGGGCTACCGGCCGGCTGAAGCCGAGCGCGCCGTGCAGCACCTTGGAAAACGTGTCGAGACCGACGCACTGTCGGACCTACTCCGTTCAGCCCTTGCGTTTCTGACCGCCTAAGGTTTTGCTGTGCGCGCTTGACCCTTGCGGGGAAGCATAGATAATCGCGCGGTTACGAGGGTTTGAGGTTACAGTCCCTCACCCCTCAGCGAGTGGCCGGGTCCCGGGAGCAACATAGTGATCACCTGTTCAAAGTGCGGCAAGGAGAACCAGGACCACTACAAGTTTTGCTTAGGCTGCGGCGCGGAGCTTCCGCGCGGCTCAGCACAGGCCAAACCTTTTACGTCCAACACGCCACCGCACGGCGTGCCCGCAGTAGCGGCGCCGGTCGCGCCCGCACCAGCGCCCGTCGCGGCTCCCGTGCCGACGGCGCAGCCGCCCGTGGTGGCTTCGCAGCCAGCGCCTCCGCTCTCTCCGTCAGCTCCACCGACCGGGGGCGTCGCTTGTCCGCAATGCGGGCACCTCAACGCCGGCAATCGCTTCTGCGCCTCGTGCGGCTACAATCTCGGCGCGCTCGCGGGCGCGTCGCCCTCGGTGCCGGCGGCGGCGGCTCCGGCAGCAGCCAGCTCCGGCATCATCTTGACCGCGCTGCGCGCCGACGGCAGCGAGGCCGGCACGTTCCGCATGCCCGACGCGCCCGTCGTCTCCGTCGGTCGCGACACGGGGTCGATTTTCGCCGGTGATAGCTACCTTTCGCCGCGTCACGCCACGTTCAGCAAGCGCGCCGGTCAGCTCTTCATCAGAGACGAAGGGTCGCTCAACGGCGTGTACCTGAAGGTTCGCCCCAACGAGCCTTGTTTGCTGGAGTTTGGCGATGTGTTCCGCATCGGCCAGGAGATCATCCGCTTCGAAGAGTTGCGCGGCCAGGGTAAGTCGGCCGACGGCGTCGAGCGGTTCGGCAGTCCCGCCAAGGGTTACATCGGTCGCCTGGCATTGGTGATTGGCCGCGACACGACTGGCAACGCGTTTCCGGTGCCGGAGCGCGGCGTGCATTGCGGCCGGGAGCGCGGCGACATCCTGTTCTCGGAAGACGGCTATGTCTCGGGCCTACATTGTCGCATCGCCCGCGGCCCCGACGGCCGCGTCTACTTGACCGACGTTGGCAGCTCGAACGGTACCTTCATCCGCCTGCGCGCCGAGCGCGCCGTCGGCGGCACCGACATCTTGCTCATGGGACAGCAGCTGTTCCGCATCGACGCCTGATCGGGCGATGTCGAAGACGATCCGCGTCGTAGCGGCGGTCATCGCGCAAGATGGCCGTTATCTCGTGACGCAACGCCGTCCCACGGCGGTGCTGCCGCTGCTCTGGGAGTTTCCGGGCGGCAAGGTCGAGTCGAATGAAACCGATCTCGACGCTCTGCGGCGCGAGGTAAAGCATCGCGTTGGCGTCGACGTCACGCCGGGGGCCCAGATCAGCAGCGTGGCCCACACCTACGAGCATTACACGGTCGAGCTACATCTTTACGACTGCCGCATCGCGAGCGGCGAGCCGCAGGCCGTCAACGTGCATCAATATCGCTGGGTCGAGAGCGAAGACTTCGAAGATTTGCCGTTCACGCCCGCCGACGAGGCGTCGATGAGCAAGCTCCTCGGTTTGATCTCGTAACCAAGCCACGCAACCGGCGCCGCCGCGGGCCGATACGACAGCATGACCTTTCTGGCACGCGCGTTGGCCCAGCTGCTCGACGCGCTCGCTCCACCGAGTTGCGCCGGGTGTGGCGCGCCGACAACCGCCCCTTT
>Ga0164241_10001264_pt1 | contig 32689 bp, 25 predicted proteins | sample OricomyardsoilBY_FD_108780 | JGI IMG/M metagenome (GOLD analysis project Ga0164241, IMG submission 108780) | Backyard soil microbial communities from Emeryville, California, USA - Original compost - Back yard soil (BY) | ecosystem: Environmental > Terrestrial > Soil > Unclassified | place: USA... | reverse complement strand
TGGCCATCCGGATCGGGTGGGGCGCGGCGATGGCGACCACTCCGCGGACCTGGTCGGGCTTCATCACTGCCGTGTTGAACGCGGTGACGCCGCCGTAGCCGTGTCCGACCAGCACGGCGTCCCGCTCGCCCAGCGAACGGACCAGGCCGGCGACGTCGTCGGCCAGGGTGAACGCGTCGTAGCCGCGCGGGGTCTTGTCGGTGTCCCCGTAGCCGCGCAGGTCGGGGGCGACGACCCGGAAGCCGGCCCGGGCCAGGCCGGGAATCTGGTAGCGCCAGGACCGCCAGTACTGGCCGAATCCGTGCAGCAGCACGATGAGCGGGCCGCTACCGGCCTCGGCGATGTGGAATCGAATCCCGTTGGCGCTGATGTCGCGGTGTTCCCAGGGGCCATCGTCACGGACGGACGACCCGATCGGCTTCGGGGACACGGAGGCGACAGCAGGCTCTTGCTCGGGGACGCTGGTCAGATCGCCGTTCCGATCGGATTCAGGAACCGGTCGCCGCGGTCTTCAGTGCCGCCGCGGTCGCCTCGAGCGACGCGATCGTCCGCTCGGGTTTGCGCACCTTCTTGACCTTGCGCAGGCCCAGGAACCCGAACAGACCGGCCATCAGCAACATCACGACGAACACGATGGTGAACGCGGCCCAGGTCGGCAGCCAGATCGCCAGGATCCAGGCGACCATGAACCAGAAGAAGAACATCGAGAAGGCGCCGATCACGCCGGCGACCGCGAAGAACGCCCCGCCGGTGGCGCCGGTCTTCACCGTCTCGGTGATCTCCAGCTTGGCCAGCTCGATCTCCGAGCGGACCAGCGTCGACATGTGCGTGGTGACGTCCTTGACCAGCTCGCCCATCGAGGCGTTGCGGTCGAAGGTCGGCTCGGTGACCAGCGGGATCTGTGCCCCGGTCGACCCCGGCACGGTGAACGTGTTCGGCGGCGTCGGGCTCCCCGGAGTCGTCACAAACCCTCTCCTACACTCCTCGACGGGCCGACCGGTCACCCGGTCGGAGGCCGGCGCCCTGCGCGCGGCCCGTGTGCCTACGGTCAGTCACGGTAGCGGCATGGTCGCCGATCTGCTGGTACCCCGACCCGCGTCCGGCACACCCGTGGGTGGCCGACGCGGCCGTGGCGGGCTTCATCGTGCCATGCCCGGCCGGACGCGCTCGCGCCCATCCCGATCAGCGGTCGGTCACTGCCCGATCAGCGGTCGGTCACTGCCCGAGCAGCCACCGTCCCGGCGCGGCGAGTTCGGCCGCCGCGGCCGGCCCCCAACTGCCCGGCGGGTACGGCTGGACCGCCGGCCGCTGGTCCAGGATCGGCTGCAGCACGTTCCAGGCGCTGGCCAGCCCGTCCGGCCGGGTGAACAGCGACCGGTCGCCCACCAGGACGTCGTGGATCAGCCGGACATAGGGTGGCAGCGCATCGGCGCCCGCGATGTCCCCCAGCACGATGGCGGCGTCCGTGACGGCCAGCGACAGGCCCGGTCCGGGTTCCTTGACCACCATCGACAGGTCCACCGCGCCGTTCCCGGCCAGCGAGAAGGACAGCCGCCCGCCGTCCGCGGGTACCTCGAACGGCGACTGTGCCGGCGGCGTGAGGACGACGCTGACCCGCTGCGTCGACGCCGCCATCCGCTTGCCGGTGCGCATCAGGAACGGCACCCCGCGCCAGCGGTCGTTGTCCACCCACATGCGTGCGGCGACGAACGTGTCGGTGGTCGAGTCGGGTGCGATCCCCTTGACGTCGCGGTAACCGTCGTACTGCCCCAGAACCACCTCGGCCGGGTCGAGGGGCCGAAAGCAGCCGATGACCTCCTCGCGGGCGGACTGCAGGTCGTCGGCGGCCAGGCTGGCCGGGCGCTCCATCGCCACCTCGGCCGCGACCTGGAACAGGTGGGTGATCAGCATGTCGAGCATGGCGCCGGTGGCGTCGTAGAAGCCGGCCCGGTCGTCGATGTCGAGCGTCTCGGGGGCGTCGATCTGCACCGATTCGATGTGCTCGGCGTTCCAGGCGTTCGCGAACAGGCTGTTGGCGAAGCGCAGCACATGCAGGTCCTGGGTCGCCTCCTTGCCCAGGAAGTGGTCGATCCGGTAGATCTGCGACTCGTCGAAGACCGCGTGCACGGCTGCGTTCAGTTCCCGGAAGTCACTGGGGGAACTGCCGAACGGCTTCTCGTAGACGGCCCGGCTGCCCCGGGCCAGGCCGTGCGCGCCGAGTGCGGCGGTGAAGCCCTGGAAGGCGACCGGCGGCACGGCGAGATAGTCGATCAGCTGGGCGTTCTCGCCCAGCTCCGCGCGAGCCTTGGTCACCGCGCTCACCAGTTCACCGGGGTCGTCCACGGTGAACCCGCCGCCGGCGAATCGGACCCGGGCACTGAACCGCTCCCAGTCGGCGGGGTTCGGCGCGGTGGCGAACTCGGTCAGGGCATCGTGGATGTGCCGGCGGAACTGCTCGTCGGTGACGTCCCCGCGGCCGGTGCCGATCAGCAGATAGTTCTCCGGCATCAGTTGCTGTTCGGCGAGCGTGTAGAACGCCGGCAGCACCATCCGTTTGGCCAGGTCGCCGGTGGCGCCGAAGAGCACGATGATGACCGGGGTATCCAGGGCGGACCGCTGTGCCATGGCGGTGACGGTACCGCTCGACCCCGAAACGCGTGGTGCGACCGGCACATCGTCACCCGAGCGGGGTGAGCGCGCCCTCTTGCGGCGGGTTCGCTGATCAAGTCCGGGTCAAGCTGTCATCCCCAGCGCTCACACGCGGAGATGATCAGCGAAGCAGAGTCGCGCGGTGGGCTTCGCTGATCAAATCCGGGTCCAACCGGGCAGATCCGCGGCTAGAACGCGGAGATGATCAGCGGACCTGAGCTGCGCCGGCGTCGTTCAGGACTTGCCGCCGGACAGCCCCGAGGAGATCAGGTTCAGCACGTTGGAGTCCTGCAGGGTGGTGGCGTCGCCGACCGTCCGGTTCTCGGCGATGTCCCGGAGCAGGCGCCGCATGATCTTGCCGGACCGGGTCTTGGGCAGTTCCGGCACGACCAGGATCCGTTTGGGCTTGGCGATCGGCCCGATCTCCTTCGCCACGTGCTTCTTCAGCGTCTCCACCAGGGCTTCCTGGTCTGCACTGTCGGTCGCCCCGCGCAGGATGACGAAGGCGACGATGCCCTGCCCGGTCATCTCGTCGGCCGCGCCGACCACAGCGGCCTCGGCGACCGATTCGTGGGAGACCAGCGCCGACTCGACCTCGGTGGTGGAGATGCGGTGCCCGGACACGTTCATTACGTCGTCGACCCGGCCCAGCAGCCACAGTGCGCCGTCGCTGTCGTACTTGGCGCCATCGCCGGCGAAGTAGTAGCCCTGCGCGGCGAACCGGGACCAGTAGGTGTCCCGGTAGCGCTCGTCGTCGCCGAAGATGGTGCGCAGCATGGCCGGCCACGGCCGGTCGATCACCAGGTAGCCGCCCTCGCCCTTGCCGACCGGCACGCCCTCGTCGTTGACGATCTTGGCGCTGATGCCGGGGAGCGGGGTCATGGCCGAGCCGGGCTTGCTGGCCGTGACGCCGGGCAGCGGGCTGATCATGATGCCGCCGGTCTCGGTCTGCCACCAGGTGTCCACGATGGGGCAGTTGTCGTGCCCGACATGGTGCCGGTACCACATCCAGGCCTCGGGGTTGATCGGCTCGCCGACGCTGCCCAGTACCCGGAGCGAGCCCAGGTCATACTTGGCCGGAATGTCCGCGCCCCACTTCATGAATGTGCGGATGAGAGTCGGTGCCGTGTAATAGATGGTGACGCCGTACTTGTCGATGATCTCCCAGTGTCGACCCTCGTGCGGGGAGTTCGGGGTGCCCTCGTAGATCACCTCGGTGGCCCCGTTGGCCAGCGGTCCGTACACGATGTACGAGTGTCCCGTCACCCAGCCGATGTCGGCGGTGCACCAGTAGACGTCGCCGGGCTTGTAGTCGAACACGGCCCAATGGCTGTAGGCGGCCTGGGTCAGAAAGCCGCCCGAGGTGTGCAGGATGCCCTTGGGCTTGCCGGTGGTGCCCGACGTGTACAGGATGAACAGGGGCTGCTCGGCGTCGAAGGCCTCCGGGGTGTGCTCCTCGGACTGACCGTCGACCAGCTCGTCCCACCAGACATCCTTGCTGCCCCAGGTGATGTCGATCCCGGTCCGCCTGACGACCAGCACCTTCTCCACCGGAGAATCGTCCGCCTCGACAGCTTCGTCCACGGCGTTCTTGAGCGCGACGGCGGTGCCCCGCCGATACTGGCCGTCGGCGGTGATGACCACGCGGGCCTGCGCGTCCCCGATCCGGGAACGTAGCGCCTCCGCCGAGAAGCCGGCGAACACGACCGAATGGGCCAGACCGAGCCGCGCGCAGGCCAGCATCGAGAACACTGCCTCGGGGATCATCGGCAGGTAGATGGCGACCCGGTCGCCGGCCCGCAGGCCCAGGGAGGCCAGCGCGTTGGCGGTCTTGGCGACCTCCTGCTGGAGCTCGGCGTAGGTGATGGTGCGGGTGTCGCCGGGCTCGCCCTCCCAGTGGATGGCCACCGTGTCGCCGTTGCCGGCCTCGACGTGCCGATCCACGCAGTTGTAGGCGACGTTCAGCTTGCCGTCGGCGAACCATTTGGCGTGCGGGGCGTCGGACCAGTCGAGCACGGTGGTGAAGGGGGTGCTCCAGGACAGGCGGTTGGCCTGCTCGGCCCAGAACGCGTCGGGATCGACCTCGGCCCGCTCGTAGGCCTCGGCCTGCAGGTTCGCCCGGGCGGCGAACTCGTCGGAGGGCGGGAACGTCCTGTTCTCGGCCAGCAGGTTGTCCAGCGTCTGGGAACTCGTGTCGCTCACGGGTTGTCTCCTCGGGTGACGGCGATGTCGGGGTGGCGGCTGTCCCTGCTCCAGCACGCAGCCGAGGGCTGGTCATCAGGTCGTCCGGAGGGTGCACAATGCCGACCGAACGTAACCGCGCGCAACCCAGCCTGCCACGTCGGGTCGCCGGGCGGCAGCTGTGGTGCGCCGGGCGGCCGATTCGGCGCGACGGGCGTGATTCGGCGGACGTAACGGAGGTGCAGATGACCGCGCCATGGTTGAGCGTCGCAGTGGCCGATCCGTCCTGGCCGGTCGATGAGTCGGCGGTGATGGACGCGGTCGAGTCGGCCCGATCTGCGGTGGGCCGCCTCTACGGGCCGCGCGGGGTCCGGGACGGGACCGGTCGGGTGGCCGCGGCGGCGGCCGTGCGGGCCGCACGGGCGTCGGCGGCACTCGAGGGCGCGTCGCTCGTCCTGGACCGCGAGCTCGACGCGATCGCCGATCCGATCCTGGCCGGATCGGTTCGGGTGGCCGCCGAGCTGGGGGGATTGGCGGCGACCTGGCGGCGCGCACCGCGGCAGGTGCTCGCCCGGCTGCACACGCTCGCCGCCGCCGACCTGGTCCCGCGCGGTGAGCTGGGCCGGCCGCGGGTGGACCCCGGGCGTTCGGATCTGGTGAGTGCTCGACTGTCGGCGCTGGCGGATCTGGTGGTGAGCTCGCCCTGGCCGGCCCCCGTTTTGGTGGCGATCGTGCACGGCGAACTCGCCACGCTGGCGCCGTTCGGCTCCGCGGACGCGGTGGTGGCGCGGGCCGCCGCCCGGCTGACCATGATCAGCACAGGGCTGGACCCATCGGGACTGGCCGTGCCCGAGGTGGCCCAGCTCCGGGCGCGTGCCGGTTACCGGGCCGGCCTGGTCGGCTACCGCGCGGGTAATCGGGTGGGGTTGGACGCCTGGGTGGCGCAGGTGTGCGACGCGCTGGTGCGCGGGGCCGCCGAAGGCGCGGTGCTGGCGGCCGCGTCGGAGTAGGCAACCCGAAAGGCGAATATCGGAATAACCACTCTAAACAGGCAAAGCGCACATTAGTTTCTGCTCCGTTGGAACCACGGTGGAATCCGAGAAATCCGTCCGCGCCAAATGCGATCGCCCGCCCGGTGCCGCGTGGGAAGCCAGATCCGCCAGCCTGCTGGGGGCTGCCGAGGTCAATGCGGATGCATACAGTGACATCGTGCTACTCTCAGTTGCAGGCCCGGCGTCTGGCTCCCGGTCAGGGTTTCGTCTGTTCGGGTGAATTTCTGCTGGGTGGCCGCCGGATAATTGTCGATTCGTGACGAGCGCGCCCTTCCGGTCGCGCGGGAAACTCGTGTCCTGAGCACCTTGGCCGGCAAGATCGGGCCCTCGCCGCACGGTGCCTGGTGGATCGTTTCCGGCCCGCGCGTCCGGCCGGGGAGCTGACTTGATCACTGTCCTGGCCCTGCCTCATCGGTCCGGCGACCAGCTGGGTGATCCAGCTCCTCCGCGCGCGCTCGGCGCGGCTTGCCCGGAATAGAAAGACGGCGCCCGACACGGATGTCGAACGCCGTCTGCGCAGGCTGACCAGCTACCAAGCTTCACCACGACTCGTCGTGAACGGGCTCCACGTCCATCGTGGAAGTCCCTGACGACGTACCTCCCGCGGCTTATAGCGGTGAGTGGGTACCGGGGCCTGCGCGGGGAACTCCGATGGGGGTTGACGGGGTTTCTCTTCACTCCGCCCTTGGCCCTCCGGGGGTCCCTGAACACAGTGATACCCGGACCCGAGAGCGAGGGCAACCTGCCGTCGAGGGGTGGACCCCCCTGACCGATTCAGATGCACCCAATTGTGTCTGTCGGTATCGGAATGAAGATCTTCCGGCAGTTCCCTGGCGGGAACACGTGACGAACCTGCGTCCACGGGTCTACAGTGAGGGAGTCGGTTTCCACCCCCCCGGAACCGACCCCCGGTTCAGCTCAACCCCCCGGAGCTGAACCCTTGCGGCCCCCGCCCTCCCCCCTGGCGGGGGCCGCCCTCTATCTCGGGCCCTTCGGCTCATCCAAACGCCGCACAGCCACAGGCTGTGGTGGCCTGTTCGGCGACTCGCGGCCAGTGACCCCGCCGTTTGTCCACATGTCCGATTTTCGTCCACATCCTCGGTACCCAGGCCCACCGACGCCTCCGTTCGGACCACTCTTGAGGCCGAGGGCATCGGATCGGGATGCGGGTCGGACGGAGACATGGTGTGGCGGAGAACGTGCGGCCGTTGATCGTGACGGCGGATGAGGTGCTGCTCGACGACGCGTTGCGGATCGCAGCGGCCGCGGGCGTGGAGTTGGTGCACAGCCGCGAGCCGGGATCGCGGTCCTTGTGGCGCACCGCCCCAGTTGTTCTGCTCGACGCGGAACTGGTCGGTGCTGCGGTCGACGCCCGGATGCCTCGCCGTCCTGGGGTTGTCGTGGTCTTCGACGCGCCGGCGTCGGAGGCCATGTGGGAGCTGTGCATGCGGTTGGGCGTCGAAAAGACCGTGCACCTTCATCAGGGCGAGGTGGAGCTGATCGAACTGCTCGCCGACACCCTTCGGGAAACCACGACGGACGGCCGCTGCGTCGCGGTGGTCGGGGCCTGCGGCGGCGCCGGAGCCTCAGTGTTCGCCGGCGCCGTTGCCTTCGCCGGGGCACGCTCGGGTGTGCCCGCCCTGCTGCTCGACTGCGACCCCTGGGGTGCCGGGTTGGACGTCATTCTCGGCGTCGAGCAGAGCCCCGGTCTGCGGTGGAAGGACGTGTCCGCGCCAGCCGGGCGGCTGCCGCTCGAAGAGCTGACCCGCGCCCTTCCCCGGATCCGGATCGGCGCGACCGGGATCTCGGTCCTGGCCCATGGTCGGGAGTACGCCGGTGATCTCGATCCGGAGCTTGTCGATGCGGTGATCGATGCCGGTCGCCGGGCCGGCGCGCTCATCGCGGTCGACCTACCCCGCACGCCGGGGCCGACACCCGATCGGGTGCTGGAGCGCTGCGACCTGGTCGTGCTGATCGCACCGGCGGACGTCCGCGGCTGCTGGGCCGCCGAACGGATCTGCGCCCGGTTGCGTGGGTTCGACGTCGAGGTCGGGCTGGTGGTTCGCGGACCCTCGCCCTGCGGGCTGGGTGCGGCGGAGGTCGCCGAGCTGCTCGGACTGCCGTTGCTGGCGCAGATGCGGGCCGAGCCCGGTCTGGCCAACGAGCTGGAATTCGGGCTCTCGCTGTCGACGGGGCGCCGTCGCCCCCTGTTCAAGGCGGCGCGCCGGGTGCTCACCGAACTCGGGTGCGCCGCGGCATGAGTGCGACGGGTCCGACGAACGCCGACGCCCGCATCGGTGCCTCGGCGAGTGCCGGTGCGGTGCTGTCGGACGAGATCATCGGGCGGGTGCAGCGCAGACTCGTCGACCGCGGCGAGGCGCCCCGACCGCAGGCCCTGGCAGCGGCGCTGCGCGCCGAGTCGACGGTGCTGATGAGCGACGCAGAGATGCTCCGGCTGATCCGGCAGCTCCAGCGGGAACTCGTCGGGGCCGGGCCCCTGGCCGAGCTGCTCGCCGACCCGTCGACCACCGACGTCGTGGTGAACTCGCCGACCGATGTGCGGGTGGACCGAGGAAAGGGCTGGGAGCCGGCATCGGTCCGGTTCGCCGACGATGCGGCCGTTCAGCGGCTGGCCAGACGGCTGGCCACCGCCGCCGGCCGCCGGCTGGATGACGCCCATCCCCATGTCGACGCGAGGCTGACCGACGGCACGCGGATGCACGCCGTCCTGGCCCCGATTGCGGCCTCAGGCACCTGCCTGTCGCTGCGGGTGCTGCGACCGGTCAGGCACGACCTGGTCGCCCTGGTCGAGGCCGGGAGCCTGCCTGGGTGCAGCCTGCCCGTGGTGTCGGCCATTCTGCACGCCCGGTTGGCCTTGCTGGTCTCCGGCGGAACCGGTTCGGGCAAAACAACTCTGCTCTCGGCGCTGCTCGCGGCCGTCCCGCAGTACGAGCGGGTGGTGACGGTCGAGGACGCCGAGGAACTTCGGCCGCCGCATCCGCACGTGGTGCGGCTGGTGGCCCGGCAGGCCAATGTCGAGGGTGCCGGGTCGATCTCGATGCGGGACCTGGTGCGGCAGGCGCTCCGGATGCGCCCGGACCGGCTGGTGGTCGGCGAGGTGCGGGGCGCGGAGGTGGTCGACCTGCTGGCCGCTCTCAATACGGGTCATGACGGCGGTGCGGGCACCGTGCACGCGAATACGGCGGTCGACGTGCCGGCCCGGCTCGAGGCGCTGGCGTCGCTCGGCGGCATCGGGCGGGCCGCACTTCATTCACAGCTGGCCGGCGCGGTTCATGTGGTGCTGCACGTGCGGCGCAGCGGTCAGCGGCGGGAGCTGGCCGAGATCGCGGTGCTGGTCCGTGGTTCCGACGGCTGGGTGAAGGCGGAGCGGGCGGTGGTGGCTGGTCGGCCGGTGGAGCCGGGAGCCTCCCGGTTGGCCGAACTGTTCGGCGACCGCGGGCAGGCTCGCCCATGGTGACGCTGTCCGCGCGGATCTGTTCGGGCGCGATTCGCTCTTCGGGGGCGGCGGCTTCGGTGGCCGGGGCCACGGGCGTTCGGTGATGCGGCCTGCCGTGCCGGACCCGTCCGGAATCCCATTCGTCTGCTTGCTCTTGGCTGTCGCGCTGGTCGTGTGGCCGGTGCCGGGTCGCCTTGGTCGATGGGACCGTGGCGCCGTCCGCAAATCACCGGGAGGGTGGGCGTCTTCCGTGGGGCGGGTGGCGGGTGTGTTGGCAGCGGTGGTTGGGCTGGTGGCGGCGACCGCGGTGGCCGGCCCGAGTGGCTTGCTGGCCGCCGCCATGCTTTTGGCGACGTCCGTCGTGCTGATCCGCCGGATGCTGGTGGAACGTCACCGGCGACGCGCGATGCCCGAGATCCTGCGCGGATTGCGGGCTCTGAACCGGGAGCTGCGATCGGGGGCCGATCCCCTGGCCGCCGTGCAGGGCGCCGCGGCGGCCGGTTCGGGAGCCGGCGCGCGGATGCTCGAATCCCTGGTGCTGCTGATGCGGACCGGCGAGGTCGAACCGTCCGCCGACGGGCCGGTGTCCGACGATGCGGCCGGCGGGGTGCTGGCCGCACTGCGCGGCGGCTGGCTGCTCAGCCGCCGGCAGGGCGTCGCGTTCGGGCGGGTGGTTTCCGGCGTCGCCGACGAACTGTCGGACCGGGTGGCGTCCGATCAGGTCAGGTCGGCACAGCTGGCCGGCCCCCGCATGTCGGGTTGTGTGATGGCCGCCCTGCCGGTGATGGGCGTGCTGTTGGGTGCGGGCATGGGAGTGAACCCGGTGGCGGTGCTGCTCGGTTCGGCACTGGGGAATCTGTTGCTGGTCGTCGGTGTGGCGCTGATGTGCGGCGGCCTGCTGTGGTCGGCCCGGATCGTCGGTCGATGAACCAGGGTGCGGTGGAGGCGTTGCACTCCGGCCGGATCGCGTTCGCCCTGTTTGCGGTAGCGATGGCCTTGTCGCTGTGGCCCGAGGTGCCGCGCCGGACCGGCCCGCGGCGCCGGCCGCCGGTGCCGCCGGATCCCCGGGTGCGGGCGGTCGGGATGCCGGCCGGGGTCCTGCTGGGGTGTGCCGTGATCGCTCCCGGCCTTTGGTGGGCAGGGCTGCTGTTGGCCGTCGGGTTGGCGGCAGTACGCATGGCCGGACGTGGTCGATGGCCGGCCCGGGGCTCGCCGCGGCGCCGGGCGCAACGGCGCCGTTGGTTGATCGTGCACGCCGAATTGCTGGCGTCGTGCCTGGACTCCGGCCTGGCCATGGCCACCGCGCTCCGGGCGGTCGGCGAGGTGCTGGGCGATGAGGTCCTGCCACGATCCCGCGCCGGGCGGGAGCGACCGGCGTCGGCCGGAACCGGTGGCGAGCGCGATCCTCTCGCCCTGTTGGACTCGGTCGCGGCCATGCTCACATTGGGCGCGGACACCGATACCGCTTGGCAGGCAGTGGATGCCGACGAGGATCTGGCCCCGCTGGCCGCCGCGGCCCGCCGGTCCGCGGCCGGCGGAACGACCGTCGCGGACGCGGTCCGGGAGCACGCTACCCAGTTGCGGGACGAGGCGCGCCAGGAGTCCACTCGGTCGGCGGGGCGGGCAGGCGTGCTGATGACCGCACCCCTGGGGGTGTGCTTCCTGCCGGCGTTCCTGTGTCTCGGGCTGGCGCCCGTCGTGCTCGGGCTGTTGGGGCAGCTGACGATTCGCTAGTCGGCCGAGCTTGCGAGGCCGCCATCAGGCGCAGAAGGAGGGCGCTGAAGCAATTCGGTGACGAAGAAACCGGATTGCTCGGCGCGCTCAGTCGGCCGAGCTTGTGAGGCCGATCGGGCGCGGGCTCTAGTCGGCCGAGCTTGCGGGGCCGCCATGCGGTCCCGGCCCGGCCCGGGTGGGGTGACCCCACCGGCCCCGCTCCTTGTCCACATGTCCGAATTCCATCCACATTGTCACGCAGGCGATGTCGTTGCCGGCCGGCATGGGTCAGGCTCGACTCGGGTCGGCACCGGGCCGGCCCACCGGATTGGGGGTAGTTGTGGTGCAACTGGTTTCGCTGGTCAAGGTCGGGGTGCCGGCCAAACACGGCCGGTGTCGCTGCGCCGACCGCTGCGAGTCGATCTGCGCGGCGTCGAAGGGCCCGTCAGGGAGCGGGGAGGTGCTCGACCCGGTCACGATGGACGACACGTCCGACGCCGGCATGAGCACGGTGGAGTACGCGGTCGGCACCGTCGTGGCCGCGGCCTTCGCGGCGGTGCTGTACCAGATCGTGACCGGGGGTTCGGTGATCTCCGGGTTGACCGATCTGATCAATCGGGCGTTGTCGACGTCGTTCTGAGATGCCGGTGCGACGAGCCGGTCAACCGGTCGGTGACCGGGGCAGCGTGACGATCGAGGCCGCCCTGGGGCTGGCCGTCCTGACGCTGGTGCTGGCCATGTGCCTGGCCGGGATCGCCTGCCTGCTGGCCCAGCTTCGCTGCGCCGACGCCGCCCGGGAGGCGGCGAGGCTGGTCGCTCGCGGCGATGAACCCGGTGCGGCGGCGGCGGTGTCGGCGCTGGCTCCGGCCGGAGCGTCGTGGTCGGTGTCCGGGGGTGATCTGGTGACTGCCACGGTCAGCGCGGCGCCGATGGGTGGGTTCTTACCGGGCGTGGTGATCTCCGCGTCCGCCTCGGCCGCCCGCGAACCGTCGCGGGCGGGATCATGACCGTCGGCAGGCCCGGGCCCGGGCCCGGCGACCAGGGCAGCGTGACGATCTACGCATGTGTCGGGGTCATGGTCCTGCTGCTGGTCACCGGGCTCGCGGTGCAGGTGGGCGGTGCGGTGCTGGCCCGGCAGCGGGCCGAGACCGGGGCCGACCTGGCCGCGCTGGCCGGAGCGGCCCAGTTGCTCCGGGGTGCCGAGTTCGCCTGTGCCACCGCTTCTGCGGTGGCGCAGGCGAACCGGGGGCAGCTGATCAGCTGCCGCCCCGACGGGTTGGACCTGCTGGTCGAGGTCACCACCGACGCGGCGGGCGGCGTGATGCTCGGTGGCTCGGCCACCGGCAGGGCCCGGGCCGGGCCGGCGGCGGCGGTCGGCGTCACCGGCGGTTGATCCCGGCCAGGGCGTCGACCACCAGCCCGAGGATGAGGATCGCGCCGACCTTGTCCAGGGGGTGGTTGCCGTTGCCGCACTGCGGGGATTGCACGCATGACGGGCACCCGGCCTCGCAGGCACAGCCGGCGACGGCGTCGCGCACCGCCGTCAGCCAGACCGGCATCGCCTCGTGGCCGCGATCGGCGAAGCCGGCTCCTCCCGGGTAGCCGTCGTAGACGAGCACCGTCGGCTCTCCGGTGTCCGGGTGCGCCGAGGTGGACAGGCCACCGATGTCCATCCGATCGCACCCGGCGAACAGCGGCAGCAGGCCGATCACTGCGTGCTCGGCCGCATGCAGCGCGCCCGGCACGACCGAATCGCGAAGGCCGGCGGCGCGCAGCGTGTCGGGGCTGACGGTGAACCAGACGGCCCGGGTAGGCAGGGAAAACCGGGGCAGGTCGAGCTCCACCTGGTCCAGCACCTCGCCGGTGAGTCGGCGCCGCAGATACCCGAAGACCTGAGTGGTCAGCTCGACCGGCCCGACACCGACTCGAACCCCGGGCCCTGCGGCGTGGGAGTGCTGCGCCCCGGTGAACGACGCCGTCGACACCGATCGGGGCACCGTCGTCCACTCCGGCCTGGCGGCCCGCACGTACGCCACCTCGGCGTCCAGATCCAACTCGTCCACCACGTACGACTCGCCCCGGTGCAGATGCACCGCGCCGGTGTGCACCGACGAGGGTGCCCGGTGTGCGTCGACCGTGCCCAGCAGCCGCCCGCTGTCCCGGTCGACGACGGCCACCTGCGCGGCCCCGGATCCGCGAAGGTTCACTCGCTGCGCCGGATGGCCCGGATTCGCCCAGAAGAATCCGCTCGGCCGCCGCCGCAGCACCCGCCGGTCCACCAGCTCGTCGAGCACCGATCGGGCCGCCCGGCCGCCGAACAGGTCCAGGTCGGCCGGGGTCAGATGGTGCTCGGCCGCGGCGCAGGTCAGATGGGGGCCGAGGACGAACGGGTTGGTCGGGTCGATCACCGCCGACTCGACGGGTCGGTCGAACACCGCCTCCGGGTGCCGGACCAGGTAGCTGTCCATCGGGTCCTGGCGGGCCACGAAGATCACCAGAGCGCGTCGACCGGACGCACCACCTCGACCCGCGCGACCCGCCTGCTGCCACAATGCGGCCAGGGTGCCTGGATACCCGGCGATGATGGTCGCGTCCAGGCCGGCGATGTCGATGCCGAGCTCGAGCGCGCTGGTGCTGGCCAGCCCGAGCAGCTCGCCCGAGTCGATGGCCCGTTCGAGTTCGCGCCGGTCCTCCGGCAGGTAGCCGCCGCGGTAGGCGGCGACCCGAGGTGCCAGGTCCGGCGCGATTCGGTGCAGCCGCCGCCGGGCGGCCAGCGCGACCTGCTCGGCCCCCTGCCGGGAGCGGACGAAGGTCAGCGTGCGGGCACCGCCGGCCACCAGATCGGCCAGCAGCCGGGCCGACTCGGCGTGCACGGACCGCCGGCCGGCACCCGGGGACGATCCGTCGGCGCAGGCGGCGTCGCCGGGAGGCGCCGGGACGGCGGTCGGCTCTCCGCCGACGTTCGGCTGCGCGCCGCCCGGATCCCACAGCACGAAGTCCACCGCCGGTCGCGGCGAGCCGTCCCGGGTGATCGCCTGCACCGGGCGTCCGATCAGCCGACCGCCCGCCACGGCCGGCTCGGCGGAGGTGGCCGACGCCAGCACGAACACCGGGTCCGACCGGTAGAGCCGGGCAACTCGCACCAGCCGGCGCAGCACCAGCGCCACGTGCGAACCGAAGACTCCCCGGTATGCGTGGCACTCGTCGACCACCACGTACGCCAACCGCCGCCACAGTCGCGCCCAGTTCGAGTGATGGGGCAGCAGGCCCAGGTGCAACATGTCGGGGTTGGTCAGCAGCCAGTTCGCGTGGGCCCTGGCCCAGTCGCGCTCGTCGCCGGGGGTATCGCCGTCGTAGACGGCCGGCCGCAGCCCCGGCAATGGAAAATCGGACAGCACGCCGAGCTGATCGGCCGCCAGCGCCTTGGTCGGGGCCAGGTACAGCACCGCGGTCCGTGGGTCGTTCGAGATCGCGGTCAACCCCGGGAGCTGATAGCCGAGCGACTTCCCGGACGCGGTGCCGGTGGCCAGCACCACGTCCTTCCCGCCGTGCGCCAGGTCCGCGGCCCACGCCTGATGGGTCCAGGGCCGCTCGATGCCCACGGTCCGCAACGCGTCGCGAACCGGTGGCGGTACCCACCCGGGCCAGTCGACGGCCGAACCCGGTGACCACGGCAGGCTCCGCACATAAGGAGCTGCGGATGTGACCGAAGTCATATCGGAAGCGCTGGACCGATTCAGCAGCGACCCCACGTCACCCAGGAATCCCGTCGGGTTCGAAGTGGTCACGCCAGCATTGTCCAGATCCGGTCGGACAGGCGGTTCCGGTGGACGTGCGACATGGCGACATTGCTGCTACGCGCCGCGCTGTCTGCGCCGTGCTCTACAGTACTGAGCGTCACGTCGAACCGCGGGGGATCGACGAAGAGAAGACCAGCGCCGGTCACATCGAGTTGACCGGCACACGAATCTGCACCCCTTGTGCATGGATCAGGAGCTCGATGTCCACCAGTGCCGCTGCTGCGGAAATCGCCATCACCGGTAGTGATCAAGTCATCGTCATTGGTGTCGCCGTCGTTGCCCTGGTCGCGTTGATCATCGCATTCGTCCTCCGCGCGGGTGTGTTGGCCGCCGGCACCGGGACGCCGAAGATGCAGGAGATCTCCGCGGCCGTCCAGGAAGGTGCGGCCGCCTACCTCGGGCGGCAGTTCCGCACCCTGGGCATCTTCGTCGTCATCGTGTTCGTGCTGTTGTTCGCCCTGCCGGCGGACACCACCGGTGAACGGATCGGCCGATCGATCGCCTTCCTGTTCGGGGCGGCCTTCTCGGCATCCATCGGCTACTTCGGCATGTGGCTCGCGACCCGGGCCAACGTCCGCGTCGCGGCCGCCGCGAACGGCGACGGCGGCCGGGAGAAGGCCATGCAGGTCGCCTTCCGCACCGGCGGCGCGGTCGGTCTGGCCACCACCGGCCTCGGCCTGCTCGGCGCGTCCGTGGTCGTTCTGGTCTATGTCGGTGAGGCCCCGAAGGTGTTGGAAGGCTTCGGTTTCGGCGCCGCGATGCTGGCCATGTTCATGCGGGTCGGCGGCGGCATCTTCACCAAGGCCGCCGACGTCGGCGCCGACCTGGTCGGCAAGGTCGAGCAGGGCATCCCCGAGGACGACCCCCGCAACGCCGCCACCATCGCCGACAACGTCGGCGATAACGTCGGTGACTGCGCCGGCATGGCCGCCGATCTGTTCGAGAGCTATGCGGTCACCCTGGTCGCCTCGCTGATCCTGGGCAGCGCCGCGTTCGGCACCAAGGGGCTGGTCTTCCCGCTGATCATTCCGACCATCGGCGTCATCACCGCGATCATCGGCATCTACATCACCAGGGCCAGGCGCGGCGAGCCCGGCCTGGTCACCATCAACCGATCCTTCTACATCTCCGCGGCGATCTCCGCCGGACTGTCCGCGGCTGCCTCGTTCGTCTACCTGCCGACCAACTTCGCCGACCTCGGCATCGCCGATGTGCCCGGCAATCCGGCCCTGATGGCGATCATCGCCGTGCTGATCGGCATCGTGTTGGCCGCGGTCATCCTGTGGCTGACCGGCTATTTCACCGGTACGGAGACCAAGCCGACCAAGGACGTCGCAAAGGCCTCGCTGACCGGCGCGGCCACCGTGGTACTGGGCGGCATTTCGGTCGGCTTCGAGTCCGCCGTCTACACAGCGCTGGTCATCGCCGCGGCCGTGTACGGGGCCTTCCTGCTGTCCACCACGCTGGTCGTGGCACTGTTCATGATCGCGCTGGCCGGCTGCGGCCTGCTCACCACCGTCGGCGTCATCGTCGCCATGGACACCTTCGGACCCGTCTCCGACAACGCCCAGGGCGTCGCCGAGATGAGCGGGGAGGTCTCCGAGGAGGGCGCGAAGATCCTCACCGAGTTGGACGCGGTCGGCAACACCACCAAGGCCATCACCAAGGGCATCGCCATCGCCACGGCGGTCCTGGCCGCGACCGCGTTGTTCGGTTCTTACTCGGATGCGATCAAGACCGCGTACAACGCTGCCGGTCAGGCGATCGAGGTGTTCACCGCGAACGTCGTCTCGCCGAACACCCTGGTCGGCATGCTGCTGGGTGCCTGCGTCGTCTTCCTTTTTTCCGGCCTGGCCATCAACGCGGTGTCCCGCGCCGCCGGCGCGGTGGTCTACGAGGTGCGCCGCCAGTTCCGGGAGATCGCCGGGATCATGGAGGGCACCAGCAAGCCGGAGTACGGCAAGGTCGTGGACATCGTGACCCGCGACTCGCTGCGCGAGCTGGCCACGCCCGGACTGCTCGCGGTGTTCGCGCCGATCGCCGTCGGCTTCGGGCTGGGCGTCGGCCCGCTGGCCGGGTATCTGGCCGGCACCATCGCCACGGGCACCCTGATGGCCGTGTTCCTGGCCAACTCGGGCGGCGCCTGGGACAACGCGAAGAAGATCGTCGAGGACGGCACCCACGGCGGCAAGGGCTCGTCGGCGCACGAGGCCACGGTCATCGGTGACACCGTCGGTGACCCGTTCAAGGACACCGCCGGCCCGGCGATCAACCCGCTGCTCAAGGTGATGAACCTGGTTTCGCTGCTGATCGCCCCGGCGATCGTCGCGCTGACGGTCGGCGACTCGGCCAGTGACGGCATCCGGTACGGCATCGCGGCGCTCGCGTTGGTGATCATCATCGCTGCCGTGGTGGTGTCCAAGCGCCGCGAATCCTCGCTGCACGCGGACCAACCGCAGACCGCTGCCTGACGCGGCCGCCGGCCGCTGGTACCCGGCGGTAGCCCTCGGTCTGTGCGACGGGGGTTACCCTGCTTCGGGTGGCAAGGGTGCTCGGGTGACGCAGCTGTCGCTGTTCTCCGCCGACCTGACCCCACCCCTGGGGGCGGATCTCGGCGGTCTGCTCGCGGCGCACGGCCGGCTGGAGGCCGACGGCGATGGGGTACGGCTGGTCATCCCGCTCGTCGACTCGTGGCGGGCATCGGCCCTGGTCCGGGAATGCCGAGTGCGGGACGTCGAGGCGCACGTCGTCGAGGACGGACCGGGGACCATGTTGCGGGCCGATCCTGCCCCGGTGCTGTCGAAGTTGTGGGGCCAGTGGCGAAGTGGCGACGTCAAGACGATGCCGGAAGAATTGGCACTGACGGCCGGAATGATGAGGTGCTGGACCATTGCCGCCGGCCGGCCGGGCGGGGTCGGGTACCTGCTTGGCCTGGACCCGGCGGCCCCCGAGATACACGAGTTCCTGGCCGGCCGCTGCGCCGCGATCGGCCTGGCCGGTTCGCTGCTGGGTCCTCGCGGCGGCGGACCGGCGGTTCGGATCGTGGGACGGCGGCGATGCACCCGGTTGGCGGAACTGGTCGGCACGCCACCTCCGGAGGCGCCGGCCGGTTGCTTCCCCCGTTCGGCGCACTGAGCAGGCTCGCGGGACGGCGCTCCACACGGAGCACTTGCGCGGTTGTGGCATCCTGCTCCGTAGTAGGGCCGGGTCGCGGCAAACCGCGGCGGGTTCGGGTGGGCGGGGGACCACCACCAGCAGCACCGTCCATCCGGCTCCGTGATCCCGACGGGCCGGGATGAGGCACAGATACAAGGAGAACGAGACCTGATGGCCACTGGCACAAGCGCAGGCACCCGCAACGGCGGAGTGCGGCTGGTCGTCGTCGAGTCACCGAGCAAGGCCAAGACCATCTCCGGCTACCTCGGCGACGGCTACATCGTGGAGTCCTCGGTCGGGCACATCCGCGACCTGCCGCGGGGCGCCGCCGACGTCCCCGCCAAGTACAAGGGCGAGCCGTGGGCCCGCCTCGGCGTGAACACCGACAAGGGCTTCGAGCCCCTCTACGTCGTGTCGCCGGACAAGAAGGCACAGGTGGCCAAGCTCAAGTCGCTGCTGGCCGGCGCCGACGAGCTCTACCTGGCCACGGACGAGGACCGCGAAGGCGAGGCCATCGCCTGGCACCTGCTGGAAACGCTGAAGCCGAAGATCCCGGTCAAGCGGATGGTGTTCCACGAGATCACCCCGGCCGCGATCCGGGAGGCTGCGGCCAACCCGCGTGCCCTGGACCAAGACCTGGTGGACGCCCAGGAGACGCGCCGCATCCTGGACCGGCTGTACGGCTACGAGGTCTCGCCGGTGCTGTGGAAGAAGGTGATGCCCAAGCTGTCCGCGGGTCGCGTCCAGTCCGTGGCCACCCGGATCATCGTGCAGCGTGAACGCGAACGGATGGCGTTCCGCTCCGGCACCTACTGGGGCCTGGACGCTCTGCTGTCTCCAGCCGGTGCCGCCGAATCGAATCCGTTCAAGTCGGCCCTGAGCACCGTCGACGGCCGCCGGCTGGCCGCCGGCAAGGACTTCGATCCGGCCACCGGTGGGCTCAAGGCCGGCCTCGACGTGCTGCTGCTCGACGAGGACGGCGCCCGTACCCTGGCTGCGGCGCTGACCGGCGGCACCGCCACCGTCACCTCGGTGGAGGAGAAGCCCTACACCCGCAAGCCGTACCCACCGTTCATGACCTCCACGTTGCAGCAGGAGGCCGGCCGCAAGCTCGGCTTCAACTCCGAGCGCACGATGCGAACCGCGCAGCGGCTGTACGAGAACGGCTTCATCACCTACATGCGGACCGACTCGACCACACTGTCGTCCGCGGCGCAGCAGGCTGCCCGCGCCCAGGCCCGCGAGCTGTACGGGCCGGAGTACGTGCCCGAGCAGCCTCGGCAGTACACCCGCAAGGTCAAGAACGCGCAGGAGGCGCACGAGGCCATCCGCCCGGCCGGCGAGAATTTCCGCACACCGGGCCAGGTGGCAAGCCAGCTCTCCGGCGACGAGTACCGGCTGTACGAGTTGATCTGGCAGCGCACCATCGCCTCGCAGATGGTGGACGCGAAGGGTTTGACCCTGTCGGTCAGGATCGCCGCGACCGCGCAGGGCCGAGAGTGCGTCTTCAGCGCTTCCGGGCGGACCATCACGTTCCCGGGCTTCCTGCGGGCCTATGTCGAAACCGTGGACGCGGAGGCCGGTGGTGAGGCCGACGATGCCGAGCGCCGGCTGCCCAAGCTGGAGCAGGGCCAGCTTCTGGACATCCGCGACCTGATCCCGGCCAGCCACGTGACCACCCCGCCGGCGCGCTACACCGAGCCGTCGCTGATCGGCGCGCTGCAGGACCTGGGCATCGGTCGCCCCTCCACCTACACCTCGATCATCCGGACGATCATCGACCGCGGGTACGTGTGGAAGAAGGGGCAGGCGCTGGTCCCGTCCTGGATCGCGTTCGCCGTCATCGGCCTGCTGGAACAGCATTTCTCCCGGCTGGTGGACTACGACTTCACCGCGGCGATGGAGGACGAGCTGGACGGCATCGCGGACGGCCGGATCGGTCGGACCGACTGGCTGTCCGCGTTCTACTTCGGCGGCGACGTCGGCCCGCAGGGCTCGGTCGGCCGGTCCGGCGGCCTGAAGAAGCTGGTCGGCGAGCGGCTGGAGGACATCGACGCCCGCGAGGTCAACTCGCTGCCGCTGCTCACCGACGCCCAGGGTCGGCAAGTGCTGGTGCGGGTCGGCCGGTACGGCCCCTACCTGGAGCGACTGGTGCCGGGCGAGGATGGCGAGCCGACCGCACAGCGGGCCAACCTGCCCGAGGATCTGGCCCCCGACGAGGTCGACGCCGAGGTCGCCGAGCAGCTGTTCAACCAGTCCGCCGATGCCGGCGAGACCGAACTCGGGGTCGATCCGGACACCGGGTACGTGATCATCGCCAAGGACGGGCGGTTCGGGCCCTATGTCACCGAGGTGCTGCCGGAGCCGGAGGCGACCAACGGGACCGCCAAGAAGGGCGCCAAGACGGCCGTCAAGCCGCGGACCGCGTCCCTGTTCAAGTCGATGACGCTGGACACCGTGGACCTGGCCACCGCGCTGCGGCTGCTGTCGCTGCCCCGGCTGGTCGGCGTCGACCCGGCCGACGGCCAGCAGATCACCGCGCAGAACGGCCGGTACGGGCCCTATCTGAAGAAGGGCACCGACTCCCGTTCGCTGGCCGGCGAGGACGCGCTGTTCGACGTCACCCTCGACGAGGCCTTGGCCCTGTACGCGCAACCCAAGACCAGGGGCCGCTCGGCCGCCGCCGCTCCGCCGCTGCGCGAGGTCGGTGTCGATCCGGCCGGCGGCAAACCGATGGTGATCAAGGACGGCCGGTTCGGCCCGTACGTCACGGACGGGGAGACCAACGCGTCGCTGCGCAAGGGCGATGACGTGGCCACCTTGACCGTGGACCGGGCGGCCGAGCTGCTGGCCGACCGGCGGGCCCGGGGGCCCGCCCCCAAGCGGACGACCCGCAAGGCGGCGACCGGTACCGGCACGGCAGCCACCAAGTCGGGCGCGGCCGGTACCGGCACGGCGGCCACCAAGACGGCCACCAAAACGGCGGCGAAACCGCGGGCGACCAAGGCGGCCGGTACCTCCGGCACCCGGTCGACCACCAGACGGGCCAAGCCTGCGGAGTGACGCCCGGCACCCTCGGCACCGGGTCGGAGCAGGTCAGGCCTGAACCGCGCTGACCAGGCGAACCCAAGGGGAGTCCGAAATGTGCTGGGAGTTCCGCTTCGGCCGCAGGTGATCCGCCCGGCCCTCTAAGCGCGTACTTTGGAAGAGCGCTTTGGCACTTGCGCTGATCGAAGACCCATCTCCGGCGCCGTTTTGTCCGATTCGGTGGGTCCATGATCAGCGCAACTCGCGCGCCCGGCCGCCACGAACCACCCGCACGGCCAGGTTCATCCTGTGAGGGGACGGTCCCGCCGCGGCCGGCCCGCCGTGCAGTGGAACCCACGCGACCGGATTTCTCGCGCCCGGTCCTACTGTGCGGGATTGCGGCCCGCAGGCTCGGCCGACTGGGGTCAACCCTGGCTTTCCCCTGACTTCCCGGGTATGCGGGGCGGCATTGTCGGTGGCGCGCCCTACCATTTGTCTATGAGCACACGGTGGTCGAGGGCGGCATGACCGCGGCCTCCGATGCGCGCGGGCGGACCGACCAACGGTTCGCCGACGCACTGTGCGGTCCCGACGGAACATCGGACCCGGCAGTGCTGATGCCGGTGCTGCAGGTCTACCCGGACGCGCTGTCCGCGCCGATGCCGGACGCGATGGTCACCTCGATCCCGATCGACGTGGCTGCGGCGCTGGCGGCGGTTCGCCAGGTGACCCCGCCGCCCGTCGCGTCACCGTCACGACCCGGCACCACCGGTCGGATCGCTCAACCCGGCCGCTCCGGCCGGAACCAGACGCCTACCCGGCCGGCCGATCGCCCGGCCCGCCCGACGCCTCCGTCGTGGGGCAGCATCGAGCCGCGGAGTGCGGTCGCCCCGCGCCCGCAGGGGCCTCGCCAGGCCGACAGCCATCATTCGCCGGTGCCCACCTCGACCGGAGCGTGGTCGGGTCGGGTGATGTCGCCCGGCGAGGTTGCCGGCTTTCTGCGGAACACCTTCACCGGTGTCGCCCAGAACGCGAACCCGGTCCCACGGCAGCAGCCGGCGACGCACGCCCCGGCCCCACCGTTGCCGCGGAACGCGCCGCGCCGGAACAAGGGCTCGGGGGTCTGGGCGGTGTTCGTCTTCCTGGTTGTCATCGCCTTCGCCAGCGGCCTGGGGCAGCAGATCATCCGGGCGATCAGCGAGCTGTTCAACCCATGAGCGAGCGCCAGCGAGCGAATCATCGACGTCGCGTCGTCAGCCCGGGGAGCGGCGCGGACCCTGCGAGCGGCCCGCGCGCGGTGGCGGCAGGCGAGCGCCGGCGAGCCAACCATCGACTTCGCGTCATCCGCCCGGGTAGAGCCGCGAGCGTCCCGCGCGGTGTGGTGGCCGTCAGCGAGCCCGGCGAATGAAGCGCAAACGCGAGCCCAACTCCGTCGCCGTGCTGCTCCGGCTGCCGGCGTTCCGTCGGCTCTGGGCGGCGATCGCGGTGTCCAGCCTCGGCGACTGGCTCGGGCTGCTGGCCACCACGGCGCTGGCTGCCTACCTGACCAAGGATTCCTCGAACCTCGCCCAGGGCGCGGCAGTCTCCGGCGTGCTGCTCACCCGGCTGCTGCCGGACCTGATCCTCGGGCCCGTCGCCGGCGCCCTGGTCGACCGGGTGGACCGGCGCACCGTCGCCATCGTCGGCGACTCCCTGGCCGGCCTGCTGTACATCTCGATCATCGTGTCCGGCAACCTGGTCTGGCTGCTGATCGCCCAGTTCCTGGTCGAGGCGATCGGGTTGTTCTCCACGCCGGCCAAACAGGCGATGTGGGTCAATGTGGTGCCGCGGGAGCGGCTCGCCGTGGCCAACCAGCTCAACTACGTCTCCGTGTATGGCATGGTGCCGGTGGCCGCGACGCTGTTCGCGCTGCTGTCCACCGTGGCCACCTTCTTCGGCGTCCCCGACGTGGCCGGCGGGAGCGGTGCGCTGATCAGCGGCGGCACCAACACCCTGGCCATCGACATCGCGTTGACCGTCGACGCGGGCACGTACTTCTTCTCCGCCTTCATGGTGCTGATCTCCCGCGGGCTGATCCCGGCCTACGTCGGCGACCGCAGCACGTCCAGAAGCATTTTCTCGCTGATCGCCGAGGGTGTCTCGTTCGTCCGCAGGAACCGGTTGATGCGGTCGATCTATATCGGAATCCTCGGTGCGTTCGGCGCCGGTGGGCTGGTGGCCGGGGTCGCCCAGGCCTACGTCGCCACGCTGGGCGCCGGCAACGCGGGCTACGGCATCCTGTTCGGCGCGGTGTTCACGGGCCTGGCCCTCGGCATGCTGATCGGGCCCAAGGTGCTGCCCAACGTGCCCCGGCGGATGATCTTCACGCCGGCGATCGGCGCGGCCGGTCTCGCACTGATCGTCATGAGCATCCTGCAGGACTTCCTGGGTGCGGCAATCACCGCGTCGACCATGGGCGTCTTTGCCGGCATCGCCTGGATCAACGGCTTCACGATGATCGGTCACGAGGTCTCCGATCAGCTACGCGGCCGGGTCTTCGCGTTCGTCATGTCGTCCGTGCGTATCGTCCTGCTGCTGACCATTGCGGCCGGTCCGATCCTGGCCGGCGCGATCGGTTCCTACCAGGTCACGGTCGGCGACTTCCGCTTCGAGATCAGCGGTCCGGCCATCGTGCTCGCGGTGGGTGGGGTGATCGCCTTCGGGGTCAGCGCCGTCATCGGCCGGCAGATCGGTGGGCTGACCTCCGGCCTGGCCCGGCGCATCTTCCGAAGGCGGATGCCGCACACCCTGTGGGACGAGCCGGCCGAGCATGCGGGCGCACTGATCGCGGTCGAGGCCGCCGACCCGGTTGCGGCGACCGAGTACGTGAACAGCATCGAGCACCACCTGCGCGAGTCCGGGTATCTCACCGCCGTTGTTCATCGGCGGGAGGTTCCCGCGGTGACGGTGGTCCCGGGGGTGGACCCGCTCGCCGACGCCTTGCGCGCCTCGGCGTCGCTGGCCGACCTGACGAGCACCCGGGTCGGGCCCGCGCTCGAGGCCGGCGCCGTCGTCGTCTGCGACGGGTTCACCGACGAGCTGATCGTGCGGTACCGGATGCTCGGACTGGACGAGGACCAACTCAGCCGGGTGGCCCAGTGGTCGGTCGGCGGCCTCAAGCCGGACCTGACGGTCGTGGTGGACGCGGCTCCATCCGCCCATACCGCGGTGGGATCGGAGGCTCCATCGCCCGAGGTTGTCGATCCGCCGCCAGCGGTTGATCCCGCTCCAGCGCCCGCCAATGTGGACGACGAGGACGAGCGGGTCGATCCGTCCCAGGCGTACCGGGATCGGGCGTCCTACACTCCCGAGCGCTACCTGATCGTCCGGCCGTTGAGCGAGGAACACGGGGTGATCAACGCCGAGGTCACCGAACGGATCGCCTCGGTGCTGCGGGAGCGATCGCCGGCCACGATCGACGAGCAGAAGGTCGCCTGAGCAGGGCTTGCCGAGCGAACAGAGTAAATACCGCGGCGGAGGGAGCGAGCCTGCGAGGCCCTCCGCAAGGAGGCCGCTCGGGCGAGGCTTGGCGAAATGGTCAACGCGCGGCGGCTTCGGCGCCGGGAGCGAGTTGGCGGGGCGCCCCGCGAGGAAGCGCGTCAGGCCAGGGTCTCCGGCAGCGGCACGCTCGGATCGGCGAGCCTGGCCGGATCGGCCCGCCGACCCTGCAGCCCGGCCGTGACCAGCGCTTGGATGTCTTCGTTGACGTCCCAGACGTTGGCGTTCATGCCGGCCAGCACCTCACCATCACGCAGCCAGAACGCGACGAACTCGGGTGCGGAATCGGCGACCGTCGGGTCGCCCCGAAACACCACCCGGTCGTAGTCCCCAGGGGCCACCCAGCCCGAGTACTCCATGCCCAGGTCGTACTGGTCGGAGAAGAAATATGGCAGCGGCGCGTACGGCTGCTCACCGCCCAGCATGGAACTGGCGGCGGCCGGACCGCCGTTCAGCGCGTTCGCCCAGTGCTCCACCCGCAGGTGCCGGCCCAGCAGCGGATTGAACGAGGAGGCCACGTCGCCGCAGGCGTAGACGAACGGGTCGGACGTGCGCAGCAGGGCGTCGGTGACGATGCCGTTGTCCACCTCCAGCCCCGCGGACGACGCCAGATCGGTGACGGGACGGATGCCCACACCCACCACCACCGTGCTGGCGGGGATCTCGGTGCCGTCATCGAGGACGACGCCGCGCACGGCGTTGCCGGTGCCCCGGAACTCCCGGATGCCGGCGCCGAACCTGAAGTCGACCCCGTGCGCGAGGTGCAGGTCCCGGTAGACGGTGGCGACCTCGTCGCCGAGCACCCGCTGCAGCGGCAGCGACCCCATCTCCACGACGGTCACCGGGCAGCCGTGGCCGCGTGCCGCGGCCGCGGTTTCCAACCCGATCCAGCCGGCCCCGATCACCACCACCGGTTCGCCGCGGCGCAATGCCCCCAGCAACGCGTCGGCCTGGTCGATCGTGCGGAGGTAGCGGACGCCGTTCAGGTCGGCGCCGGGGACGTCGAGGGTGCGGACGGCGGATCCGGTGGCCAGCAACAGCCGGTCGTAGACCACGGTGTCGGTGGGGTGCAGGGCCAGCGTCCGGGTCTGCAGGTCCAGACCGACGGCGGCGGTCCCCGGCCGCCAGTCGATGTCGTTCTCGGCCCACCAGCCGGCCTCGTGCAGGAACGCGGCGGACCGCTCGTCGGACCCGGCCAGGTAGCCCTTGGACAGCGGCGGGCGCTCGTAGGGCGGCTCGGTCTCCGCGCCGATCAGCACCACCCGGCCGTCGAAGCCTTCCTTCCGCAGCGTCTCGGCGGCCTTGCCGCCGGCCAGCGATGCCCCCACGATCACGAACGTCTCGGCAGTCATGCCGCCAGCGTGCTCCGCCGGGCCCGGGCCGACAACTCCGACCGGCCCCGACCGTGGTCGGGTCCCGGGTGCGAGTCCGGGCCAGGCTCGCTGTCGGACGGTTCCGCTACGGTGGCCGGGTCCGAATCGCCCGATCTCCGGAGGCATGCCGGTGCCCGACCGCACCCGACCGCTCGACGCCGACCACGGCCGGGCGCCCCAGTGGTCGGCCGCCGACATGGAGCCGACCCAGTGCTGCCTGTGCGGCGTCCCCGGCCGCCTCGTATATCGCCGGCCACCCTTCGAGGTGGTCCGCTGCCCGGTCTGCGAGTTGGTGTTCGTCTCGCCCCGGTTGACCCCGGCGGCGCTGCAACGGCTGTATGACGAGCCGGCCTATTTCGACGGTGGTGTCTACGGCGATCGCGCCCGCTGGTCGCCGGCCATGGCGTTGCAGCGAACGTGGGCGCGTGGGCGACTGGCGCGCCTCACCCGGCTCCGCCCCCCGCCGGCGACGATGCTGGAGATCGGCAGCGGCTACGGCCTGTTCCTGGCCGCCGCGGGGGACGCCGGCTACGGGGTCCGCGGGGTCGAGCTGTCCCGGACGGGGGTGCGGGTGGCCCGGGAAGAACTCGGGCTGGACGTCTTCTGCGGTCAGCTGGCGGCCGCGCCGGTCGAGCCGACCGACCTGATCTGCTTCTGGGACACGTTGGAGCACGTGCCCGACCCGCTCGAGTTCCTGCGGCAGGTGAGGGCCCGGCTGGCGCCGGACGGGGTGATCGCACTGTCCGTCCCGTACATCTCCTCCGTTCCGGCGCGACTGCTCGGGGCGGGTTGGTGGACGCTCAAGCCGGAGCAGCACATCTGGCATTTCACCCCACGCACGCTGACGCTGGTCGCGGCCCGGGCCGGGCTGGTGATCACCTCGGTGGTCCGGTCGCCGATCCGGGCCCTCAACGCCGGCCGGCTGGACTCGCTGGTCGCCTTCGGCCGGGCCCTGCCCGACCGGCCGGACGGGGGTGCGCCCGATGTCTGAGGTTCCCGGTTGGCTGCTGGAGGGTCGGTCGCACGCCCCCGTGTTCGACGAGCTCGTCGGCCAGGAGCACGCGATCGACGAGCTGTCCCTGGCCGTCGCCGCCTCGCACGGCGACCCGGGCGTGCCAGGAGCGGCGATGACCCATGCCTGGCTGTTCACCGGGCCGGCCGGGTCCGGGCGGTCCGTCGCGGCCCGGGCGTTCGCCGCCGCCCTGCAGTGCCCCGAACGCGGCTGCGGGCTGTGCTCACACTGCCGCACCGTGACCGCGCACACCCACTCGGACGTCCGCGCGGTCGTCCCCGAAGGACTGACGATCTCGGTCCGGGAGATGCGGCAGGTGGTTCAGCTTGCCGCCCGCAGCCCGGCCACCGGCCGCTACCAGATCGTGCTGATCGAGGATGCCGACCGGCTCACCGAGGGCGCGTCGAACGCGTTGCTCAAGGCCGTGGAGGAACCCGCCGCGCACACGGTCTTCCTGCTGTGCGCGCCGTCCACACACCCCGACGACGTGTCGGTGACCATCCGCTCGCGGTGCCGGGTGATGGGGCTGCGCACCCCATCGGCCACCGCGATCGCTGAGGTACTGGTCCGGCGGGACGGCATCGACCCGGCGGCGGCGCAATGGGCGGCCTCGGTGTCCGCCGGGCACGTCGGCCGGGCCCGGCGGCTCGCCCGCGACGAGGATGCTCGCGGGCAGCGCCGGCAGATTCTTGCCGTGCCCACCGGGCTCCGGACGCTCAGTGACGTGTTCACCCAGGCGGCCGAACTGCTGGCCCGGGCAAAGGGCGAGGCGAGCTCGATGTCCGAGCGCCGGGACGAGGCCGAACTGGAGGAGCTGAAGACCGCGCTGGGGGCCGGTGGCACCGGTCGCGGAGCGGTCGGCGCCGCCCGTGGGTCGGCCGGGGTGGTCAAGGAGATGGAGCGCCGGCAGAAGTCCAGGGCCACCCGGACCGAGCGCGACGTGCTGGACCGCGCGCTGGTGGACCTGTCCGGCTTCTACCGCGACGTCCTCGGCCGGAGCCTGGGCTCCGCCGCGCCGCTGCTGAACCCCGACATCCCGGACCAGATCGACGCCGTGGCCGCGCTGCTGGGCTCGGCGGGCGCGCTGGCCGCGGTCGATGCGGTGCTGGGCTGCCGGGAGGCGATCGAATTGAACGTCAAGCCGCAGATCGCGATCGAGGCGATGATGATGGCGCTGTTCGCGGCGTCCCGCCGGGACCAGGCGGCCCGTCGATGATCCCGCTGACGGTCGTCGTTGACGGCGGACCCGAACCTCGTGGGCCGTTCCGCGTACCGTGACGTGCCATGGGCATGTTGTGCGCGGTGACGTTCACCGCCAACGGGCAGCTGCACTACGCGGACCCGGGGGAGCTGCGGCCGCAGGTCGGTGACATGGTGATGCTCCCGACGGAGCAGGGTGCGGTGGCCGGTCGCGTCGTCTGGGCCGCCGAGTACTCGTCCGAGGACACCGACGGCTTCCCCCGGCTCGTCGGCCCGGCCACCGAGGCCGACCTGGCGGCCGCCGACCTGCAGCGGCGGAACAAGGCTCGGACGCTGGTGGCCAGCCGCCGGCTGATACGCGAACACGGGCTGTCGATGAAGGTGCTGTCGGTGGATCCGCAAGCCGCCAACGGCAAGACGGTCATCTACTATTCCTCACCCGAGACGGTCGACTTCCGCTCACTGCTGCGCGACCTGTCGGCGACCCTGGGCACCCGCATCGAGTTGCGCCAGCTGGCCGCGCGGGATTCGGTCCGGGTCACCGGGGCCATCGGCTCCTGCGGCCGGGACACCTGCTGTTCGACCTTCCTCAAGGACTTCGAGCCGATCACCCTGGCCATGGCCCGCGATCAGGATCTGCCGGCCAATCCGATGCGCATCTCCGGGGCCTGCGGCCGGCTGATGTGCTGCCTGAAGTACGAGCACCCGCTGTATCAGGATTTCAAGGCGACCGCGCCGGCGATCGGGGAGGAGGTCGACTCCCCGGCCGGCCCCGGCAAGGTCGTCGGCCATTCGGTTCCCGGGGACTCGGTGGTCATCAAGCTGGCCGCCGACGGCACCCGCCAGGTGTGTCCGAAGGCGTCGGTGTGCGGCTCGCGCAAGGCCTATGAGAGCCGATTGCCCGACGCCGCGCAGACAGATTGAGCTCGTGGGGAAGTGCGCTCGCGGTAGAGACGACGTGACCGATGGACCGGCCTCCCTGTCGGGTCGGCGGTAGCGCACCCCGAACGAACATCTCTCGATCGCCCGTTCGGATCCTTCCGGACGTGGCCCAGCCGCAGGCTGACGACAGGGCCACGCGGCTTGTCTGAGGAGGTGGCTGCCGAAACCGTCGAGTATCCAGGGCCTGTCATAGAGACCTGAATCATTCAGAATCAGAACAACGAGGCGATCAGGGCCCCGGCCGCGAACGCGGCGGCGGCGACCCAGATCCAGGTCGGCAGATGCTTCATCGACCCACTCCTTCCAGCCGGTTCATCCGGTCACGACCGATCCGTTGACGACCTTCACCGGAACCGCCGGCAGCGGTGCCTGCGCGGGTCCGCGCACGACGGCGCCGGTGGTCGCATCGAACGCGCTGCCGTGACACGGGCAGGTGATCGCGCCGCCGCTCACCGCGGTGACCAGGCATCCCTGATGGGTGCACACCGCCGAGAAGCCGTGCACGGTGTTCCCGGTGCCGCGGGTGACCACGATCTCCTGCTCGTCGAAAATCTTCCCGCCGTTCTCCGGGATGGCGGTGAGCGGGGCCAGCGTGGTCGCGGCGCCGACGGGCTCGGTGTACCCGCTCTCGCCGGGGCTCTTGCGCGGTGTCGGCCCGGCCAAGGAATACCAGGTGGCGCCGGCCGCCGCAGCGACGACGGCGACGCCGGTGCCCACCAGCAGCGATCGCCGGGAGGGCGGCTGCTCGGCGCCGGTGGACGGATCCGCCGACGGCGTCGCGGCAGGCGGTGGCACCGGCACGGATGCCCCGTAGGGGCCGGCTGCTGTGCCCGCCGGTGGCCCGGGCGGGCCCGGCGTCCAGGTACGGCCTGCACCCGGCGGTGCCGGGTAGCCCGGCCCGGACGGGTACGGCTGACCCTGGTACTGGGCCGGACTCTCGTACTGGGCCGGACTCTGGTACTGGGCCGGACTCCAGGCCGGCGGCGCGCCCGGCGGCCCGGGCCAGGGCTGACCCGCTGGCGGCTGTCCGGTCCGGTACCCGGGCGGCGGCTCGCTCCCGGATGTGTCCGGCCGGCCGGGCGGCGGGTATGGCCAACCCGGTGGCGGTGACGGTGGGGTCGCCGGTGGTTGTTGGCCCGGGGGACGCCCGCCCGGCTGCGGCTGCCAACCAGGTGGCTGCTGCCAACCAGGGGGCGGTGGCGAACCAGGTGGCTGCTGCCAACCAGGGGGCGGTGGCGAACCGGGTGGCTGCTGCCAACCAGGGGGCGGTGGCGAACCGGGTCGCGGATTCATAGCAGGCTGCTGATACCCCGGAGGCTGCGGATAGCCCGATGACGGTGCCGGCGTCGGATGCGTCCCTGGTGGAGGACCGCCGGGAGGAGACCCGGCCGAGTCGGGCGTCGAATGCCGGGCGGGGGCCGCTCGATCGACCGGCCGGTCACGGACGGGCGGGTGCGCCGTCGGAGCGGCCGGACCCGGGTCGGCCACGGGCTCTTCCGGCCTCCCCGGCAGCCGGACCTGCTGCGTCGGCAGGTCCTGGTTCGGTTGGGCGTCACCGATCGAAGGCGTCGACGGATCCCGGTCGGGTTCGGTGGTGTTCACGATCGTTCTCCGGGGATCGGCAGGGTTCGGGTCGGCAGGCACGGGCTCATCGCAACGGGAGCCCGGATGCGGTGAAGAACCAGAAGGCGGAAGAGAACCAGACGACGACCAGCCCGGCGGCGAGCAGGCCACCCAGCAGCGGCAGCGTCCAGCCGGGCAGCCGGTGCAGCCGCAGCGAGAGCATCTTGGCCGCGAACACCCCGTAGAACAGGCAACCGGCGATCGAGTGGATCAGGGTGCGGGCGGAGGAGTCGGAGAACCCCAGCGACCAGATGCACTGGAAGGCCACCGGCAGGGTCAGCACGAACGCGATCACCCCGGACCATCGATGGACCGGACTGGCCCAGGTGGGTGATCCGCTGACTCCCGGCAACCGCCCCCACATGGCCAGCGCGCTGACCACCTGCACGACCAGGAAGATCATGGCGGCCGAGGTGAGCCAGCTCTTGGCGGCCAGCAGGGTGCTGAAGCCGAACGTGTTGATCGCCGCGCCGTTGCCCGGATGGACCCGCGAGTAGGCGGCCAGAACGGCGGCGACGACGAGCCCGAGGGCGACCACCGCGGCCAGGCCCCAACGGGGTTCCTGGCGGACGGGCGGGGGCTGCGTGGACGTCACGATCCCACCTCAATCCGGGCTCGTTGGGGAGCCCGTCGCTCCGGACGCCCGACAGTCGGGCCTGCCGGTCCATACGGCCATCACGCCCGCGCGGTTCTCGCGGGAGCCGAGGTCCGATCGCGCCCGCGAGCCGGTCGGTCACCGATCGGACAGCGTCAACGGTCCACCGGCAGCGGGCGGGCGTCAAGATCGTTTCCTCGCCCATGCCCCTTCGGGCAGGTGGTGTCGCACGAACCGGCGGGCGTCCAGTCGCGGACGCAGACACTGACGGCAACCCTTCGACCACCGGCATGATCCGCTGGTCAGATGACCCGAGGGTCCGATCAGCGGCCGGGCGGGGCCGACAAGGTCGTCTTGCTATGTGGAGGGTATGCGTTTGGTCACCGGGGCCCGGAATCGCACCTGGTAGTTACTCCGGGCAACTATTCTGGGCCGTGTTGTCCGGGCCCCCTCGACGGCGGCCCGGGCCGGCCCGCTCGTTTCACGCGCAACCGACCCGCCCCCCGGAATCATTTGCCCCGGCGAATGAACTTCGTTGCGGCTCAGCGCGTCTGATCCTCGGCGTCGCCGGGATCCGGCCGAGCCACACACCAACGACCTGTCACGGAGGACCGGATGACCACCCACCGACTGCCGACCGTCAGGCGGATCGCGTTGACGCTCGGCCTGGGCGGGTTGCTCGTCGCGGTCACCGCATGCTCCGGCAGCACCGGCGGCGGCACCATCACCCAGGTCGCCGGCACGGCCGCGGTCGGCCAGTCCGCCGCGACCGCCTCGGGAGACGCCGCCACGTCCGGTGCCGAGGCCAAGCCGGTCGCCGCCGTCACCGCGTCGCCCAAGCTCGGCGCCGACGACATCTCGCCCACCGAGCCCGTCACCATCACCGTGGCCCAGGGCACCATCAGCGAGCTGGCGATGACCAATCCGGCCGGCGCGCAGGTGGACGGCACCCTGTCCGCCGACCGCACCAGCTGGACCCTGGCCGAACCGCTGGGCTACGGCAAGGAGTATCAGGTCACCGGCACCGCGGTCGGGACCGACGGGAAGTCCGTGGCGATCAAGGGCAGCTACACCACCGTGACGCCGGTCGACGAGATCACCACGTCCATCTCGCCGGGCGACGGCGCCGTGGTCGGCGTGGCCGCTCCGGTGATCGTGCATCTGGGCTACGAACCCGCGGACAAGGTGCTGATCGAGCAGCACGTCAAGATCACCACCACCCCGGTGGTTGAGGGCTCCTGGGCCTGGATCAAGCACGACGGCGACGACTACGAATCGCTCGACTGGCGGCCGAAGGAGTTCTGGCCGGCGGGCACGACGGTGCATGTCGAGTCCGACATCTACGGGGTGTCGTTCGGCGACGGCTACTACG